>Ga0207639_10001241_pt1 | contig 17279 bp, 12 predicted proteins | sample KBSCornC32_FD_184299 | JGI IMG/M metagenome (GOLD analysis project Ga0207639, IMG submission 184299) | Corn rhizosphere microbial communities from Kellogg Biological Station, Michigan, USA - KBS Corn C3-2 (SPAdes) (version 2) | ecosystem: Host-associated > Plants > Roots > Rhizosphere > Soil ...
ATTGGAACAATTTCAGCGTCGGTGAACACACAGGCACCCATTTCGATGCGCCGGTGCATTGGGTCACAGGCAAGGACCTTAAGCACAACACCCTCGAGACTATTGTGCCGAAGGACTTCATCGCGCCCGCCGTCGTTCTCGATTTCTCGCAGCAATGCGCGGCGAATCCGGACTTCCTGCTTTCCAATATGGATATCGACGATTGGGAGAAGCAGCACGGTCGCATCCCCGCGCGCTCCTGGGTTCTGTTTCGCACCGACTGGTCAAAGCGCACCGGCGACGCCTACACCAACCGCCGCGAAGACGGTGCGCACACACCGGGACCGTCGCCCGAAGCCGTACGCTTTCTCGTGGAGGAGCGTGATGCGCTCGGTTTTGGCGTCGAGACGATAGGGACGGATGCGGGGCAGGCGCACTTGCTGGAGCCGATGTACCCCGCGCACACATTGTTCCACGGCGCCGGACGATATGGGCTTCAGTGCCTGACCAATCTTGATCTGTTGCCGCCGACAGGCGTGGTGATTGTCGCGACGCCGCTCAAGATCAGGAACGGCTCTGGCAGTCCGCTTCGCGTGCTCGCGCTCATCGATGGCTGAACGATCGTTCCAGGCCGAAGTCGAACAGCTTCGTATCGGGGCAGGCCAGGAGTTTCGCGGCGAGGGGATTCTCGCCGTCACCAAGGCACTTCTGCAGGCGGGCGTTGCCTATGTCGGCGGCTATCAGGGGTCGCCGATCTCGCATCTGATGGATGTGTTCTCGGACGCGAGCGGCCTTTTGAGCGAGCTCGGCGTGCATTTCGAATCCAATGCCAGTGAAGCGGCGGCGGCGGCGATGTTGGCTGCGTCGGTCAATTATCCCTTGCGCGGGGCGGTGGTGTGGAAATCTGTCGTCGGCACCAATGTCGCGTCGGACGCCTTGTCCAATGTTGCATCGGGCGGCGTTACGGGTGGCGCGCTCGTCATCATCGGCGAAGATTACGGCGAAGGCTCCTCGATCATGCAGGAGCGCAGCCACGCCTTCGCAATGAAGTCGCAGATGTGGCTGCTGGACCCACGCCCCAATCTTCCGTCGATTGTCGATGCGGTCGAGAAGGGGTTCGAACTTTCGGAAGCGTCGAACACGCCGGTGATGCTGGAGTTGCGCGTGCGCGCCTGCCATCTGCACGGCCGTTTCACGGCGAAGGACAATGTGCGCCCGCGATTCGCCGTGCAAGATGCGCTCAACAATCCCGTGCGCGATACGGAACGGATCGTTCTGCCGCCGGCAAATTTTTTGCACGAGCGTGAGAAGATCGAGAGCCGCTGGCCGGCGGCGCTGCGGTTCATTCAGGAGCAGAAACTCAACGAGCGGTTCGGCGCAGACGGCGACATCGGCATCATCGTGCAGGGCGGGCTGTTCAACACCCTGAACCGCGCGCTTGAACTCATGGATCTGTCCGACAGTTTCGGCAACGCAAAGCTTCCCATCTATGTTCTCAATGTCACGTACCCGCTGATACCCGACGAAGTGCGCGATTTCTGCGCGGGCAAACGCGCTGTGTTGATTGTCGAGGAGGGCCAGCCCGAATTCATCGAGCATGAACTCAACACCATTCTGCGGCGCGTCGATCTGCAGACCCGCCTGGTCGGCAAGGAGATATTGCCGCGCGCGGGCGAATATACCGGACAGGTCATGCGCGATGGCCTCCACAAGTTTCTCACTCGATGGGTGCCGGCTTTAGTGCCCGCGCTTGAGACGCAGGCCGACACGCAGGCGCTCGCCAAAGAAATCCCTCAGCGTCCGGCGGGATTCTGTACCGGGTGTCCCGAACGGCCATTGTTCACAGCAATGAAGCTGGTCCAGCGCGAGCTTGGGCAGCATCACGTGAGCGCGGATATTGGCTGCCACCTGTTCTCGATCCTGCCGCCATTCAATATCGGCAATACGACGATGGGATACGGCCTTGGAACGGCCGGCGCGTCCGCGTTCCGGCGGAGCGATGGCAAACGCCCCATCGCCATCATGGGCGATGGCGGGTTCTGGCATAACGGCCTGACCAGCGGATTTGGAAACGCTGTTTTCAACAAAGATGACGGACTGACCATTGTCGTGGACAACGGCTATTCGGCAGCAACAGGTGGACAGGACATTCTCTCGTCGGCGGCCCAAAGCCAGAGCCGCAGCACCAAGCACACGATCGAAAGCGCCGTGCGCGGCGTCGGCGTGACATGGGTCAAAACGCTCGACAACACCTACGATGTGCGGGGTATGCGCGACACGCTGCGCGAGGCACTGACATCGAAAGAAAAGAGCCCCAAGGTCGTCATCGCCCAGTCTGAATGCATGTTGAACAAGCAGCGCCGCACGCGCCCGCTGTTCAACAAGGCGGTGAAAGACGGCAAGCGCGTCGTGCGCGAGCGTTTCGGCGTCGATGCCGAGACCTGCACGGGCGATCATGCCTGCATCCGGCTGTCCGGCTGCCCGTCTCTGACTATTATGCCCAACCCCGATCCGCTGAAGATCGATCCCGTGGCCCATGTCGACAACTCCTGTGTCGGCTGCGGGCTGTGCGGGGAGGTCAGCCACGCGGAGGTGTTATGCCCATCCTTTTATAAGGCGCAGATCGTGTTCAATCCCACGGCCTGGGACAGGCTCACCGGTTGGCTGCGCGGAAGCGTGATTTCGTTTTTGCAGACCCGCAGTGAACGCCGCGCGGCCCGGCAGGCGTACTGATGAACGGCGAACGGCGGCGCATCACGGTTGCGATCCTCGCGCTCGGCGGGCAGGGCGGCGGCGTCCTGTCGGATTGGCTCATCGCGGCCGGTGAGCGCAGCGGCTACTATGCACAGGCGACGTCGGTGCAGGGCGTGGCGCAGCGGACCGGAACGACCGTCTATTATCTTGAGTTCATTCCCGAAGAGTCGATTCCGAAAGGTGCCTTGCCCGTCCTCGCGTTGATGCCCGCGCCAGGCGATGTCGATGTCGTCATTGCTTCCGAACTCATGGAGGCTGGGCGCGCTATTCTGCGCGGGTTTGTGACGCGCGGCCGCACAGCCCTCATCACCTCTACGCATCGCGTATATGCCATCTCCGAAAAGTCTGCGGTGTCCGGCGGTCCTGCCGACAGCTCAAAGGTGATGGAAGCAGCCAGGCAAAATGCGAAGTCGCTTGTCGCTTTCGATATGGGCGCGGAGACGGATCGCACAGGAAGCGCGATCAGTGCTGTCATGCTTGGCGCCGTTGCGGGCGCTGGCGTGTTGCCGTTCTCGCGCGCGCAATATGAGGCGGCTATCCGAGAGAGCCGTATCGCGGTGGATGCAAATCTCGTGGGCTTTGCGGCGGGCTTCGATGCCGCGAAGTCCACAAGCATGCCTTTGTTCAAGGCGTCTGCGCTATCGGAGCCGACGTCACAGAACGGGCGGCGTTTACACGCTCGAGTCCTGGCAGAACTTCCCGAGGCCGTTCATACCACGGCATTTGAAGGCGTGCGCCGGCTGATGGACTATCAGGACGCGGCTTACGTGGCGCTGTACCTGGATCGCCTGCAGGCAATCACACCGCTCGATGCGGCAGATTGGGCGCTCACGCGTGAAGCCGCACGTGCTCTGGCTGTGTGGATGTCATACGAGGACGTGCCGCGCGTCGCGCAACAGAAAGTCCGGCCCGCGCGAATGGACAAGGTGCGCGCCGAGGTCAATGTCAGGCCCGGTCAATTGTTACAGGTCACCGAATATATGCACCCGCGCTGGCAGGAGCTTTGCGACACGGTACCGGCACGTTTTGGGGCACGGCTCCTGCGTAGCAATGCTCTGAAGCGCGTGTTGTCGCCCTGGTTTGAAAAGGGGCGCCATGTTCGCACAACGAGCCTCGGCTGGTTCATCGGGTTGAATTTTCTCGCATCGTTGCGGCGCGCGCGGCGAGGAACCCTTCGATACGCACAGGAAAACGCCCGCATCGAAGCCTGGCTGAGTGCGGTCATCAACGCTGCAGCCACAGATCGAAATGCCGCGCTGGAACTCGTAAAGTGCCAGAACCTCATAAAAGGGTATGGCGACACACACGAACGCGGCCTGCGCAAATTTACGAAGATAATGGAAGCGTACGGAAAAATTCGCGGATCATCCGGTGCCGCAGAGGTGTTGAGCAATTTGCGAGTCGCTGCGTCGAACGATGAAGACGGGACCGCATTGAAGGTTGCCTTGGATAAGATCCCAGCGATCGTGTGATTCAGAAGGATCGCGTGACTGACATTCAAGGCTCAGGCGCGAACCGCAACTATTGACCGGTCTTCTTCACGCAACGTCCTTCGGGCGGATCTGTGTGCACCATGTCGGACGCGACGTCGCCCGGTCCGCCGCTGCAGCCGACCCAGCGGATGTCGTGCTCACCCGATCCGTTGTCGGCCATGACGCCGGAAAATCCGGCAGCGGTGATCGATCCCATCTTTGTTCCGGCACCGCACGCCGATGTCGGGTCCGTGCCCTTCATGATGCAATAGGTCACCTGCACATCGTTGTTGCAGTGGTTGAGAAAGCCGACAAAGCCACCGGCTGACTGAAGGGTCAGGCATTGCGAAGCGCCGCCGCCTGTCGGAATCGGCAAGGGCGGCGGGTTCACGCTCGCTGTCGTTTTGGCCGGCGCACTTGGAAGCGTCGCCGCGGGCGCGGGCGGCGTGGGATCGATCGTGTGAGTCGTAACCGTCGGCACATCCGGCTGGGAGCGAAGAACGTGCTTCACCGGAGAGCAGGTGTTGGCGATTGGCTCGGCTTTTACCTCGCGCACTTTTGCTTCGTGCGCTTTCTGCTTCTTCGGCGCAGGCTTTTCCGGTTGATCGGTGACGCCGAGGCTCTTGGCATAGGCGGCGACGGCCGCGCGGCGCTCTGCTGCGCTGAAGACATGACTTTCCGGATACCAGGACACGCACACCGTTTCGCCGCGCGCATTGCGGCTCGTCATCGTGATGCCGTCCGCGATATTGGCGAAGAGCGACGCGGAACGGCCGTCGTCGTACTGGATTTCAAGACCATAATCGGTCTGGCGAAAGAACCCGATGGGTTTTGGCCCATCCTCGGTCACGGTGCCCATCTTGTCGCTGACGAACGCGAACGAGGTGCTCTGCGGCTGGCTTCCCTTGGCGCCGAACGCGAGCGTCAACCGGCCTTCCATTTGCGACAGCGTCAGAGTCGATTCATCGACGGCGACGAGTTTCTCTTCCGTCAGACCGTTAGCCCACGGAGAGTCCGCAAGGCACGGATTGGCAATGAAAAGAAGCGTGGCCGCAAACAGAAAGCTTCTCACGCGCAATGCTCCGCTTATTCGCCCGCGCCGATATTAATCCGCTGTGTGTTAGCGGTCTATTATTCGTTGATCGCGTTGCGGGTCACGCGGGACGGTTTTCGGGTTCGTCGTCCCAGGCGAGCGCACTGATGCGCCAGCCGGCGCTGGTGCACACAAATTGAATCACTTTGGCGCCTTTGCCTTCGATTCGCTCTCCCGACATCACGCCGGACTTGCGGTATTGGCTGAAGCGCTGCGCGACGTTCCCGAAGATCTCGGTCCGCGATGCCATCTCCTCTTCGCGGAAATCCACCAATGTGCCGTCCGTCAGAATCCGTAACCGCGGGTCGATGAAGCCTTGTACGGAGTAAATCTCCGGCTTGTTGCCGACAGTTTTCACGATGATTGCTTGCGGGATGAACAGGTTCTCCAGTGCGGCGACGTCGGGCGTCGCGCCGCCCTCATTTGTAAACGCCGCAAAGAAGCGCCGCACGAGCCCATCGATCTCAAGGCGGTCTTCCGGCGTTCCTTCAAACACGGAGGTCACTGCGCATGCGGTGCTCCGATAGATCCCGTCAGCACGGTCATGCTCTGCGCAGGCAGGGTGTAATTTACACCCAAGCCGCCGGACACGGTGGTCGTTACCTGCGGTCCGTCCGGATCGGGATGGCTCTGCCGTCCGGCCTCGACCCATCCGTATTGCGCCGGTCCGAATTGGGTTTGCGTGACGTTGCCGGAGAACCAGTTCGTTCCACCGTTGGTGTCGAACTGGATGTTCACATCGTGCGCGTTCCCGAAATCGCGATTGACGAGCAGCAGAGACCATTGGCCATCCGGACGCGCGAGCGGGTAGGCGACGACCCAGGAATCGCTGCCGGAGATAGCAGCTGGATAAAGCACATGATTGCCGTTGCCGGGGACGCTCCAGTTTTGTGTGAGCATCTGCGCCGCGAAATACTGCGAGAGCGGCGCTTGCGCGGCGTAGTTCTTGTCGCCTTGCAGGACGCCATAGGTGCCCCAGCCTTTGCAGGGATCGGAAGGACTGAGCGGTATCGGCTCATATTCGTAGAAGAATGCGCCGTTCGCGCCGCTCGACAGCGCCGACCCCATCATCTCGGCATACCAGAGCGCGCCGGTCACTTCCTGCGCCGCATCGGTTTCGTTCTGCGAATAATTGGTTTCGGTGACGAACATCGGCAGGCCGGCGGGGAGATTGTCGGCGCGCCACACCGAGATGATGCGCGAGATGAGATCGGGTTCGCGCAGAAGATTCTCCTCGTTCTTGCTGTTGCCACACGTGCCGAACGGATAGTGCTCGAAGGAAAAGAAGTTCAGATCGCTCAGTGCGCCGTGCGCGCTGAGATAAGCGACGAACCGCTTCGTCCACGATGTCTCGCCGTGCTTTTGAAGTGCCCAGGCTTTCAGATCGCGCGTGTTGTCTTCAAACACAGGCCCGCCGAGTTGCAGCGACGGATCGACGCCGTGCAGCGCCATCGCAAACTGCATATAGAGTGCAGCGTAATCTTCCGGCGTGACGAACTGGCCGTCTGGCTCCTCGCCCATCTCCACGCGAGAGATTGGGTAGCCGCGCGCTTCGAGATAGCGAAGCTCCGCCGCGGCGTTGTCCGGCGTGCTGTACATCATTGGAACGGGCACCATCGTCGGAAGGCCACGCGTGACGCCGCTCTTGAACACGATGTCGAGCCCGGGCTGCTCCTGATTGCGCACGCGGTCGGTCGTGCTGTGCCACGGATCGACCGATGACGCATAGGTGACGGTCTGTTTGCGATCCGGCCGGTGTTGGACGACGTCGGTGAAGTTGCCCTGGTCTATCGTGCCGAACCCGGCCTCGGCAATCGCATAGCCGACGCAATCGCGCGGATCGGCGCTACCCGGGTCGCATGTCGCCGAACTTTTGGTCATGACGATGCGCACATAGCGAACGGCTTTCGGCGCATCGCCCAGCGACAACGTGACGATGCCGCCTATGCCATTCGAGATCGCGCCGTTTGGGAACGTTACCCACGTGCCATGGGCCGGATCCCAGATCGGGTCGCCGCCGGTCCAGTATTGAACGGCGTATTGCACGGCGTAGGGATCTCTCCACCAAATCCTCGCGGCGTTGATGGTGACCTTCTTCTGCAGGTCGAACAGCACCCATTGCGGATGGGTGTCGTCCGCGTCGCCGGTGTAGGCGTGCGTGAGGTAGGGATTGCTCTTCCAGAATCCGTTCAGATCGCCGTCGTCGAGACGCGAGAAATCGTCGTCATTGCCCTGATCGTGCGTGAAGCCGCGGCGCGGCAGGCGATAGCCATAGGTATCGATGGTCTGCTTGCCGGGAACATCGCTGCTCGTCCAATAGCCGCTGTTGCCGCCGGAGAATGTCCCGGAAGGATTCCAATGCCAGTCCTGCACCGACAGCTCCGTATACAGACGATAGCTGACCGTGCCCAACCCGGCGCCGAGCATCTGCTGGACGTTGGACGGAGTATAGATCTCGGGAACCGTGCGCGACGGAACGCCATCGACCCCGACACCGAATGCGGCGTTCGGCGTAAAGGTGTTCAGCGCATGCGCGGGATTGGCATCGACCGTGACCGCAAAAGGACTCGTCGTGCGCGCCGGAAGCTTCACAGATGGCAGCGGCTCAGTAGGCCGATGCCCATGCCTTGAGTGGGCTGTTGCATCTCCGGCTGTAAGAGCGAGAAGGGCGATTGCGGCACAAACAATTTTCCGCGCGTGCATCTTCGAGATCACTCCTCCGTCGAAGGCATTGCTGTTCTACCGCCCAGCCACTTTCTCCGCCACGCCTGAAACACTTCGTGATTGCAGGAAGACTTGAACTTGATACATCCAAAGCCATCTCAGTCGGCCAGCGCGTTTTGGTTGTGATGCGTTGCTGTTCGATAGCGAAGGAGGGGAGGGTCAGCGCATTTTCGGCGAACATTTTTGTTGCTCTGCGCCGTTCGATAGCGGGAGGGGTACCCCCCTCCTAAGAAAGTGAGGTTCGAATAGACACGCGGCCGTCTAAGAAGGCGTTTTTGCTTTCGCTCCAAAGATTTAGGCCGCGGATTGGGTATTCGAATTGCGATTTTCAACAAAACACTTTGGCGTTCTGTACAGAAGACGGCGAGGGGGTACCCCCTCTTCAAAACACGCGGTTCAAATGGGCGCTGGATTGGCCGCTACCGGATTTTGTTGAGAACGCGATATTAAGTCTCAAGGTTTTGCGGTTTTCGCGATCGCGGTCCCAGATTTGGTTTGTCTCATTTCGAACGCAGCCGCGGCGCGGGCGGTTACTTTTTCTCAACCACCCTAATTGTATTTTAATGTCGCAAATTAGTGGTGGCCATCGCCGCGGGTCGCGGCGTTCGGTGTGCGCGGGATTTTATGACAATTCTCATTCGCCAAGCCGCAGCGATGCGCAAAGAGGATCTGGACCAGCTCGGTCCGGTGAAAATGCCTCTGAGCTCGCCGGTGTCGCAACTCACGGGCCGCAAATATATCGATGAGATTCCCGGCATCGACAGTATGGGTATCTGGGAATGCTCGCCGGGCCGCTGGCAACGCACGATTATGGAAGAAGAGTTCGCGCACTTCATTCTGGGCAGCGCGCGTTTTGTTCCGGAAGAGGGCGAGCCGATCGACATTCGCGCGGGCGACACGATCTGGTTTCCGGCGAACTCCAAAGGTGTTTGGGAAATCAGCGAAGACGTTCGCAAGGTCTATGTGATCATCGACCGCCCGAGCATTTTCAAACGGGCGAAGATGTGGTTGCGCGAGACCTTCGGCCGCTGGCTCAACATGCCCGCGCCTGTGCCGGTCAAAACGACGCCCAGCGCCGCTCCGATGCTCGCGCGCTCGTCTCACGAGATTTTGCCGAACCGCTAGCCGACTCGGTCGCGAACGCACCAGCGGGCGCACTTTCCTGCCAAGACAACGCGCAATTCCGCAAGCAAACGCGCGCGAAAAACTCGCTATATTGGCGGCGCAACGCTGATCCACGAGATTCCATGACCGCGCCGCGCCATTCGAAGACGCATATCGGCAATCACGCGCTGAAGCCCGAAACGCTGATGTTGGGCTACGGCTACGATCCGTCTTTGTCGGAAGGCGCGGTGAAGCCGCCGGTGTTTCTGACCTCGACCTTCGTGTTCAAGACCGCGGAAGAGGGCAAGGACTTCTTCGATTACGTCTCCGGCCGCAGACAACCGCCAGCGGGATCGAGCGACGGTCTCGTCTATTCGCGCTTCAATCATCCGAACAGCGAGATCGTTGAAGACCGTCTCGCCGTGTACGAGGGCGCAGAAGGCAGCCTTCTGTTTTCGTCCGGTATGTCGGCAATCGCAACGACGATGCTCGCTTATGCGCGGCCCGGCGATGTGATCCTGCATTCGCAGCCGCTGTATGGCGGCACTGAAACACTGATGACCGGCAAGCTCGCGGCGTTTGGCATCGGCGCGGTTGGTTTTGTCGATGGCGTCAACGAAGACGCGGTACGCAAAGCCGCAGAAGCCGCCGCTGCAAAAGGGCGTGTGTCGGTTATCATGGTCGAAACACCGTCCAACCCGACCAACTCGCTGGTCGATGTCGCACTGATGAAGCGCATCGCGGACGAACTCGAAGCCAGGCAAAAACATCGCCCGATCGTCGTCTGCGACAACACGTTGCTGGGCCCTGTGTTTCAGCGGCCACTACAACAAGGCGCCGATGTCTCGGTCTATTCGCTGACAAAATACGTCGGCGGCCACTCCGATCTGATCGCCGGCGCGGCCGTTGGAAGCCTCGCTACTTTGGCGCCGATTGAGTCACTGCGTAGCGGTATCGGAACGCAGCTCGACCCACATACCTGTTGGATGCTTGGCCGCTCGCTTGAGACGTTAGGTCTGCGCATGGAGCGCGCGAACGACAACGCAAAATTCGTCGCCGAATTCCTGCGCGATCATCCCAAGGTGACGAAGGTGCATTATCTGCCGTTCCTTGAGAACGGTTCCGCCGCGCGGGAAGTCTTCGAACGTCAGAGCACGGGCGCCGGCTCGACATTCTCCTTCGACATCAAGGGCGGGCAGAAAGAAGCGTTCGCGTTCCTGAATGCGCTGCAGATCTTCAAGCTTGCGGTGAGCCTTGGTGGTACGGAGTCACTCGCCAGCCATCCGGCGGCGATGACGCATTCCGGCATTCCGGTCGATATCCGCAATCGCATCGGGATTCTGGAAACAACGATCCGCCTGTCGGTCGGCATCGAGCACCCCGACGATCTGGTCGCCGATCTGACGCAGGCGCTGGCGGCCGCTTAGTTCGACGGCTTTGCCGGCTGCGGCTGGTGAGGCTTGTCCGATTGCTGATGCTGTTGCGCGGCTTTCTGTTTGCGCGCTTCGACGGCCATGTGGTGGCCGATCGCGCATCCGGCGACCGCGCCAAGGACGGTGTGATGATGCGCGAAATGGCCGGCAATGCCGCCGATTACGGCGCCCTTCAGGCAACCGGCCTGCGCAGGCGCCGCGGCAGCGACGAGGACTGCAAGGCTGGCACTCAACGTAAGACGGTCCATCGCAGGCTCCCAGATTGTCCGGCACACCTGACCTAGGTGCAGCCGGACAATCTTCAAGAGCCGTCTACCAGATCTTCACGCGCTTCTTGGGCGCGACGTAGAGCTTTTCACCCGGCTTCACATGGAACGACGCGTACCAGGCGTCGATGTTGCGGACGACGCCGTTGACGCGGAACTGACGTGGCGAATGCGGATCGCTGACGACCTGCTTCTTCACGAAGGCATCGGTGACCTTGCCACGCCACGCCTGTGCCCAGCCCAGAAATACGCGCTGATCGCCGGTCAGTCCGTCGATCACTGGCGCCCGCTTGCCATGCAGCGATGCATGATAGGCGTCGAGTGCAAGCGTAAGCCCGCCCATATCGGCGATGTTCTCGCCCATGGTCAGTTCGCCCTTCACATGCACGCCGGGCAGCGGCTCGAACGCGGAGTATTGCGCGCCGAGCCGCTTGGCCCGCGCATCGAATTTCTTTGCGTCGTCCTTTGTCCACCAGTCGCGCAGCGCACCATCGGCGTCGATCTTGCGGCCCTGATCGTCGAAGCCATGCGTGAGTTCGTGCCCGATCACGCCGCCAATGGCGCCGTAGTTGATCGCCGGATCGGCATCGGCATCGAACATCGGTGCCTGCAGAATGCCGGCCGGAAACACGATATCGCGGAGCGAGCCGTTATAAGCGTCGTTCGTCTGCGGCGTCATCAGCCAGTCGCTCTTGTCGACCGGCTCGAATACGCGACCGGAATAGAACGCCCAGTCGTTGGCGCCCGCGCGGCGTACATCACCGAGCACATCGTCGTCGGCGATCACCAGTTTAGAATAATCGCGTGCATGGTCGGGATAGCCGACTTTGATAGTGTAGGTGTCTAGCTTCTTCAGCGCCTGCACCTTGGTTGCCGGCCCCATCCAGTCGAGCTTCTGCAGACGTACGCGATAGGTGGCCTTCAGATTATCGACGAGCGCCCCGATCTTCGCTTTGGCCTCGGGCGGGAAGTATTTCGTGGCATAGAGTTCACCGACGCCCCAACCCATCGTGCCATAGGTGCCGAAGCGGTCGCCGACACCAAAGTCGCCGCCGCTGACCGAGAACACGCCGCGCTTCCAGCGAACCTGCTGTTCCTGTTGACCCGACAGCGTCTTGTTACGCATTTCGAAATAGGCGTCGGCAAAGGCTTTCGAAAGATAGGGCGATGCGTTGTCGGCAATACGGAACGCCTGCCACGCCTGAACTACCTCGACCGGCGTAGACGCGTAGATGGCCGTCAGTTTCGGAAAGGCTGTGTTTTCCGCTACGATAACGCGATCAACCTTCGACAGGTTTGCCTCTGCGAAGAATTCCTTCCACGCAAACCCCGGCGCCGCATTGGTGAGATCAGCCACCGTTGTCGGATTGTAGGTTGCCACCGGATCGCGTTGCTGCGCCTTGGTCCAGCTCGCGTCCGCGATCTTCGTCTCGAATGCCACGATGTCTTTCGCGCGTGCATCGGCATCCGGCCAGTTCAGCAGGTGCAGGAGTTGCGCGACGTACATCTCATATTGCGACTTTGCCTTGGCGAAATCCGGCTTGAGATAATAGTCGCGGTCGGGAAGGCCGAGGCCACCCTGGCTCACATAGACGGCGTAATGCTTTGGGTCCTTCAGGTCGACATCGATGAAGAAGTTGAACAGCGACGCTTCGAGATCGGCGTTGGTTCGGCCCATAAGCGCCGCAAGCGCATCGCGTGTGTTGGCTGCGCGTACGTCAGCCATAAGAGGATCGAGCGGTTTGGCGCCGAGCGCTTCCACATGCGCTTCGTCCATGAACGCTTTGTAGAACGCGCCGACCTTGCCACTGAGATCATCCGGTTGGTGCGACGTGGTCTTCGCAGCTTCTTCCATCATGTCGTGCAACCGCGCTTCGGTTCGGTCCGTCATCTGGAGACGGAAGGAAACGGCCGGCTTGTCCGCGGGGATCTGCGCCTTGTCGAGCCACGTGCCGTTGGCATAGCGGAAGAAGTCGTCGCCCGGCTTGGTCTTCGCATCCATGCCGGCGCTGTCATAGCCCCAGGCACCGTATTGTGGCGCGGTATGGCCTGGAGCGGCAAAAGACGCCGCAAGCAGCAAAGACGCAGAAAGAATTCTCAAACCATTGGACATGTTAGACCCCGCTTGATGGCGCGCGATTGTTGCACGAGGCCGACGCGCATGCGCAAGCGCTCACGGGGTTTTGACTGCTATTTCCGGTGGGCGATCAGGGCGAAGGGATTTCCCGCCTGCTTGGCAATGCAATACCAGCCTGTGGCGCCGATATGGAGTGCTGCGTAATACGCATCCCCGCTCTCGTCGGTTTTCAGACCATCTTTCGAGGCTGCGTCGATTCCGTTGCCGTCGGCGTTGGGTGCACTCACCTGGCCGATCTCAACATCGCTCAGGAGTTGCGCGGCGATGTCAGCATCGCCGGATAGATTGCGTGCCAGCAGTGCCGCGGCTGCATGTGCTGTGCCTTCGAACCACACGCCGCTGCGGTCGTTCACCGCAAAACTCAGGCCCTGAAAATCCCCGCTGGTCGCGGATACGTTTGCAAGCGCCCAGTCGATAGAGCCTTGGTTAGCTGCCAAACGGGTGGAGAGAAAACTCCAGGTTTGAACATCTTCCGGCGTGGGATCGCCCGCGTTGATGGTTTTCCCGTCCTCTCCGGTGCCGATGTAGTAGTACCCGCCATCGTCGTTCCACATCGCCTTGATGAACTTGAGCGCGTGTTTGGCGTCGGCTTTCCAATTCGCGCTGTGCGTTGTACGCGCAAGCGTGGAGAACAGGGCGTAGAGATCGAGATTGTGTTCCGTCGACTTCCAGAGGATTTTTGTCTGGTTGGGTGTAAAGCCGCCCGTGTAACCGCCGGCGCCTCGCGTGTCATAGGCATTTGCCTGCACAAAGTTCGCGATCGACTCCGCCGCTGTCAGATAAGCGGTGTTTCGGGTCGCGTGATAGAGCTGCATCAACGCCATGCCCGTCCACGCTATATTGCCGTTATCGCTGCCGTTGCTCGCGATGTTCACGCTGCCATCGTGCTTGAGGAACGGGTCGGCGTGATAGGCGTTGCGGATGCGTCCGTCCGCGAGCGGGTCGTGAGACTGTGCGTATAAAAGACTTTCGCCGAGAATCGTTGCGCGCTTCTTGTCATCCTTCGTGCCGCGCTGGAGTAGGGCAATGATCATTACGTCATCGTCGTATGTATAAGAGACATCACCGTCATCGAAGGTCGGTGTCGGCACGAAGCTCTGCACCAGACGCAGAGCGGCTCCCTGCTGGTAGCGGTCCATCATCGTGTCGAGAAATGTGTACGCCTTGTCGAGCGGCGTGGCCTGCGCCAGCGCGCTAGTGGAAAATCCAAATAGTACGAACAGGCCGGCGGCGAAGCGGAGCATTGCCATGCTGGTCTTATACATGACTTCGCTCGCCAAGGCGTGATCGCTGGAGCCTTTATGGCGTATGCCCGAACGGCTAGGGTCCGCGCCGTCCAACCGTCAGAGGATTCCATGTCCAGATTTCGTATGCCTTCCGGAATAGCGCTCGCCGCGATTTTGCTTGCCGTTCTGCCGGTGCAGAGTGCGCCGATGACTCACGGTATCGACCTTGACGGCATCGATCATACCGTCGCGCCGGGTGATGATTTCTTCGCCTATGCGAACGGTGCGTGGATCAAGAAGACGGAAATCCCCGCCGACAAGGCGAGCTATGGCCCCGGCGAAATCCTGATCGAAAAGACCCGCGAGCAGGTCCGCGGTCTGATTCAGGATGCTGCGAAGGGCAAGCCCCAAGCAGGATCGGACGCCCAGAAGGTCGGTGACTACTATGCAAGCTATCTGGATGAGGCCGCGATCGACGCGAAGGGCTTGAGCCCGCTGAATGGCGATTTCGCGAACGTTTCGGCGATAAAAGACAAGAAGTCGCTATCTACTTACCTGGGCACGACGCTTCGCGCAGACGTCGATGCGCTCAATTCGACGAATTTCTACACCGACAACATCTTCGGCGTATGGATCAGCCAAGGATTCGAGGACCCGACGCACAACGTCCCCTATGTGTTGCAGGGCGGCCTGGGAATGCCGGATCGCGATTACTACATCGACAAATCTGCGAAGATGGATGCGATCCGCGCGAAGTATCGTGCGCATATCGCCGCTATGCTTAAGCTCGCGAATATCGCGGATGCTGACAAGAAGGCGCAGGCGATCTTCGATCTCGAGACCAAGATCGCCCAAACCCACGCTTCGCGCGAAGACTCCGAAGATGTGAAGAAGGCCAACAATCCATGGAAACGCGCCGACTTCGCAGCGAAGGCGCCGGGTTTGGATTGGGATGCGTATTTCACCGCCGCTAATCTGAAGGATCAGCAGAACTACATCGTCTGGCATCCGACCGCGGTTGTGGGCATTTCCAAGCTGGTCGGAAGTGAGCCGCTCGACACATGGAAGGCCTATCTGACCTTCCGGCTGATCGACAGTTACGCGGGCGTTCTGCCGAAAGTGTTCACGGCAGAGCGTTTTGCGTTCTACGGCACGACGTTGAACGGTACGCCGAAGAATCGCGACCGCTGGAAGCGAGCGATCGACTCGACCAACGCCAATCTCGGTGAAGTTGTCGGAAAGCTTTACGTCGCGAAGTATTTCCCGCCGTCCGCCAAGGCAAAGATCGAGGCGATGGTGAAAGATTTGCTGACCGCCTATCACGCGCGCATCTCGCGCCTCGCGTGGATGTCTCCCAAGACGAAGGAGAAGGCGCTGGCGAAACTCGCCACGCTGCGTGTCGGCGTCGGCTATCCCGACAAGTGGAAGGACTATTCCTCGCTTCAGATCGTGCGCGGTGACGCGTTCGGCAATCTGCGCCGCGCGGAGATGTTCGAGTACAAGCGCAGTCTCGCGAAACTTAACGAGCCGGTGGATCGCGGCGAATGGGTGATGGTGCCGCAGGAAGTGAACGCGGTAAACCTGCCGCTCGCCAACGCGCTGAATTTCCCCGCTGCGATTCTGCAGGCCCCCTTCTTTGATCCGGACGCCGATGCAGCGATCAACTATGGCGCTATTGGCGCCACGATCGGGCACGAAATCAGCCACAGCTTCGACGATACCGGCGCGATGTTCGATGCGCAGGGCCGTCTAGCAAACTGGTGGACAGCAGACGATCTGAAGCATTTCCAAGCGGCGGGTGCGAGCCTGGCGGCACAATACGACGCCTATAAGCCGTTCCCCGATCTGCATATCCACGGCAAGCAGACGCTCAGCGAGAACATCGCAGACGTCGCGGGACTGTCGGCGGCGCATGACGCTTACATGCTCTCGTTGGGTGGTAAGAAGCCGCCCATGAGTCAGGGGCTCACGGGCGATCAGCGTTTCTTCCTCGCGTTTACTCAGAGCTGGCGTGAGAAAGAGCGCGAAGAGGCCCTGCGCCAGCAAATCACGACCGACGGTCATGCGCCGGCGGAATATCGCGGCGATACGGTGCGCAACCTCGACGCGTGGTATCCGGCCTTCAACGTGAAGCCGGGGCAGAAGATGTATCTCGATCCCAAAAATCGCGTGCAGGTCTGGTAGCCACGGGACAATTCGTTACAGAAACTGCAGCAAACCTCAGGGTTCCGGGAAGTTTTCGGTTGGCGGCCGGACGGCTGTCGATCATGATTAACTTCTATTTAGGAGATAACCCATGAAGGCAGTCATTTTTGGTGCCCTGAGTTTGGGAATTGTCGCTTTCGCATCGTCCGCTTGGGCGGACCACCACCATGACAATGGCGGCGGAGGCGGTGGTGGCCATGAATCGCACCAGTCCCATGGCGGTGGTGGCGGCGGAGGCGGCCACGGGTCTCACGATTTCGGTGGCGGCGGTGGTGGTGGCGGCAACGGCGGCTGGGGCGGCGGTGGCCATCACGATTCCGAGCACATGAGCATTCACGGATCGGGTGGCTCGCACGATTTCATGCATGAGCGCATCGGCGGTCACCATGACAACGTGCACGTGACTGTGCATCACAACGACTACGGCCATCATGATCGGGGTCACATCGCCATTCATGGTGGCGGTCACAACGGCGTCCATGGCCGCATAAGCGTGGCGCATTTCCATCATGTGTTCCGTGCGCCGCACCGCTATCGCGCCGGCTACTGGCGCGCCCCATGGGGCTTCCACTATCGCCGCTTCGGCATCGGGGAGCGTATTCCAGGCATCCTGCTGGTCTCGACCTATTTCATCGACGACTACTACGACTACGATCTCGACGAGCCGGATGATGGTTACGTCTGGGTTCGCGATGGCGACGATGCCGTGCTCGTTGACCGTTACACGGGCGAGGTCATCGAAGTCGAATACGACGTCTTCTATTGATCGACCTTCATAATTGGCATCAGGCCCGGGAGAAACCCCGGGCCTTTTGTTTTGTGCCTACTTGAGCGTTAGGTTGAGATTCTGCTGGAGGGTGGATGCTGGTACTATCGGGTATAGTGG
>Ga0207639_10001242_pt1 | contig 17273 bp, 17 predicted proteins | sample KBSCornC32_FD_184299 | JGI IMG/M metagenome (GOLD analysis project Ga0207639, IMG submission 184299) | Corn rhizosphere microbial communities from Kellogg Biological Station, Michigan, USA - KBS Corn C3-2 (SPAdes) (version 2) | ecosystem: Host-associated > Plants > Roots > Rhizosphere > Soil ...
ATGGTGCATCTCGGTGCCTTGCCGGGAGCGCCGCTGTTCGATGCCGAAGCGGGGATCGCGGGTATCGTCGAGGGCGCGCGCAAGGACCTGAGGGCGCTGCAGGCGGCCGGGTTCGACGCCGTGATGTTCGGCAACGAGAACGACCGCCCGTACGAGTTCAAGGTCGATACCGCCTCGAGCGCCACGATGGCCTATGTCATCGGCCGGCTGCGGTCCGACATCACCGTGCCGTTCGGCGTCAACGTCCTCTGGGACCCGCAAAGCTCGATCGCGGTCGCCGCGGCGACCGGCGCTGCCTTCGTCCGCGAAATCTTCACCGGCACCTACGCCTCGGACATGGGGCCGTGGACCCCGGATGCCGGGGCCGCGATGCGTTACCGCGACCGGCTGGGGCGGCATGACCTCGCGCTGCTCTACAATGTCTCGGCCGAGTTCGCCTATTCGCTCGACCAGCGGCCGCTGCCAGATCGGGCCCGGAGCGCCGTGTTCTCATCCATCCCCGACGCTATCCTGGTTTCGGGTGCCATCACGGGCGAGGCCGCTGCTCTCTCCGACCTCGAAGCGGTGAAGCGGGTGCTGCCCGCGACGCCGGTTCTCGCTAACACCGGGGTCAAGCACGCGACCGTGGCGGATGTCCTCAAGGTGGCCGACGGCTGCATTGTCGGCTCGTCGCTCAAGGTCGACGGCAACACTTGGAACGCCGTCGACCCGGACCGTGCCGCCGAATTCATGCGCCTCGTGCGCGAGGCGAGGGGCTGACCATGGCACGGCGAGCGGCGGCAAAACCGGATGACCTCAAGGCACGGCTTCGGTCGCTCACCACCGAGCTGATGCTGATCCCCGGCCTCAGCGGCTACGAGGGACGGGTGCGAAAGCGCCTCGCGGCAGAGTTGCATGCCCTCAAGCTCGCGACCCGCACCGACCGCCTCGGCAATCTCATCGCGACGATCCCCGGCGACCCCGAGGCGCCGAGCGTCATGCTCTTCGCGCACATGGATCAGCTCGGCCTCGTGGTGCGCAAGATCGAGGCGAACGGCCTCATCCGCGTCGAGCGGTTGGGCGGCGTGCCGGAAAAGGCGCTGCCGGCGCAGGCCGTGCTGTTCATGGTGGATGAGGGCAGGGACGTCCCCGGCGTCATCGCCAACAAGAGCCACCACGCCACCGGCCAGGACGAAAAATACCGCGTCCTACCCTACGCCGAACTCTATATCGACGCCGGCTTTTCGGGAGCCGAAGAGGTGCTTGCCGCCGGCATCGATATCGGCACCCCCGTCGTCTATTACCCGGCCGCGCTGCCGCTCGCCGGCGACCGGCTCGCTGGCACGTCGGTCGATGACCGCGCCGCGTGCGCCGTCGTGGTCGAAGTGGCGCGAGGCCTCCTCGCCAGCCATCGACGCCCGACCGTCCACATCGTTTTCTCGGTGCTCGAGGAATACAACCTCCGCGGCGCGGTCACGGCAGCACAGGCACTGCTGCCTGACATCGCCATACAGCTCGACCTGATCCTTGCCACCGACACGCCGGACATGGCCGCGCGCGGCGACGTCATCCTGGGTGGCGGCCCGGCCATGAGCCTCTATTCGTTCCATGGCCGCGGCACCCTCAACGGCACCATCCCGCATCCCGCGCTGCCGGTGCTGTTCGACGAGACGGCGGCGGACGAGGGCCTGCCGCTGCAGCGCAGCGCCCACGTCGGCGCGCTGACCGATTCCTCGTATGTGCAGTTGGTCGGGCAGGGGGTAGCGGCCATCGATCTCGGCTTTCCCATGCGCTACAGCCACTCGGCGCTCGAGGTCTGCGACATCGGCGACCTCGCCGCGCTCACCCGCCTGCTCATCGCCGGAATTTCGCGCATCGACTCCGGCTTCAGCCTCAGCCGCGACGACTTCCCGCAATGAAGCACTACATCGGCGTCGACATCGGCACCTTCGAGAGCAAGGGCGTGCTGGTGGACGAAACCGGCCGCATCGTTGCGAGCGGAAGCCGGGCGCACAAGATGATCGTGCCGCAGCCCGGCTGGGCCGAGCACCGGCCGCAGGAGGACTGGTGGGACGACTTCGTCGCCATCACGCAAAAGCTCCTGGCGGAGGGCAAGGTCGCCCCGGCGGATATCCGCGCGGTCGGTACCAGCGCCATCGGCCCCTGCATGCTGCCGGTCGATGCCGATGGCGCGCCGCTGATGAATGCGGTGCTCTACGGTGTCGATACGCGCGCCGCCGACGAGATCGCCGAGCTCACGGGGGCGATCGGCGAAGATGTACTGATCGATCGCTGCGGCAACGCGCTGACCTCCCAATCGGTGGGCCCGAAAATCCTCTGGCTCAAGCGCAATCGGCCGGAGCTCTTCGCCCGCACCCACAAAGTGCTGACGTCGACGTCCTACCTCGTCCACCGGCTGACCGGCCGCTTCGTCATCGACCACTATTCGGCCGCCAACACGACGCCGCTCTATGACGTCGCCGCGCAGGCCTACAGCGACAGCCTCAGCCGCGGCATCATCGATCTCGACCGTCTGCCCGAGCCGGTCTGGACCACCGATGTGGTGGGCGGGGTCACGGCAGAGGCGGCCGCCGAGACGGGCCTCGCCGCAGGTACGCCGGTCATCGCCGGCACCATCGATGCTGCGGCCGAGGCAGTCAGCGTTGGCGTGCTCGAAGCCGGCGACATGATGCTGATGTACGGCTCGACCATCTTCATCATCATGCTGACCGACCGGCGGCTGCGCGACGCCCGGCTCTGGTATGCGCCGTGGCTCTTTCCCGGCCAGCACGCCGCGATGTCCGGATTGGCGACAAGCGGCACCCTCAGCCACTGGTTCCGCGACCAGTTGGCGCGCGACCTCGATCCGGCGACGGCGATCATTGCCCTGGCGGCGGAGGCCGAGAAGTCGCCGCCCGGCGCCAACGGATTGGTGATGCTGCCCTATTTCTCCGGCGAGCGGACGCCGATCCATGATCCCCACGCCAAGGGCACGCTGATCGGCCTCAACCTGACGCACACCCGAGGCGACATCTACCGGGCGCTGCTCGAAGGCATTGCCCACGGCACGCGGCATGTGATCGACACCTACCTCGAGGCTGGCGCCGACCCGCGCGCCATCCTCGCCGTAGGCGGCGGCACCAAGAACCGCGTCTGGTCCCAGGCGACGTCGGACATCTCCGGCCGCACGCAGGTCGTCCGCGAAAAGACGGTCGGCGCGTCGTATGGCGATGCCTTCCTCGCGGCCCTCGCCGTCGGAGATGTGTCACGCGACGACATCCGCCGATGGAACCCGGTCGGCAGCGAAATCCGCCCGGACCCCGCAACAGCCAATGTCTATGCCCGCCGCCACGAGGTCTTCCGCGAACTCTACCCGCGGCTCAAGGACGTCATGCGCAAACTCGACGTCTGATCCTGCGCGAGCGGCCTCGACCCGCCGCGGCCGGCGCGCTACCAATTTGCATCGGCTCGCGGTCAAGGAAGTCGTGCGAATGAGAGTGGTCGTTCTGGGCGCCGGCGTCATCGGGGTGACCACCGCCTACTATCTCGCCAAAGCCGGGCATGAGGTCACGGTCGTCGACCGCCAGCCGGGCCCGGCGCTCGAGACGAGCTTCGCCAATGCGGGCGAGGTGTCCCCGGGCTACGCCTCACCCTGGGCCGGGCCGGGCATCCCCCGCAAGGCGATCAAGTGGCTGCTGATGCGCCATCCGCCGCTGATCCTCAGGCCAATGCTGGATCCGGCCATGATCGCCTGGGTGGCGCAGACGCTGCTCAACTGCAACCGCAAGAGCTACGCCATCAACAAGGCCCGCATGGTGCGGATCGCCGAATACAGCCGCGACGTGCTCAAGGCTCTCCGCGCGGAAACCGGCATCACCTACGACGAGCGCATGCAGGGCACGCTGCAGCTCTTCCGCACGCAGAAGCAGGTCGACGACGCGCACAAGGACACCGAGGTGCTGGCGCAATACGGCGTCGCGTATGAGGTGCTGGATCGCGCGGGCTGCGTTGTCGCGGAGCCAGGGCTTGGCAAGTCGGCGGCGACGATCGCCGGTGGGCTGAGGCTACCGGGCGATGAGACCGGGGACTGCCACGTCTTCACCGGCAAGCTCGCCACGATGGCCGCCGATCTCGGCGTCGCCTTCAGGTTTGATACAACCATCGATGGCCTCGACGTTGCGGGTGGCCGGGTGGCCGCGGCCCGCACCAGTGCCGGCACTCTTGCTGCCGATGCCTTCGTTCTCGCCCTCGGCAGCTTCTCGCCGCTTTTGGCGCGAACGCTCGGCCTGTCGCTGCCGATCTATCCGGTGAAGGGCTATTCCATCACCGCCCCGGTCGTCGACCAAGCGACCGCGCCCGTTTCGACGGTGCTCGACGAGAGCTACAAGATCGCCCTAACCCGCCTGGGCACCCGCGTCCGCGTTGGCGGCATGGCGGAGCTCTCGGGCTACAACCGCCGCCTCTCCGACCATCGCCGAGACACGCTGGCCTATTGCGTCGACGAGCTCTTTCCGGGCGGCAGCGACACGTCGCGGGCGACGTTCTGGACGGGCATGCGACCGATGACGCCCGATGGCACGCCGATCCTCGGGCGCGGCAAGCTCGAGAACCTCTACATCAACAGCGGCCACGGCACGCTCGGCTGGACGATGGCCTGCGGCTCTGGCCGCGTCATCGCCGACCTGATCTCCGGGCGGAAGCCCGAGATCGATATGGAAAGCCTCGGCCCCGAGCGCTACGGCCAAGCCGCCTGACAACGGGCCATTGTTGCGCTAAACGGAGGCTGGCCGGTTGTTTCGGCGCCGTGCGTGGTCCCGTAGCTCAGCGGATAGAGCAGTAGCCTTCTAAGCTATTGGTCGCAGGTTCGATTCCTGCCGGGATCACCATCTCTCACGCGCAAAGCAAAACCCCGCACCGGATGGCGCGGGGTTTGATGTGTCAGCGAACCGTCGGGGCTCAGTCGTCGCAGGGGAACACGTCGCCATGGAGGCGCACGAGATCGGTGCGGGGATTGTAGTGCCAGCCATAGTCATCCTGGCAGTCCGCGACGTGCTGCCGCCACTGCGACTCGCGCCAGTGGTGGTGATGCGGGTAGTCAAAGAAGCCGCCGCCCGACGCGACGGCCGCACCGGCCATGAAGCCGAAGATGCCGCCGGCGATAGCTGCGCCGGCCGGATCGGCCGCGGATGGCGTGGTCGCCGAAAGCGCCACGGCGCCGGCGAGGCCAACGGCCGCGACCAGGCTGAGAATCTTCTTCATATTCAGTCTCCTTAGCGATGTGGCCGGACCCTGGATGAACAATCCTGAACAGCGCATGAACGTCATGGCCACGGAAATGCCACCTTGGAACGCCGGTTGGGTTTCGAACAAAAAACTGCGTCGGCACTAGGGCTTGGCGTCGGGTGTCGCGGCCTCCATCGCCGCATCGAGCCAGTTATTGGGCGGCAAATGGGCCTCTTCGTAAACGAGGGTGCAGGCTCGCTCGGCCGGATCCTGGTCGCCATTGAGCAGCACCACGGCATCGTGCCCGGCGGATGGCAGGAAGGTGCAACCATAGATCACCAGGCTGCTCGGCTCCTTGCGGCATCGCTCGAACATTTCCGACCCCGGCACGACAAAGATGGCGACGGGCACATTGACCCGCTGCTGCGCGACCACCGGTGGACGGTTGTCGCACGGCTGGAGTTTCCCATCGAAGCGCGCAAAAGCCGGACTGCACAAAGCAAGCGCACATAGCGCCGCCAGCACCCAACGCCCCATCAAACCCTCTAGACTTCGAATCGCCCCGCCGCGAACCGCGGCTTGCGCGTCTTATCGCGCGCGTCGATTCGGCGGGCAAGTGCAACAACGCCGCACCGAAAAGGCAATCGCCGCCTGGGGTTGCAGCAGGTCGCGCAACGGGGCGCTGCGACGCGCAAGCAAACATCCAGTCTTACACAGGGAACCGCTTTAGCTGGTGCTGGGTTATCCCCCCAGCGTCACAGCCAACAGCACTAATCTTTCCCGAATGGAGAATGAAAATGCGCGCAACACTTATTCTGGGTGCTGCTCTATTTGTTGGCGCACTCGGCGCCGCGCCCGCGTTCGCCCAGAGTGGCGATTGGGCCGCCACCAAGTGCTCTGATTTCGTCAAACTTGACTCGCAGGCTCAGGCGAACATCGCCGCCCAGATCGGGCCGGCGGAAGTCGCCAAGTCGCTGACCAGCAACAGCGGCACCTCGTCGTCTACCGACGCGACCAAGACCGACCAGGGCCAGATGGCCAGCACCGGCACGGCGGCGCCGGGCACGCAGAATGGCCCGGTGAAGCCGGGTGAGCTCGTTGCGGCCTGCCAGGCGCAGCCCAACCTGACGCTGCACGATATCGTCTCGCAGCCAGGTGCCGCCAACAGCGGCGCGGGCGCTTCGTCCAACTAGACGCCTGTCGACCAAGTTTTGGGGCCGCGCGGCAAGGTTGCGCGGCCCTTTCGTTTGCGCCGAGCTCAGGCCGAAAGTTGCGCCGTGCTGTCGCGCACGATCAGCTCCGACTTCAACACCAGATGCACCGGCGACCGCGGCTGGCGCTCGGCCTCGAGCACGTCGAGCAGCACCTTCGTTGCAAGCCGGCCGATCTCGTCGCGCGGCTGGCGCATCGTCGTGAGCGCAGGGTCGACGCAGCGGGCCACCGTGATGTCGTCGAACCCCACGATCGAGATGTCGCGCGGGCATTCGAGCCCCGCGCCGCGCAGCACCGAGAGGAAGCCGATCGCCATCTCGTCATTGGCTGAAAAGATCGCCGTCGGCCGGTTCTTGAGCTTGAGGAAGGCGTGGCCCGCCCGCTCGCCGCTCGCCATCGAAAAGTCGCCGTCGATGACCCAGCCGGGCTCGACCGCAAGGCCGGCGGCGGCCATCGCATCGTGGTAGCCGAGCAACCGGTCGCTCGAGAGGGCAGGGTTCTTCGAAGGGCTGTGAATATGGCCGATCCTGCGGTGGCCGAGCTTGACGAGGTGCTGCGTCGCCCGCGCCGCGGCGGCGCGATTGTCGGTCATGACCGAGTGAAGGCGCACGTCCGGCAGCTCATCGCACGCGACCACCAGCGGGAACTTGCCCTGCGGCGAGCGGAGACCGATGAGCTCGTTGGTGTCGAGCGAGCCGTCGAACAGCACCATGCCGTCGGCCCGATTCGATAGAAAATAATCGCGCAGCCAGCGCGTGGGATTTTCGCCCAGCCGGTTGGCGACGAGTGCCCCGTAGCCCCGCGACGAGGTTTCGTGCACCACCGCATCGAGCACCGTCGAGTAGAACGGGTTGCCGATATTGGGGAACGCGATGACGATCGTACGCGCCGCTTTGAGGCGCAGCGACCGTGCCGCCTGGTTGATCGTATAGCCGGTCGCGTGCACCGCCTCCGAAACGCGCTCGCGCGTCGCCTCGGACACGCGCTCCGGGGTCGACAAGGCGCGGCTGACAGTTGCTGTGGAAACGTTGGCTTCCCGCGCAACATCTTGAATCGTCGGCGGTTTTCTGGCGATCTCGACGACCAATGATGTCCCCTCGGCCAGCCTCGATGCCGCCTGTCTAATTCCAACTTGACAGCGGCGCAAGAAGTGTCTGATGGTAATGAAATCGATTGCAAAGCCGATGAGAGGATCGTTTGTAATCGATTACACCGACTGGCCTGCCTGGCTCAGGTAGGGACGACCTTGTAGGCGGTCGGCACGGAGCGACACGCTCCACAGCATGTGTTGGGAGGATACGAAATGATGAAGTTGACCGTGGCGACCCTGGCGGTCGCTACGCTGCTTGGCAGCACCGCTGCCATGGCTACCGATATCGAAGTCATTCACTGGTGGACGTCGCCGGGTGAATCGCGCGCCGTGGCGGAGTTCGCCAAGGCCGTCGATGGCGACGGGCAGGATCACTGGGTCGACGGCGCCATCGCCGACGGCGCCACCGCCCGCGCCGCGATCATGCAGCGCGTGCTCGGCGGCAACCCGCCCGGCGCCGCCCAGTTCAACCCGGGCCGCGAATACGAAGAGCTGATCAAGAACAACCTGCTGCTCGATCTCACCCCGCTGGCCGAGAAAGAGGGCTGGGACAAGATCATCCGTCCGGCAGGCATCGCGGCTGCGTGCCATGTCGACGGTCACTGGTGGTGCGTGCCGGTGAACATCCACTCCTGGAATTGGGGCTGGGCCTCGATCCCGGCGTTCAAGCAGGCCGGCCTCGACCTGCCCAAGAACTGGGATGAGTTCATCGCCGATGCGCCGAAGCTCAAGGCCGCCGGCATCATCCCGTTCGCGATGGGCGCACAGCCCTGGCAGCTCGACGGCGCTTTTGGCGCCATCCAGACCGCCGAGCTCGGCATCGCCGACCGCGAAAAACTGCTCAAGGACAAGGACATGACCGTGGCCAACGGCCCGGAAATGACCAAGGCGCTGACTGAGTTCAAGGCGCTCAAGCAGTGGACGGATGAAGGTTCGGCCAACCGCGACTGGAACCTCACGACCAACCTCGTGATCCAGAACAAGGCCGGGTTGCAGATCATGGGCGACTGGGCCCGTGGCGAGTTCGGCGCCGCCGGCAAGAAGCCGGACGTCGACTATGCCTGCCTGGCGCTCCCGATCGACCACCCGACGGTCACCACCGACGGCGACGTGATCGTGTTCCCCAAGAGCCAGGACGCGAACCTCGAGGCCGCCCAGATGCGCATGGCCTCGCTGCTGATCAGCCCGAAAGTGCAGGCGCTGTTCAACAACGCAAAGGGCTCGATGCCCGTCCGTGACGACGTCGATATGTCGCTCGCGGATCCCTGCATGCTCAAGGGCCTCGCGATCATCAAGGACCCGAAGAACATCGCCATCGGCTCGGCGCGCTGGCTCTCCAACGACACCACGACCGCGCTTGACGACCTGATCGCCAAGTTCTGGACCGACGACACGATGACGGTAGCCGACGCTCAGGCCAAGTACGCCGACATCATCAAGAACGCGAACTGATCACGCGTTACTGATCGGCCGGATGGCGCTTTGATGCCATCCGGCTGGTTGCCCCGCCTCGAGTTTTGTACGATGGGCGGAACCGAAGTTGTCCTCAGAAGGAAGAGTTGATGGCTGACGTTGCGACCGCCGGGCCCGGTGCCCCAGTCGTCAGGCGGCGACGCCGCTTAAATATCCAATCGATCGTCGCGACGCTGCCGATGATCATCGTGTCCTTCAGCGTCTTCTTCGTCGGCATCATCTTCACCATCATCTGGTCGTTCACCGACTCGGGCATGTTCCCGGGCTTCCACTTCGTCGGCTTCGCCCAGTACGCGCGCCTGTGGTCGACCGATCTCTGGCTGATCTGCGTCAACAACATCTGGTTTTTCGGCCTGATGTCGCTCGTCGTAAACCTGACGGCGGGCTTCCTCCTCGCCGTGTTCATGGACCAGAACATCAAGCAGGAAAGCCTCTTCCGCTCGATCTTTCTCTATCCCTTCGCCATGTCGCTGATCGTTACCGGTCTCGCCTGGCAGTGGATCCTCGACCCCGGCCTCGGACTGCAGCAGACGGTGCGCAACCTCGGCTGGACGACGTTCGAGCTGGCGCCGTTGGTGCACCAGGAAACCGCCATCTACGGTCTGGTCGTCGCCGGCATCTGGCAGGGCTCGGGCGTCACCATGGCCATCATGCTCGCGGGCCTTCGCGGCGTCGACCAGGAGGTCTGGAAAGCGGCGCGGATCGACGGCATTCCGGCGTGGCGCGTCTACCTTTTCATCGTGCTGCCGATGATGCGCGGCGCCGTCGCGACGGCCTTCATCCTCCAGTGCACCGGCATCGTGCGCGTCTTCGACCTCGTCTACGCCATGACGCGCGGCGGCCCTGGCAACTACACGTATATGCCCGCCATGTACGTCATCAATTTCATCACCGTGCGGCTCAACGTGGGGCAGGGCATGGCGGCGGCGACCATGATGCTGCTGCCGATCGCGCTGCTGCTCGTCATCCGGGCGATCGTCGTATGGTGGAACGAACGCCGTGCGGGGCTCAACGCATGACCACCGACAACTACGCTATCGCCGGCACGCCGACCGCCAAGGCCGCGCTCAAATCCGACGCCGAAACGCAGGGTCCGCGCGGGCCGAAACCGAAACGCCTCTCGCCTGGCCGGATTGGCGTCTACGCCTTCCTCGTCATCGCAGCGCTGTTCTTCCTCGTGCCGCTCTATGTGATGATCGTCACCTCGCTCAAGGACATGCCCGAAGTCCGCGAGGGCCACATCTTCAACCTGCCGCTCCGGCCCACCATCGACCCCTGGATTTCGGCCTGGACCAGCGCCTGTACCGGCCGCAACTGCACCGGCCTTTCGCCAGGGTTTCTCAACTCGGTGAAGATCACTATTCCGTCGGTGATCATCTCGATCATCGTGGCGTCGATCAACGGCTACGCGCTGAGCTTCTGGCGCTATAGGGGTGCCGAGTTCTTCTTCAACCTGCTCGTCTTCGGCGCCTTCGTCCCCTACCAGGTGGTGATCTACCCGCTGATCATCGGCATGCGCTACATGCACCTTTTCGCGACGCTGCCGGGCATCATCATCGTCCACACCATCTTCGGCATGCCGATCCTGACGCTGCTGTTCCGCAACTTCTATGCGGGCCTGCCGATCGAAATCTTCAAGGCCTCGCGCATCGATGGGGCAGGGTTCTGGCAGACCTATTTCCGCGTCATGCTACCGATGTCGGTGCCGATCACCGTGGTCGCGGTGATCCTCCAGGTTACCGGCATCTGGAACGACTTCCTGTTCGGCCTGGTTTTTGCCGGCCCGACCAACATTCCAATGACGCTCCAGCTCAACAACATCGTCAACACGACGACGGGCACTGTCGCCTACGACGTCAACATGGCGGCGACGATCCTTACGGCTGCCGTGCCGCTCGTCATCTATTTCGTCTCCGGCAAATGGTTCGTGCGCGGCATCGCCGCCGGCGCGGTGAAGGGGTAAGGCCAGTGCAGACCAGCGTTTCGATCAAGGACCTCTCGCTCGCCTTCGGTTCGGTCCGCGTAATCGAGCAGCTCAACCTCGAGATCGGACAGGGCGAGTTCCTGGTGCTGCTCGGTCCATCCGGCTGCGGCAAGTCGACCCTCCTCAACTGCATCGCCGGTCTCCTCGACGTCTCGGACGGCCAGATTTTCATCTCCGGCAAGAACGTCACCTGGGAGGAGCCGAAGGACCGCGGCATCGGCATGGTGTTCCAGTCCTATGCGCTCTACCCGCAGATGACGGTCGAAAAGAACCTGTCGTTCGGGCTCCGCGTTGCCGGCTTCAAGAAGGAGGAGATCGCCGAGCGCGTGGCGCGGGCATCCGAAATCCTCCAGATCGGCCCGCTGCTGCAGCGCAAGCCCGCCAACCTCTCTGGCGGCCAGCGGCAGCGCGTGGCGATCGGCCGGGCCCTCGTCCGCGACGTCGATGTCTTCCTTTTCGACGAACCGCTTTCGAACCTCGACGCAAAGCTGCGATCCGAGCTGCGCGTCGAGATCAAGCGGCTGCACCAGCGGCTCAAGAACACCATGATCTACGTCACGCACGACCAGATCGAGGCGATGACGCTGGCGGACCGCATCGCCATCATGCGCGACGGCGTCATCCAGCAGCTTGCCGACCCGCACACCATCTACAACAAGCCGGTCAACCTCTTCGTCGCCGGCTTCATCGGCTCGCCCTCGATGAACTTCATCCACGGCGACCTCGAAGGCGGGGCCGAGCCGACTTTCGTCAGCAATGGCGTGCGCGTGCCGATGAAAGGCTATGCCTTCGACAACGGCGTGCCGCCCTCCGGCACCACCAAAGGGGTGCTCGGCATCCGTCCGGAGCATGTGGCGATCCACGACGACGCGGCCCGGATGCCATTCACCTTCGATGGCGAGATCGACATCGTCGAGCCAATGGGCTCAGATACGGTGGCCTGGATCAAGCTGGCGGGGCAATCCTTCACGTTCCGCTGCGAGTCCGAGGTGGTGCTGCAGGTCGGCCAGAGGATCCGCTTGGGTTTCGACCCCGCGCGAGGCTCGCTCTTCAGCGCCGATACCGGCGACCGGCTCTAGTCCGGCATAGTCCTTCCCCCCGGCGCCGCGCCCTGCCGCGCGGCGCTTCTTTATGAGACGAGGCATTGATGACCGATTTTTCATTCCAGCTGTACAGCGCCCGGAATTTCCCGCCGCTCGAGGAGAACCTCAAGAAGCTCGCCGCGCTCGGCTACAAGCAGGTCGAGCCGTTCGGCGGCCAGTTTGGCGACCCTGCGGGCCTTGCGGCGCAGATCAAGGCGCATGGTCTCACGGCCCCGACGGCGCATATCGGTCTCGACATGCTGAAGGAAACGCAGAAGGCGATCGACATCGCCGGCGTCGTCGGCATCAAGACGGTGTTCTGCCCGGCCATCGGCAAGGAGCAGCGAAGCCAGGACGAAGGCGAGTGGGTCAAGCTGGGCGAAACGCTCGCCAAGATCGGCGAGGCCTTCACCAAGGCCGGCGTCGGCTTCGGCTGGCACAACCATGATTTCGAGTTCGCCGCGACCTCGAGCGGCAAGCTGCCGATGAACATCCTCCTCGACACGGCGACCAACCTCGTCTGGGAAGTGGACGTCGCCTGGCTGGTCAAGGGCAAGCAGGCCCCGTTCGACTGGTTTGAGAAGTACGGCAACCGGATCGTTGCCATCCACGTCAAGGATCTCGCGGTCCCCGGCCAGAATCTCGATGAGGACGGCTGGGCCGACGTCGGCTACGGCGAGCTCGACTGGCAGCAGCTCTACACCGAGATCAAGCGCTCCACGAAGGCGCAGTACTTCGTCATGGAGCACGACAACCCCAAGGACATCGACCGCTTCATGCGCCGTTCGATCGAAACCGTGAAGAAGTGGAAGTGACCATGGCCAAGACCTATGGCGTCGGCATCATGGGTGCCGGCAACATTTCCTCGGCCTATCTGCGGCTGGCGCCATTGTTCAAGGGCCTCGAAGTCCGCGGCGTCGCCGACATCCTGCCGGCGGCCGCCAAGAAGCGCTCGGAGGAGTTCAATGTCGCGGCGATGACCCCGGACGAGCTTCTCAAGAGCTCCGAGATCGACATCATCGTCAACCTGACGATCCCGGCGACGCACTACCAGGTGTCGATGGATGCGATCTCGGCCGGCAAGCACGCCTACTCCGAAAAGCCGTTCGTGCTCACCCTCGAAGAGGGCAAGTCGCTCAAGAAGGCGGCCGACGAGCGCGACCTGCGCGTCGGTTCGGCACCCGATACCTTTCTCGGCGGCGCCCATCAGCAGGTCCGCAACCTGATCGACTCCGGCAAGCTCGGCAAGATCACGTCCGGCACCACGCACGTGATGAGCCGCGGCATGGAGCACTGGCATCCCAATCCGGATTTCTTCTTCCAGATCGGGGCAGGGCCGGTGCTCGACATCGGGCCGTACTACGTCACCGACCTCATCCAGCTGCTGGGGCCGGTGAAGCGGGTCACGGCCTTCACGGGCATGGCCCGCGCCACCCGCGAGGTCACCGCCGACGGCCCCTATAAGGGCACCGTGATCAAGGTCGGCACGCCGACGACGATCCACGGCATCCTCGAATTTCACTCGGGCGCGATCATCACGATCGGCGCCAGCTGGGACGTTTACTCGCACGGCCACCACAACATCGAGCTCTACGGCACCGAGGGCACGGTCTATGTGCCGGATCCCAACTTCTTCGGCGGCGACATCACGGTGACGGACCAGTCCGGCGCCAAGAGCAAGGTCGAGCCCTGGGCGCATCCGTTCGGCAAAAACAACCAGACCGGCGGAGACGGCACGCCGCGCGCCAACTATCGCACCGCTGGACTCGCCGACATGGTTCAGTCGATCGAGGCCGGCCGGCCGGCGCGCTGCGGCCTCGACGTGGCGCTTCATGCGGTCGACGTCATGACCTCGCTGCTCAAGGCCGGCGAGAGCGGGCAGGTGGTGACGCTCACTACGACCTGCGAGCGTCCGGCCGCGCTCGGCATCGAAGAAGCGCAGGCGCTGCTGAAGTAAGCGGCTCGCGCCTTGACAGCCCCAAGCCCGCAGTGAAATCTCACCGCAACAAACGGCCGGCGGATCAACCGCCGGCTGTCGTCATCATGGGATAGCGGCGCGTCGCTTGACGTACGTGCCCGAAGGAGGAGGCCCGTTATGCGCACGATCAAGGGACCGGCGATTTTCCTGGCGCAGTTCGCCGGCGACAAGGCGCCGTTCGACACGCTCGACAACCTCTGCAAATGGGCCGCCGACCTTGGCTACACCGGCGTGCAGATCCCGACCTGGGCCTCGCACTTGGTCGACGTTGAAAAGGCTGCGACCTCAAAGGCTTATGCCGACGACCTGAATGGCCTTGTGGCCAAGCATGGGCTGCAGATCGCCGAGCTCGCCAGCCACATCATCGGGCAGCTGGTGGCGGTACATCCGGTCTACGACACGCTGTCGGACGGCTTTGCCATCCCATCCGTGCGCGGCAACCCCAAGGCCCGGCAGGAGTGGGCAGTGCAGCACCTGAAATGGTGCGCGGCCGCCTCGAAGAACCTTGGCCTCAAGGCGCATGCGACCTTCTCGGGCGCGCTGGCCTGGCCATTCCTCTATCCATTCCCGCAGCGGCCCACAGGTCTCGTCGAAGAAGCATTCGATGAGCTCGCCCGCCGCTGGACACCGATCCTCGACGAGTTCGATCGCAACGGCGTCGATGTCTGCTACGAGATCCATCCGAGCGAGGACCTGCACGACGGCATCACCTACGAGATGTTCCTCGAGCGGGTGAAGAACCATCCGCGGGCGAACCTGCTCTACGATCCGAGCCACTTCATCCTGCAGCAGCTCGACTATCTGCAGTACATCGATTTCTACCACGACCGCATCCGCATGTTCCACGTCAAGGACGCCGAGTTCAACCCGACCGGCAAGCAGGGCGTCTATGGGGGCTTCCAGTCATGGGTGAACCGGGCCGGCCGCTTCCGCTCGCTCGGCGACGGCCAGGTCGATTTCGGCGCGATCTTCTCCAAGCTCAGCCAGTATGGCTTCGACGGGTGGGCGGTTCTCGAGTGGGAATGCGCCATCAAGTCGGCGGAGCAGGGGGCGGCGGAGGGCGCGCCCTTCATCGCGAGCCACATCATCCAGGTGACCGAGAAGGCGTTCGACGACTTCGCGGCCTCGGGCACGGACAAGGCGGCGAACCGCGAGATTCTCGGTCTGAGCTGAGCGGCGGCGAAAAGGAAACGGGGAGGCAGGAATGGCGGAAAACGGCGCACGTAAAATTCGGCTGGGCATGGTCGGCGGTGGCACGGGAGCCTTCATCGGCTATGTGCACCGCATCGCGGCGCGGCTCGACGGAGACTTTGAGCTGGTGGCCGGGGCGCTCTCGTCGCGACCCAACGTTGCCAAGGATTCAGGCCGCAACCTCGGCTTGGCCGAGGACCGCATCTACACCAGCTACGAGGAGATGGCGGCGCTCGAGTCGAACCGGAAGGATGGCGTCGAAGCCGTCGCCATCGTCACGCCCAACAACGTGCACTTCGGCCCGGCCAAGACCTTCCTCGAAGCCGGCATCCACGTCATCTGCGACAAGCCGCTGACCTCGACGCTCGAGGACGCCCGTGCGCTGGCCAAGATCAAGCCGAAGAAGGGCGCCAAATTCCTCCTCACCCACAACTACACTGGCTATCCGCTGGTACGGCAAGCGCGGGAGCTGGTGAAGTCAGGCGCGCTCGGCAAGATCCGCGTCGTGCAGGTCGAATACCCGCAGGACTGGCTGACCAACGCCGTCCACAACAAGCAGGCCGACTGGCGTACCGATCCCAAGCAATCAGGCGCCGGCGGGTGCATCGGCGACATCGGCACGCACGCCTACAACCTCGCCCGCTTCGTTACCGGGTTGAAGACCGACGCCGTCAGCGCCGACCTCACGACCTTCGTCCGCGGTCGCAAGCTCGACGACAACGTCAACATCATGCTGCGTTTCCAGGGCGGCGCCCGCGGCATGCTCTGGGCGAGCCAGGTCGCGGTTGGCAACGAGAACGGCCTCCAGCTTCGCGTCTATGGCGAGAAGGGCGGGCTCGAATGGCGGCAGGACAACCCGAACTACATGTGGTTCACCGAGTTCGGTAAGCCCAAGCAGCTCCTGACCCGCGGCGGCTCGATTTCAGGCGATGTCGCCCCGTCGATGAACATCCGCATCCCCGGCGGCCACCCCGAGGGCTACCTCGAAGCATTCGCCACGCTCTACTCGCAATTTGCCGACGTCATCCGCGGCAACGCCAAGCCTTATGCCGGCCTGCTGCCGACGCTCGAGGACGGTGTCGAAGGCATGACCTTCATCGCTGCCTCGGTCAAATCGAGCGCCGAGGATGGCCGCTGGGTGAAGTTCAGCGAGGTCTAGCCGGCTTCCGCCGATGGGGCTGGGCGACGCTCAGCCTCTCCAGGCGGTGAGGCGCGGTATCCAACGCGGTACGTGCGAGCGGAAATTTGCGTACTGCGCGCCATATCGTTGCTCGAGCGTCGGCTCCTCGTAGCTGACCACGAAGACGTGCATCGCCAGCCAGGCGACAGCCGCCCACACCAGCACACCCAGGTCGCTGAACAGCAGGACTTGGCCGATAATCATCGCGACCACGCCGACATACATCGGGTTTCGGACATATCGATAGAAGCCGCTGACCACAAGCGTCTGGGTCGGTGCAACCGGCGCGGGAGTTCCCAGGCCCTCAAGGGCGAAGCGGGCAAACGAGCTGAGGAGGGGCACAAGACCCGCCACGATCAGCACCGCGCCGATCCACCGCAGCCACTCTTGTCCAAGAAACGCCGGGCGAAACCCCCAGTGCGTCAGCAGCCAGGGAATGAGCCCGGCAACGGTGCCCGGAGCGATCACCAGAAAGAGCAGTGTGCCAAGGGACGCCCAGACGCGCCGCACGTCATTCTCCGACGAAGAGGCAGTCACTGGCGCTACCCTGCCAGCTTCCCCGCCAGCTCATCAAGCTGCTGGATCAGCCCCTGCAACTCGGCCTTCAGCGAACGGCGCTCAGTGGGCGAGAGCGGCACCTTCGGCCGCGGGCCGACGCTGGTCGCGATCTCCTCGCCGAGGGATTGGATATCGCGCTTGAGGCGCGCCAGTTCTGAGACTGCGGACACCGGTCAGTGCGTCCACGGCGTCTTCCGGTCGGAGCGGAAGTTGTCCGAATAGACCGTGCGCTTGGGCGTCGCGACGTGCGAGGGCTGCACGCGGTAGGGGATGCCGGCCCGCTTGGCGTAGGCCTCGGCTTCCTCGAGCGTATCGAAGAAGAG
>Ga0207639_10001243_pt1 | contig 17258 bp, 14 predicted proteins | sample KBSCornC32_FD_184299 | JGI IMG/M metagenome (GOLD analysis project Ga0207639, IMG submission 184299) | Corn rhizosphere microbial communities from Kellogg Biological Station, Michigan, USA - KBS Corn C3-2 (SPAdes) (version 2) | ecosystem: Host-associated > Plants > Roots > Rhizosphere > Soil ...
TCCTCACGGCCTTCAACTTGCCGCGCAGCTTCGGCGCGCGGGTCGCCGAGATGACGGCGGGCCGGAAATACGCGCTGGCCGTGCGGCTCCAATCCACGACGCCCGCGGCGACGGCGCTCCGGATCGCCGGGGCGGTCCCGGGCGTCGCCGCGGTGGACGGCGTGCGTGTGGCCAGCGCGACCTGGGGCGAGGCCGGCGACATCGCCGTCGTGCAGACCTACCCCGACCAGGGGCACGGCCGGTTCCAGATGATCGGCGTCCCCCCGCGCACCGAGTTGATCGACTTTCCCGTCGTGGCGGGCCGCTGGCTGAACGGGGGCGATGACGGGGGCGTGGTGTTGAATCACCTGGCGAGAGCGGCGGTCCCGAACGTGGCGGTCGGTGAGCTCGTCACGTTCTCCGCCGAGGGGCACACGCAGCGCCGTCGGGTGGTGGGCTTCGTGCGCGATCTCGGCTCGCCCGCCACCGCGTACGTACCGGCGAGCGCCTTCCCGGGTGAAGGCAGGTCGCCGGCGACGAACACCATCAACCTGCTCTACGTCGGCCTTGCTACGGCTCCGGGGCCGCGCTCGAGCGGCGGCTCGCCGTCTCCCGGCAGGTCGGAGCCCGGCGCGGGCCTCTCCCCGGCGAGCGCGGCGTCGATCGCCGCGGCTGTCGAGGCGGGGCTCGGCGCCGCCGGGGTGAGGGTCGCCCAGGTGGTGGCGACCGAGACCCTGCACGACGCCGTCACCGAGCACATGGTGGTGTTGATCGGCCTCCTGCTCGCGCTGGCGGCCCTCGTGACCGTGGTGGCGACGCTGGGCCTGGCCGCCGCCATGGGCACCGCCGTCGTCGAGCGCACGCGCGAGCTGGGCGTGATGGCGGCGCTCGGGGCGACACCGGCCGCAATCGTCCGCATCGTCGCGGGCGAGGGTCTGGTCTTCGGGGCCCTCGGCGGTGTGGCCGGCGTGCTTTGGGCCGTGCCCGTGTCGGCCGGCGTGGGCGCGCTGGTCGGGAACCTGGCCTTTCGGGTGCCCTTACCCGTCGTGCTCTCGCCCGCCGGCGTCCTGGTCTGGCTCGCGCTCGTGGCGGCGCTGGCGGCCGTGGCGAGCGGCGCTCCCGCCCGCCGCGCGGGCCGCATCGGAGTGGCCGAGGCGCTGGCCCGGACGTGAATTGATCCAGGCAAACCCCGGGACGGTCGTTTCAACGGGGACTTTCGTCGTGGTTGATTCACCCGCGAGGTGCCCTCGTCGTTGTGCGGCTGAATTCGAGGGGAATTTCGTTGCCGGAGCTGCGCAACGGCCAGAATGTGCGTTGGAGCACACTTGCGTCCTTTCCCCGTCGGCGACTAAGCTCGGCGAAATCAAACGACCCCGCCAGCCTGGCGTCGGCGCAAACCAGCCCACCGGAAGGACGACAGAGCGACAATGAGCGGGAGGTCGAAGAATGCGGCTTGGTGTGGTCTGTTGCTGGGCGCGTGCCTGCTGCAGGCCGCCTGCGACGCGAAGCCCGCGTGCGACGGCGGCGTGGACGGCGGGATCGACGCGCCGGACGCCGCCTCTCATGGCGGCGGCCCGGGCGGAAGAGGCGCTGGCGGCGCGGCCGGAGGCGGGGGCAGCGCCGGATCACCGATGGGAGGTGGTCCGGGACGTGGAGGTGCCGGCGTTGGCGGCCACGCGGGGCGCGGCGGCTCCAGCGGCGGGGGATCCTCCGCCGGTGGCGTGGGCGGAACCGCCGCTGGCGGCGGCGCAGGTGGAACGGCCGGCGCCGGCGCCGGAGGTCGAGGCGGCGGGCACGGGCCTGGTGGCGGCGGAGGGCCCGGTGCGGGCGGTGGCGAGGCGGGCAGCGGGACGGCCGGCAGCGGGGTTGCCGGCGCGGCAGGCAGCGGCGCGGCCGGCATGGCAGAGACGGGTGGGCAAGGCGGCGCCGTGAGCCAGGGCGGGGCGGGCGGTCAGCTCGGCGGGGGTGGTCAGGTCGGCGCCGCCGGGCAGGGGGGCGGCGCCGGCGTCGGCGCCGGCGGAAAGGGCGGCGGTGGGGGCGCCCCGATCGTTCGACCGCCGAGCACCGTGAGCGTGAACGACTTCGGCGATCACCAGGTGATCCAGCGCGCGCTCGGCGGCGTTTCGCAGACCGTGGCCATCCGGGGTTCTTTCACCGGGGCCGCGGTCGCGTCCATCGAGGCCCAGATCGTCTCGTTCGACAGCAGCACCTCCGTCATCGTGCCGTGGACCTCCCTCGGCATGTCGATGGACACGGGGACCTACGGGGGGAACCTCGTGGTCCCTCAGGGGGGCTGGTACAGGGTGCTGGTCCGGGCCCTGGATGCCGACAAGGACGAAGGGGCGCGGGCGACCGGCACCCACCGATTCGGCGTCGGAATGAACATCCTGTGCATCGGCCAGTCGAACATGGTCGGCTATGGCGGCGCAACGACCACCACCGCCGTCGATCTGACGGGACTCTTCAGCAATGACCGGGTCTGGAAGCACCTGGCTGACCCCTACGACAGCGGCGGGTCTGCGAGCGACGTCGACTATGACGCGGGTTCCAGCGCTTCGATGATTCCCTCGTTGGCCAACACGCTGGCCGGCTTCTTTCCGGGCCTGCCGATCGGGATCATTCCTGCGGCGAAGGGCAGCTCGCCGCTCGATTGCGCGGTGGGGGCCCCATTTTGTTGGGGGGCCCGCAACGCGAGCAACCCGGCCGACACGAGCACCCTTTACGGCAACTCTCTCGCAAAGGCGCGCCTGGCGGGCGGCGTCGAGCTGATCGTCATGCACCAAGGAGAGACGGACGCGACCAACGCCGTCGCCGGCGCGCAATATGGCAGCGATCTGCAAACCTTGGCGCAGAGCTATCGCGCCGACCTCGGCAATCTGCCGCTGTTCATCTTCCAGCTGGGGCGCTCCACCACCGCCGTCGCCGACAAGAACCGCACCGATCTGACCATGCAGCCGATCCGCGTGGCGCAGCACGACGCCGACGGCCCGCCGAGCCTGTACCTGGCGGGCACCGCCATCGACGTGCCGGTGGACTCGACCGACCACTACACCAAGGCGGCGCAGGACACCCTGGGACAGCGCCTGGGAGCCGCCATCGCCTTCCACTTCCACGCGGCCGGCGCGCCGGCCGCGTATCGAGGACCCGAGATCGCGACCGTCTCGTACGCGGACGCCACCAAGACCAGCATCGACGTCCATCTCCGGCACCGCGGGGGGACCGACTTCACCCCGGCGACCGGCATTGGCGGCTTCTCGGTCCTCGACAACGGCGTGGCCGTGACCCCGACGTCGGTCAGCCGCAAGGATGCCGCGACCATCAGCATCGTGCTGGCCGCGCCGCTGGCGGGCACCGGCACCCTTCGCTACCTGTACGGCAAGCTGCCGTTCACGACCTATCCGGGCGCGGTCCACGACAACTCGCCGCTCGGCTTGCCCCTCGAGCCCACGACCGTGGACTTGCCGTTGCCTTGACCGGGCCGCCACCGGGCGCGCTATGTTGCGGACGCATGGCCAACGTAGCGTTCATCGGGCTCGGCAAGATGGGCAGGGGCATGGCGGCTCGGCTCGTCGGAGCCGGGCATCGGGTTCGCGTGTTCAATCGCACCCGCGCGCGGGCGGCCGAGCTGGAGGCCGCCGGGGCGCTGGTGGCGGCGAGCCCGGCCGAGGCCTGCGCCGGGGCCGACGCGGTGTTCGCGATGACGGCCGACGATCGATCGTCGCGCGCGGTCTGGCTGGGCGCGGACGGCGCGCTGGCCGCGCCGCCGGCGCCCGCGGCGCTGGTCATCGAGTGCTCGACGCTGTCGTACGACTGGGTCCTCGAGCTCTCGACGGCCGCCCGCGCGCGCGGGCTGCGCTACATCGACGCACCCGTGACGGGGCTCCCCGAGGCGGCGGCGGCCGGTGCGCTCACGTTGCTGGTGGGCGCCGCCGACGATGAGCTGAGCGTGGCCCGACCGCTGCTGGCGCCCTTGGCCGATCGCCTGTTGCACTTCGGACCGGTCGGGGCGGGGACGGTCTACAAGCTGATGATCAACCTGGTCGGCGCCGTGCAGATCGCGTCGGCCGCGGAAGGGATGGCGCTCGCGGAGCGGGCGGGGTTGCCGCTGTCCGCGGTGGTGGACGCCATCGCGCTCGGTCAGGCGGCGAGCCCGCAGGTGGTCCGGAATACGCGCCGGATGGCCGCCGGCGATCACGAGCAGAACGTCGTCTTCACGCCCGCCCTGCGCCTGAAGGACGTCGAGTACGCGCTCGCGCTCGGCCGGCGGCTGGGCCAGGAGACGCCGTTCGGTGACGTGGCGGCCGATCTGCTCAGGCGGCTCTGCGCCCAGGGCGACGCGGCCGCCAACGAGAGCAAGATCTTCGACCTCTTGCGGCGCACCGGAGGGGCGGGGGACCCGCCTTCGCCTCACCCATGAGGGCTTCGCTCTCGAATCTCCACTGTCGCCGCAGGCCTTCGACAGCGCGCCGATCCCGGTGCGGCGACGAGGCGCTCACACGCTCATCTGCGAGGCGCTCTCGGCCTGCGGCCACAGGCCCCGCCCCTCCAGCTCCTTCAGCTCCTCGATGAGCTTGTCGCTGAAGGCCTCCAGGTCGGCCGGCTTGCGGCTGGTGATCCAGTTGTCGTCGACGACGACGGGCTCGTCCTGGACCTGGGCGCCGATCTGGCGCAGGTCTTCCTGGATCGTCGGCCAGGCGGTCAGGGTCCGCCCCTTCACCAGCCCGGCGGAGATCAGGAGCTGGGGGCCGTGGCAGACGGCGGCCAGCGGGCGCTTGGTCTGATCGAACGCCTGGACGAACTCGACGAATCGAGCGTCCGCACGCAGCGTATCGGGGGAGTGGCCGCCGGGCAGCAACAGCCCCTCGTAGTCCTCCGGGCGGGCGTCATCGATCGCACGATCGACCTTCGTGGTGACCTTGCCTTTGTCCCCCTTCAGCTCCTCGCCCGCCTTGGCGCCGATGATCTCGACCCGATATCCGGCGTCCTGAAGGCGCTGGCGAGGGACGTCGAGCTCCGAGTCTTCGAAGCCACTGGCCAGCAGGCAGGCGATCTTGCCGTGGCTGTCGCCCGATGTGCCGCCGTCGATATCCTTCGCGCCGCGGGGCGTGGATGACGATTCATTCATTGCCATGGGGTCCTCCTCTGCGGATCCGCTTCATTTCGCGTGCCAGGCGCTCGGTGACGGAGCCAGAGCCTGGCGCCCCTGCTTCGGGCGGTGACGGATCGCCGGTGCCGGACCCACGCGCGAGCACGCGGCGCGCCCCGTAACGGCGGCCGGGGCCGCGTGGCGTCCAGCGGACAGGCGGGCGGGAATGGGCGCGGGGCGGAATCTGTTTCAGGAGGCGATCGACGCGGGCTGGTGGCTTTGCGTGCCACGGCCCCGCAGCGGGCCCGGCCACTGAGCGGGACCGCCGCGGGCGGCCCTACGGTCGCTTCTTCTCTTCAGGGGACGGCGTCAGGCGCGCGACGATCGCCGCGACCCGGCTCAGCTCGTCGCCTTCGATCCGGCCATCTAGCAAGTCAGTCGCGATGTGGCGCGCGGTCGGAAGGGCGTCCTCGACCAGGCGATGGCCCGCCTCCGTGAGGACGGCGTAGGTGACCCGGCCGTCTTCCTCGCTGGCCGCGTGGGTCACGAGGCGGCGCTTGGTCAGAGGACGCAGCATCCACGTCACGCCCGACACCGTGACGCCGAGCGCGTGCGCGAGATCGGTGCGACGGAGGCGCCGCCCCGGCGCGGCCGACAGCGCCTGCAGGAGGTGGAAATCATTCAAGCCGATGCCGTGCACGGCGCCGATCGCGGCGTCGAACCGCCGCGCCGCCGAGGCGTGGGCGCGGTTCATCTCGAGGAGAAAGCCGAGGTGGTGGGCGGGGGGCGGTCGACTAGGCATTTGTTGAGTACTCACGTATTTTGTCTTGCATGGGCCGGGTTCGAATGATACTTGAGAACTCAACCAACGACCAGGAGCCCGCTCATGACCACGCCCGCTCTCCCCCTTACCGAGCCCTTCTGGATGCAGGGCCCTTTCGCGCCCGTCACCGAAGAGCTGACCGTTTCCGATCTCGTCGTCGAAGGTGAGCTGCCGCTCGCGCTGGAGGGGAGCTTCCTGCGGAATGGTCCCAACCCCAGCCGGGGACCCTCGCCGCACTGGTGGTTCGGGGACGGGATGATCCACGGCATCCGCCTGGAAGGCGGACGCGCCAGCGCGTACCGCAATCGCTACGTCCGAACGGCCCGCTACACGGGCCAACCGGTGGGGCCGGCAGGCGACGACGCAGACGCCGTGCGCGCGCGCCGTGTTCGTGGGGGCGGCACCTCGAACACGAAGGTGCTGGCCCACGGAGGTCGCCTGCTCTCCCTGGTCGAAACCGCCCTGCCCATGGAGGTGGCGGACGATCTCTCCACCGTCGGCCCCCATGATTTCGGCGGCCAGCTCGACCAGCCCATGACCGCGCATCCGAAGGTGTGCCCGCTGACCGGGGAGCTCCACTTCTTCAGCAGTCAGTTCGCGGCGCCGCACCTGACGTACTTCATCGCGGACGCCGCCGGCCGCATCATCGAGCGCCGTCCGCTCGAGACCGGCGGCCCTTCGTTCATGCACGACTTCGCCATCACCGAGCACCACGCCCTGTTCTTCGACTCGCCGGCGCGCATGGCGCGCGACTGGGGCGCTGGAATGCCCGTCGAATGGAGGGCCGAGCACCCGGCGCGCATCGGGGTGGTGTCGCGGCGCGGGGAGGCCATCCGCTGGTTTCCGATCGAATCCGGCCACCTGAGCCACACCGCCAACGCGTTCGAGCGCGACGGTATCATCGTGCTCGACGGCGCGAGGAGCCCTCGGTTCGAGGACGGCCAGACGCGCCTCTATCGCTGGGAGCTCGATCTCGCGACGGGAGCCTCCCGCGAGCGCGCCCTCGACGAACACCGCTGGGCGGAGTTCCCACGCATCGACGAACGGCGCGTCGGCCTGTCGCATCGCTACGTCTACTTCATCGAGCTGGACCGGGTCGTGAACGACGTGCCCACCAGCGCCAACCTTCGTCGCCACGACACCCTGACCGGCCGCTCGATGGTCGCCGATCTCGGCCCCGGCCGCGTGGCGGGCGAGCCGGTGTTCGTGCCTCGCAGCCCCTCGGACCCGACCGAGGACCGCGGCTGGCTCCTGAGCCTCGTCTGTCGCGACGACGGCGGTCCTGGCGAGCTGGTGGTCTGCGACGCGGCCGCGTTTGCCGGCCCGCCCGTCGCGCGCGTTCGATTGCCCGCGCGCGTCCCTTACGGCTTTCACGCCACCTGGGCCCCGCGGACCTCTTCGGCCGTCTCGCCACCACGGGGCTGAGGTCGATGTCGGCGGCGAGGTCCCACGAGAACCCGGGCTGGCCGGCGATCGCCTTGCGCGTCGGAGTCGCGATGTCGAAGTATCCGCTCGGCGAATCGGCGCGCCTCATGGCCTGGTGCGCGGCGCGCATCATCTTTTGGCGCGCCGACCGCCGAGCGCCCGGTAGTCGATGTGGTAGTCGACGATCTTCTTCATGATGGTCGGGTACGAGATCCCGAGCATGCGCGAGGCGGCGGTCCGGTTGCCGTGGGTGATCCGAAGGATCCACGTGACGTACGCGCGCTCGATGTCCTGCAGTGTCGCGGGAGGGGCGTTCTCGTCCCGCCGAACGACGAAGACCCTCGAGCCCGGGTCGGACGAGGCGTCTTCCGGGCGTGTCTCGACGAGCGCGATGGTCTTCTCCGGTACCGAGGGAACCGCCTCGACGTCCGACGGGGATGCTGTCTGCTGCTCTTTCTCCATGGCTGTTCTCCCTTGGTTGAGGCCTCTTCCTCGTCGGCCGCCAGCTCGGCGCGAACGGGTCAGTTGCTGTCGATCTCTCGCTTCAAGAAGATCGCGCCGTCCGTGACGATCTTTTCACCCACGGTGAGTCCGCTGTAGACCGGAACGACGCCATCCGCCTCGTCACCCACCTGCACGCGCCGGGCGCGAAACACGTTGCCCTCGCTGGCGACGATCACCATCGCCTTGTCACCGTCGGTGAGCAGGGCCTTCATGGGAATACCGAGCGGCGCCATCGTTCGCGTCGTGCGGAGCTGGACCGTGGCGAACATTTCGGGCTTCAGGCGGTGGTCCCGGTTGGGCACCACGCAGCGGATCTTGAGGGTGCGGGTGGCCGGATCGATCACGTCGCCGACGGCCGCCACCTGGCCGGCGAAGGTCACGCCCGGGTAGGCGGGAACGGTCACCTCGACGGCGTCACCGGCCCGCACGGCGCCGATGTCGGGCTCGTAGACGTCGGCCACCACCCAGACCGTCGACAGATCGCTGATGGTCATGAGCGGCGTGGCCTGGTCGGCGCGCACCTCCTGGCCCACCAGCACGTCGCGCGTGACGACCGTTCCCGCCACCCGCGCCCGCACGGCGGCGCTGACGGCCGGCTCGCTCGACGAGATCCCGAGCGCCTGGAGCTGGGCCCGCGAGCGGAGCACGTCGGAGCGGGTCTTGCTGAGATCTCCCTCGATCTGGGCGACGTCCTTCTCGGCGATGGCCCCGTCGGCCCGGAGGCGACGGGCCCGCTGCATCGCCTTCTCTCCCAGCGACAGGTCGGCCGCCGCCTTCTGCGCGTCGGCCTGCACGGATCCGACGCTGGGAGACGAGAGCTGCACCAGCGCCTGTCCAGCCCGGACCATGTCGCCCACGCGCACGGAGACGCCGACGACGCGGCCGTCGATCGGCGACGCCAGGCGCTGGGTGTGGTCCTCGTCGAAGCCGACGCGCGCCGGGAAGGTCGGGGCCGAACCCGCCGCGGAGGCCTTCACCGACTCGATCTTCAGGAACGAGAGCGGGGCGCGGCTCGGATCGTAGTGGATGAAGTCTCGTTCGCCCGGCGCGGCGCGATCGGCCTCGGCGGCGTGGCTGCCGCTGCACGCCGGCAGGAGCAGCAGCCCACCACAGGCGATCCAGCGCGCGGCGGTGAAAGAGACGGTCGGGAGTCGGCTTCGGATGGTCATGGCAGGGGACCTCCCACGGCGTGGGCCACGTCGATGGCCGCCTGGCGAAAGTCGTTGACGGCGCGCAGGTAGTCCCCGCGCGCTTGCAGATAGGTGCGCTGCGCGTCGAGCAGCTCGAGCAGCGAGATGGCGCCGGCCTTGTACGAGCGCTCGCTGACCCGCAACGTGGTCTCGGCGCGCGCGAGGATGAGCTGAGAGATGCCCACGGTCTGGACCGGCTGAGCGAAGGTGCCCTGCGCACCGGCGATCTGGCCGCTCTGCGTGTTGGCGGAGCCGAGGACCAGGTTGCCCACGCTGTATTGCAGAGACGGGTTCGGGTAAAGGCCCGCCGCCACGACGTCGAGAGCGGCGCCGTCGATCTCGAGCCGCGCCGCGATCGCGTCCCGGTTGCGCCGCAGCGCCAGCGCCACGGCGTCCTCCATCGGCAGCGTCTCGACGGCCCGGACGGCCCGCGCGTGGAGCCCGGCGGCCAGACCCGCCACCATCGACACGCCGGCCAGCAGCGCCCGCGGCGGGCGGCGGGGCAGGGTCCTCACGGGTGCGCCTCCCCGGCGAGCGCCACGCTGGCGGCTGGGCGCGGCCGCGCCCGCTTGCGCCCCTCGCCGAACCATCGGTCGGCCAGCTCGTAGAGCGTCGGCAGCAGCAGCATGGTGAGCAACGTCGACGACATCAGCCCGCCGATGATCACGATCGCGAAGGGGCGCTGCGTGTCGGAGCCGATGGCCCGCGACATGGCCGCCGGAAAGAGGCCGAGCGACGCGAGCAACGCCGTCATCAGCACAGGGCGCAGCCGCTGGGAGACGGCGCGCAGGATCGCCTCCTGACTGTCGGGCGAGTGGGACTGCGCCTGGCGCACGTACAGGATCAGGAGGACGCCGTCCATCACCGCCACGCCGAAGAGCGTGATGAAGCCGACCGCCGCCGAGACGGACAGCTCGGTGTGGGTCAAGTACAGGGCGAACACCCCGCCCACCGTCGCGAACGGCACGTCCAGAAGCACGACGATGGCCGGCAGCGCCGCCCGGAAGGTCATGTACAGCAGAAAGAAGATCACCACGATCGACACCGGCACGATCACCGCCAGCCGCTTCATGGCCCTCCGCTGGTTCTCGAACTCGCCCCCCCACGTCAGGTAGTAGCCCTCGGGCAGCTTGACCTCGCGGGCGACGCGCGCCTGGGCCTCGTCGACGAACGAGCCCATGTCGCGGCCCTCGATGTTGCACTTGATGGCCAGGAACCGCCCGCCCTGCTCGCGGTTGATCTGGGTGCGCCCGGTGTCGAGGTGCACCTTGGCCAGCGAGGACAGGGGCAGCCGCGCCGCCGCGTCGGTGTCGCCGCCGCCCACGGGGACGTCGAGCCGCGCGACGGTGCCGGTGTCTCCCTCGACGACGTCGGGCAGCTTCACGCGCACGCCGACCTTGCGCTCGCCCTCCCACATCTCGGTGGCCAGCTTGCCGCCGAAGCCAGCCTCGACGACGTCCTCTACGTCGCGCACCTGCAGGCCGTAGCGGGCGAGCGCCGCGCGATCGAGGTCGGCCACCACGTGCTGGGCGCGGCCGGCCCGGTAGATCTCCACGTCGCGCGACCCGCGCGTCGCGGTCAGGATGCGCTGGACGTCCTCCAGCCGATCGTGCATGAGGCCCAGGTCGTCGCCGTAGATCTTGACGACCACCTGCCCGCGGATCCCCGAGATCGACTCCTCGACGCGGTCCTTGATGGGCTGGCTGAAGTTGTACTGGACGCCCGGCGTCTTCTCGAGCTCGATCCGCATGGCGTCGACGATCTGGTCCTTGGTCCGGTGCTGGGCGGCCCCTGGGCCAGTCCGACTCCGGCTTCATGATCACGAACGTCTCGGCCTGGTTGGGGGCCTCGTCGTCGGTGCCGTCCTCCGGGTGGCCCTGCTCGGTCAGGACGTCCTTCACCTCCGGGAACTTCAGCAGGGTGAGGCGGGTGTTGCGGAGCAGGTCCGCGCCCCGGTCCAGCGCAACGGCGCTCGGCGCGGTGACGGTGATGTGGATGTCGCCCTCATTCATCTGCGGCAAGAACTCGGTCCCCAGCTTGGGGACCAGCGCCAGCGCCCCCGCCAGCACGAACAGGCCCGCCACGCGCGTGGCGATCGGATAGTCGAGGGCGACGCGCAGCGCGCGGAGGTAGTGCGCGCGCAGCCATATCAAGAAGGCCGGGTCCTTCTCTCTGACCTTGCGGTTCTCGAGCAGCACGGTCGTGAGCGCCGGGACGCAGAGGAGCGTGAACAGGAGCGCGCCCACCAGCGCGAACGCGTAGGTCAGCGCGACCGGACGGAAGATGCGCCCCTCGACCCGCTCGAGCGTGAAGATCGGCATCATCGCCGCGGCGATGATCGACATCGAGAACAGCGTCGGACGGACCACCTCCTTGGCCGCGTGGGCAACCACCGCGGGCACGCGCTCGGGCTCCGGACGCTCCTCGGCCAGATGGCGGTAGACGTTCTCGACCAGGATCACCGCGCCGTCGAGCAGGATGCCGAAGTCCACCGCGCCCATGGACAGAAGGTTGGCGGGCACGCCGGCGTAGTAGAGGCCCACGAAGGCCGTCAGGAGCGCGAGCGGCATCGTCACCGCCACGGCGAGCGAGCCGCTGAGGGCGCGCAGGAACAGCCACAGGACCAGCGACACCAGGATGGCACCCTCGAGCATGTTTCGCCCGACCGTGTGGAGGGTGGTGTCGACGAGCTGCGTGCGATCGTAGAAGGACACGATGCGCATCCCCTTGGGGAGCACCTCGCGGTTGATCCGATCGATGGCCTGGTGCACGGCCGTCAGGACGTCGCGCGGGTTCTCGCCGCGCCGGAGAAGGACGGTCCCTTCGATCGAGTCGAGCTCGGCGCCGCGGGCCACGGCCCCGCGGGGAGGCGTATAGGACTCGACCACGCTCGCGACGTTGCGGACCAGGACGGGCGTGCCGTCGTGCGTGCGGATGACGGTGTTCGCGATGTCCTCGGGGGACTTCAGGTTCCCCCGCGCGCGCACCACCAGCTCGGACTCACCGCGCTTGAGGTAGCCGCCCGAGGTCGAACCGTTCGATTGATCGATCGCGTCGATCAGATCGCGCAACCCGAGGTCCATCGCGCGCAGCTTCGCGGGGTCGGCGAGCACGTGATATTCCTTGATGAACCCTCCGAAGCTGACGACGTCGGCGACGCCCGGCACGCGGCGCAGGTGCTTCGAGACGACCCACTCCTGCCAGGAGCGCAGCTCGCCCGGGTTGTGGTGGTCGCTCTCCAGCGTGTACTGGAGGATCTGGCCCACTGGCGTGTCGTTCGGTCCCAGGCCCGGCGAGACGCCGGTCGGGACCTCGGCGTCGGGCAGGCGCTCGGCGACCTGCTGGCGCGCCCAGTAGATGTCGACGTCGTCCTCGAAGGTCAGGATCACCTGCGACAGCCCGAACGAGGTGATCGACCGCTGCACCAGCACGCGCGGCGCGCCGGTCAAGGCGCGCTCGACGGGGATGGTGACCTTCTTCTCGACCTCCTCCGCCGCCTGGCCGGGGTAGAGGGTGATCACCATGACCTGCACGTTGGTCACGTCGGGGAAGGCCTCGACCTTCAGCTTCGTGAACGTGTAGACGCCGAAGACGGCGAACGCCGCAGAGATGAGCAGCGCGAGGACGCGCCGGTGAACGGCAAAATCTATGAGTCGGTCCAGCATCGAGGTGGCGCCTGGCTATGGGAAGAACGCGATGCGTCCCTTCCCCCAGTGCCAGCAAGCGACATGCCTCCCCCGGACCGCCCAGATCGTCCGTGATCCCGCGCCGTTAGTCTCCTGGCGCCCGCCCCCTATCGAAAACCTTCGTCCCCCCCCGAAAGAAACTTTCTAATGCGGGCGGACCCAAGAGGGATCCTGGAGAGGCGCCTCCGAAACGCCCAGGCGTCCTCCTCGCTTAGAACTCGGCCGACAAGCCGGCCCGATGGCGAAGCCGGCGCGAGCACCGGAGCGGAGTGTACACGGGCTACTCGAGCACCGGAGCGCAGCGGCGGCGCAGCCAGCGGGTTGGACGAGGGCGCGCGAAGCGCGGGGGCAGGGGGAGGGTGGGGAGGTCCCGAAGCTCCCGAAGGGATCGTCGGCCGTCGGTGGAACGAGAGATCCTGCCGCTATTTAATGTTCATGGATTTCACTTCCCAAGCGGCGTTCGTGCAGTAGGTGCAGCCGGAGCCGACGAGAAGGCCCTTGCCGGTCGCGGTCTCGTCGCCCTTCAGCTGCCAGTTCAGCCACGCCAGGTCGATCTTGGCGAAGTCGCCGCCGCGTGCGCCGAACAGGTCACCGCCGTGTCCGATGTCCTTGCTGAACAGCATGATCGGCACTCCCAGCGTGCTGATGTTGGTGTAGTCGCGCTCGCCGTTCTCGTACGCGATGTCGCTGGGGCCTCCGAGCACGATCAGGACCGGGGTGTGGATGGTCTTGGTGAAGGCCGCGTTCGGGCTCAGCTTCCTCCGGTGCTCATCACGCCACCCGAGCCGGGGGAGCCGCCGCCTCCCGCATCGGATCCGCAAGCGCCGATCATCAAGATGGCGGCGGCCGACCACATCGAAAGGTGACGAGTGCTCATGGGTGCGCTCCTTGGGTGACGGACGGGGGAATTCGGTGCGCAGTGACCGACCCCCGGGCGACTGGCCCAAGAAAGATCCCGCCGCGACGGCGCTCAGCGGGTATGGCGCATCAACACGGGCCAGGCGATCGCGGGATCTCCCGGGTCTTCCCCGCCGCCTTGTTTGCTGCAGAGGATCACCTCGGCGCCGTCACGACAGCTCCCATACCGCTCGCAGCCATCCGCGTCGGGCGCCGACGGCTGTCCGGTGCAGCCGTCGATCTCGGCCCACTTCGCGAAGGTGGCCTGCGCTCCCAGGAACGTCACGGGCATGGTGGGGACCATGGACGAGGCGCCGCCCTCGTACGGGATCCGCGGATCGGCGGTCCCCCGGAACGAGATCACCGTGACGCCGCGTCCCGGCAGGCAACTGTCGACGTTCTCCGCGAGGAGATCGAAGGCGGCCGGCGCCACCGCGGCGAAGACATCCGCGGCCTGGCAGGCGACGAGGTGGGCCAGGCCGCCGCCGGTCAGGAGGCCGACCGCGTAGACGCGATCGAGATCCAGGCAAAGCAACGCGCCGATGTCCGCCACCAGCGTCCGCGCGAAGCCGACGTCGTCGGCGTTCGGGACGCAGCAAGGCCCGACGTTCCAGCCGGTGCCCGCCGTACCCTTCAGCCCGTCGGGGAACGCCATCACCACGCCGGACGGATCGAGCGCGGCGGGATAGGGAGACATTGCGCGCTCGCCCGCGCCCGTCATGCCCGCCGCGTGGAAGTCGACGACCAGCGGCCCCGGCTTCTTGCCGTCGAACGCTGGCGGAACGTGAAGGACGTACGAGCGCGACACGGAGCCCACCTTCACGACCCGGTTCGTGTCCCCGGGCGGCAGCGGATCCTTCTGACAGCCGGCCGAGGGGGCGCTCGCGTCGTCGCCGCCGCCCTCGGGCCCCCCTTCTCGGGCGTCACCTGCGGTCGGGCTGCCGTCGGACGGTCCGCCGGTGACGGCGTGGAGCGAGGCCCGCGTGCAACCGAGCAGGAGCGCGACCGCGAGCGCGACGATCCGCCACGCGGGGAGGCGGCTCGTGCTCATCGCCAGCCCCCGAAGGTGAGGGTCACGCCGAGCGTGGGGCGGCCGAGGGTGGCGATCGCCTCGTCCCCGACGTAGACCGCGACGTACGGCTCGGCGACCTGGGCGTGAACGGCCACGGCCAGCTCGTAGCGCGAGAACGCCACCATCCGCGCGCCGACGCTCGCTTGCACCAGCAGCGACCACTGCGCGACCGCGTGCCCCTCGGCGGGAGCCTCACCTCGCCCGTCGACCGACGTGTGCAGCACGCCGGCCAGCAGCGCGACGGTGGGCCGCAGGCGTCGGGGCGAGGGGCCGCACGTGCACACGCCGGCCAGAGCATACTGCTCGGCGATGCGGGCGCTGCCCGACGAGTTGGCGACCTCGGGCCGGCTCCCGAAACCGGCGACCTCGATCTGCAGCGCCGCGGGAGCGGCGATGGCGCCGTTGATGCGGACGAGCGGCGCAATCGCAGGCCCGACGCCGCGGACGCCGGGCACCATCAGGGCGGCACCCAGCTCGAGGCCGACCTGGAAGGAAGGCGCCGGCCGTGGGCTCGGGGCTCGATCGTCGACCCCCGCTTCTTCGCTTCGAAGGACCGGAGCGGGAGGACGCGGGCCGGCCGTGTCGCCGGTGCTGTCGACCAACCCGGCCTCGATCAGGCTCGAGCGCAGGACCTCGACGGAGCGTATCGCCATCCGCTCGAGGGCACTCGCGACGCCGGCCTCGGCCACGACGTGCGTGACCTCGGCGCGATGGGGCTCTCGCGAGAACGTCCAGACGTCCACGGCGGCGGGCGGGCCGCTGTCGACGATGTCGAGCGCACCGTCCACGTGGCGTTCGGCCGCGATCTGCTCGAGCCAGGCGCGCGAGCTGGAGCCGTCCGACGGCCAGACCGACGGCCGGGCCACCACCTCCACCGTCAGCCCGACCGACAGCAGCTCTCCGCGCAAGCGCGACAGCGTCTCGCCCGCCGCGGGGGAGGGAGCCGGCGGCCTCACGATCATGATGATGGCCGCTCGAACGGGCGCGGCCCACAACCCGACGACCAGCGCCGGAATGGCGAGGCGCGCCCAGCGCGCCGACCCGCGCCGACGGCGGACAGAATGTGGAAGGTCGCGGGCGGGCCTGGGGCCTCGGACCTCGGACCTCGAGGAGGACCGCTCTCCGACGGAGACGCTCATGTCATTCCGAAGCCCGTAGCCTGGGGCCCGAACCCCGAGGCCCCTTTTTACCCCGTCAAGGCCCACGAGCCAGCGCCCGCGCCGCGGCGGCATAGCTCGCGGTGGGAAAGCGGACGAGGTACTCGCGCGCGATCCGTCGCGCCTTCGCCAGGTCTCTCGCGTCGCGCGCCAGGATCATCTTGCGGCCCATCGCCAGCGCCGCGTACGGCCCGTCGGGAGCCTGCCCCAGGTACTGGTCGTAGAAGGCCATCGCACGCGCGGTGTCACCGTCACGCAGCTCCGCCACCCGGCCGAGCAGGAAGACCGCGTCGAGGGATCGCGGAGAGTCGGGGAATCGACGCCGCTGAGCCAGGAGCGCGGCGCTTGCGAGGTCGACGCGGTGGCTATAGCGGGCGGCGTCTGCCAGCGCGAAGAGATCTTCGGTGGGCGCTTGCTCGAGCGTCGCCTCCACGCCCCGGCGCTCCGCTTCTGCCAGGATCCGGTCCCATTGTCCCGCCGCCAGCAGGGCCGGCCAGGGACGGGCGCTGGCGCTCCGGGCGTCTCCGAGCATCGGCTCGCTGCTGTCGGGCGGCGAACGAGATGCGACAGCGCGCCTGGGGGGCACGGCTCGTCCCGGCGCGGCGGACACCGGCGGAGGCATCGTTCGCGGTGGTGCTCGTCGAAGGTCGGTCCCAGAATCGTCGCGGTCGCCCTCGTGATTTTGGTCGTCGCGCGCGGAGTCGTCGCGCGCGGACTCTTCCAGCGCCGTCTCGGTGATGACAGTCTCGGCGAGCGGCAGGCGGATGGCCAGATGCTGGCCGGCGCGCAGAGGAATGCTGCCCCCGACCACCGGTCCGCTGACGACGACGCGGCCGCGGCGCAGCTTCAGGTCGAACCGTTCGTCCGTGGGATCCCACGAGACGTCGAAGACGGTGCCTTTGACGGTCACCAGAAATGGCCCGGCCTCGATGGCCCAGCGCCGCGTCGGATCCTGCGTGACGTTCAGCGACGCCGCTCCCTCCTCGATCGAGAGCGTGGCGCCCTCGCGGGTGATCTCGCGCAGCCGGCCCCGCGTTCGAGGCTGAAGCACGAACCGGGTCCCTTCGTTGAAGTACACCTGGATGCCGGCGCGACCGGCCTCGGCCAGGTACCCACCCTCGACCAGGGCGCCCCCCTCGATGCGCTGGAGCGCCACCGGCGGACGCTCACTGCCGGCCCGGGGCGCGGCCCGGAAGTGGGAGACGAGCTGGACGGCGCCGAGCACGACGACGAGCACCGCGGCGCCGAAGAGCGCTCCTCGGATTAGCGCGGGCCGGCTCGAGCCTTCGCTCGCGATGCGCGACCGCAGGGTCGCCAGCCCCCGTTGCAGCTCAGCCGGGGCGTGAGGCTTGACGGCCGCGCGTCGCAGCTCGACCAGAGCGGTCAGGGCCGGGGTCTCCGGCGGATCGTCCGGAAGCCTGTCGGTCGGGGGCGTCACG
>Ga0207639_10001245_pt1 | contig 17243 bp, 13 predicted proteins | sample KBSCornC32_FD_184299 | JGI IMG/M metagenome (GOLD analysis project Ga0207639, IMG submission 184299) | Corn rhizosphere microbial communities from Kellogg Biological Station, Michigan, USA - KBS Corn C3-2 (SPAdes) (version 2) | ecosystem: Host-associated > Plants > Roots > Rhizosphere > Soil ...
TCTTCCTTGATAAAGAGGTCACCTCGGTCGACCTGACTCTACAGCTCGAAGAACTTATCCACGAAGGACTGCTCTTCCGGGACGAAGAATTCTACAGCCTCAGGAACGACCCGGCACTCACTACCCGCAGAAACCGCGGCAACCGTCACGCCGACGAACTCCTCAAAATAGCCGGCCGCATCTCCCGCAGACTCTACCGCTTCCCATACGTCCGCGGCATAGGCATCTCCGGCTCACTCTCCAAACATTTTGCAGACGAACACGCCGACATCGATTATTTTATTATTACACGCCGTAACCGGCTCTGGATAGCAAGAACCCTCATGCACTGCTTTAAGAAGTTTATGTACCTGACCAACAGGCAACACTGGTATTGCATGAATTACTACGTGGACGAAGACGCACTCGAAATAAAAGAGAAGAATATTTTCACCGCAACAGAAATGATCACCCTCCTGCCCGCCAGCGGCAACGGCGGCCTGGTAAGATTTTTCGACGCCAACAGTTGGACAGAACGCTATTTCCCCCACTACAAATACCGCTCAAAAGAAGCCCCGGGCCCCGTTCCCACATCCTTCGTCAAGACCGCCCTCGAAAAACTGCTCGACAATCGCTGGGGCGACCGCCTCGATGACCTGCTCCAACGCTGGACCAGCCGGCGCTGGCAGAAAAAAGAACAACGCGGCGACCGCAACGTAAAAGGAAACCAGATGTCCCTCAGGAACGGGAAACACTTCTCCCGTCCCAACCCCGAAAACTTTCAGCAATCTATCCTCGATCGCTACAACCGCCGCCTCAACGAACTCCAAACCCAGTGGGGCCTTCAGTCAACCCACGCCTCCTAGACCCGGCCCCGCCACCTCACCCCTTCTTCCGAAAACTTATAATATAGTAGTCTCCAACCGCTCTCCACGGCCACGCCGATTTCCACCTGTCCTCCAGTCTCCGCAACCACGCATACAACCCCGGCCTCTTCTCCGCAAAATGCTCGATATACGAAGGCGGCACAATTGTACAAAGCCCCTCCAGCCCCAATAATTCAAAATCCGCCGGCATATGCCGCCGGACATAAGACGGCGAATAGTACCAGCACCGGAAATAGACCCCCTCCACATGCGACTTCGCCCCCCGCACCGTTGTACCAAGCCGCCTCAGCGCCGTGCGAAACTTTCCCCTGAAGACCAGCATCAACTCCCACAGACAAACACGCGGCAGGATCACCAGCGTCACCTGCCCGCCCGGCTTCACCAGCGGCGACAACGAACCCAAAACTTTATCCAGACTACTCGTACAATTCAACCCGGCAAAATTGGAGAAGACAAGGTCAAAAGGTCCCTTCTCCCGCAGCAGCTCCAAAGAATTATATGAACACAACTCCGTCGTCACCCGCTCAGTCAGACCCAGCCGCTGCATCTTCTCCCGCACTTGCTGCTGCATCCCCATGGCAATATCCGTCGCATGCACCCGGTAACCCTGCCGCGCAAAGAACGCAGCATCCTCCCCAGTTCCCGCATTCAACTCCAGTATGGCACCCCGGACCGGCATATAACGCAGAGCGTGCTCCCTCACCCGCCCACGCTTGTAGTGGATGATCGTATTGCCCGCGTCATACTCGTCGAACACCTGCGACTGCCGGCTGAAAGCCTTCGCCGCCTCGACCTCATTGATTATGTCCAATGGCTTCATATCTCGATAGTTTTATTCGATCAACAATAGACGCCGGCCCATACAGGAACAGGCTCGCCGCCTTCTTCAATGCAGAACCTGAGATTCGCGCCGGCCTGACCACCAACTCCCGAACCTGCTTCAACGCCAGATGCCACCGGTAACTCTTATGCACATACCGGTGCAGTCGCTTATAAAAATCCGGCGAATACGTATTTCTAAACATCAGCTTCAATTCATCCGAATCCGTCCAGTTGGTCTTATCCTTCAGATCCGCCTTCACCCGGTCATAAAACACCGTCCCCGGCAACGGATACGACACCGATATACCCAGACTATCCGGCAACCACCGGTTGATCATCCTCACCGTCTTTTCGATATCCTCCTTCGTCTCCCCCGGATACCCAAACTGGATAAACCACGACGGCCGCATCCCCGCCTCCCTCACCAGCGTCGTAGCCTCCATGATCTGCTCCACCGTAGTACCCTTGTCCATCGCATCCAGTATCTTCTGCGACCCGCTCTCCGCACCCATCCAGATATTGTCACAACCCGCCCTCGCCAACGCCTCTACATAATTTTCCTGCACCAGCAGATCCGCCCTCGACTGTATCTTGAACCGGAAAGACAATCCCGCCTCCTCCACCAACTCCGCAAACTCATTCACCCACCCCGGCTTCAATCCGAAAATATCGTCACAGAACCAGATATGATCGAACCCATATCTTTCCTTCAGCATCAGCAGCTCGCTCACCACATGCTTCGGCGACCGCGCATTATACCGGTTACCATATATCGGTTTCGCACACCAGTTACACTTGAAAGGACAACCCCTGGTCGTGCCGATGTTCAAAGAGAAATACCCGCTGTGCTCCAACCATACCCGCCTGTAACTTTCAATATCGACCAGATCCCAGGCCGGCAAAGGCATCACATCCAGATCCCGCATCACCGGCCGCGCCCCCGTCCTGTACGGCATCCCATTCTTCATCCACGCAAGCCCCCTGATCGCCGCCAAATCCTCCACCTCACTTCTAATACTTTCCACCAACTCCAGCAACGTCTGCTCCCCCTCCCCTAACAAAACAAAATCTGCTCCCCTCTCCAGATACTCCTTCCAGTGATCCGTCGAATCCGAACTCGACAATATCACCACACACCCCCGCTGCTTCGCCAGCCCGATCATCCGGTAAGCCGCCTCCCGCATATTCGTCAGACACATCTTCGTCAGATAGTTGAACCCATCGTCATACACCACAAAGAAATCCGGACGCTGAGCATCCAGCAAAGCACGCACCTCGAAAGGATCCTCCACGAACATAGTATCGAAAAGACCTACCCGAAACCCGCGCGACCGCAACAACGCCGCCGCACCGATCGTCGCCAGCGGCGGATATGGCTGACCCGTCGCCCACTGCTTGGGATCAAACCGCATAAAATAAGAATGTGAAAAAAGGACCCTGTCCATACTCTCCCGTTTGCATTTAATTTGAAAAATGATCCATGAGCTCCGGCCTGTTCGCCATAATATCAATTCATGATCCGGATCCATGGAAATGGGCTCTTCACGCCCAGAAGACGGCTCTTTACGGAATGCGGGTTGTGCAGCAGCACATGATGAAAAGGACGCAGGTCCTCTATGGAATGATGAAAATAATAGTCAGCCATCTCAGGATAGCCGAACGACGTATAATAGGCAATACTTTGTCTCCTGGCCCGCTCCAGATTCTCAGGCCTATAGAAAGGCGTATCCAGCACGTGGATCTCGCCCCCCGGCTTAAGACAGGAAAGAGTCCTGAACAACACCTTTTTCAGCGATGGAAAATACTGCATCGACTCGGCAAAAACGATACAGTCGAACTGACGATCCCCCAGTATTCCCGAATCTATATCCCCGTGGATAAATCGGAGGTTGGGATCATTATTGAATACCCTGGCCGCCTGCTGCAACTCCGTAAAATTGATGTCCGTCCCCGTCACCTTCGTCCCCGGTATCTGCGCCAGCTGATGGCTCAGCCAACCATTCCCGCACCCGATTTCCAGTATCTCCGGCGACCGCCTCCGCGTCGAAAGGTACCGGATAAGACGCCCACAGGAATTCTTTCGGACCAGCCATTCCTTGAAATGAGTATGCGTAGGCGCAATACCTGGCAGCTGAGCCAGCTCATTATCCGTATAAAGTCTGTTCTCCAGGGTCCGGATAAGGATGTATTTCTTCTCAAAAAGTATCTCCTTCAGGCGCGGATGACCCTGTACCTCAATATTGGTTAGTATAGAAGAATCAGGCAGGTACATTTTCTTGATTTTTGATTGTCGGGTTAATCCTCATAACGTCATAATAAACGCTATTTAGTTGTTAAAGGATGCCCCGTCGGTCAAAAGCCTGGATATACCCCATTTCAGGAATGCCATCTCAGGTCAAAAAACCTCCGGCAGCGGCTGAACCCGCCTATCCGCTAACTTTAAACGGTATTCCCCCGACAAGGGATGCCAGGCAGGGGAAATAAAATCCCCCGCCGGCCCGGCACCCCGTACCACCGCCTGTACCCTGCCCCGTACCCCTGCCCTGTACCCCGCACTACCTCCGGCCCTTATTCCTCATTCCCTCCACCTGCCGCTGAAGCTCCATCCTTCCCTCTTTTTCCTCCTCCAGCTGCTTTTGCAGCCCGATCGTGTACAGCGTTAGCTCTTCGATCTTTTTCAGCAACGCCGCCTGCCCCGGCCCCAGATCAACCCCATCCTTCTCCACTTCTTCCGCCGATGGCATACCCGGCAAATGATTGTTCGCCCTGATATACTCATCCACTTCTTTCAACGAAGGCAGCACATATCCTTTCTTAAATACATAGTCGGGCCAGTTGCTAAACAGCTTCACCACCGCTCTCGTGAATATGGCCGACCCGTTTACAGCCAGCTGATAACCAAAATTACTGGTCGTACCTATCGATAATGATCCCCCAAAATAGTTGTTGGCCGTAGCGTCATTGATATAGACGCCATATTTATTTTGCACGTTGGAAGGAAAAGGCTGGATGAACAGCCCATACCCGTTCTGTACCGTATTTGCCGGCGTTCCGCCATTGAATACCCCCATTGTTCCATAGTAAATTATGCCGTTTGTTATATTCCCCGCGCTGGCAGAATAGATCAGCCGGTTATCTACCGAGTGGATCTCCCCCACCGTACCCGCACCCGTGTGCATATGCACGAATGAGACGGGAATGGCCAGCGCCACATTACCCGAAGTATGCGAAGTGACCGTAGTTGCTGACAACGCCACAAAATCACCCGAGGTAGCCGCCGTCTGCTCGGCATACAGCTGATTGGCCTGCCAGAACCCCGAACCTATATTGTTGCTGCTCCGCGACTGGATAGCCGTTGCATTGCCTCCCGCCTGGCTGAAAGAAGTTCCGAACCGGACGTCCAGCGGCGCGCCCGGCGCCAGCGTATTAATCCCCACATTGCCCGATGCCGGAAAAGTATTTTGCGCCCCGGCCGTTCCCCAAAAACCAAAGCACCCAAATAAGAAATAGAAGATACGTTTCATAAAATAAGTTTTTAATTAAAGACAAAATACCGGCAACAGCCTGCAGCCATTTCCCAGCGACCAGCCCCCCTGCACTCAAAAAAAACTTAGTTGCCATCTTCCCCTCTCTTACCTTTCCACTGCAGTCACACGCTTTACTTTTATTGCCGAAACCATTGCTATGAAACAAAATACTACCCTCCTGCCCGCGTCCCTGCTCGTCCTCCTTCTCTGCTCGCTCGCACAACTGGCTTCCGCACAGGTCATCGTCGATCCTGACCTCAGGATATTTCCGACTCCCAACATACAGGCCGAAGTACACGTCTCCGTTAACAAAACCAACCCGGCGAACGTCCTGGTCAGCGCAAATACCTGGTCCACGGCCGCGTCATACAACCAGAGCTACTACTATTCCATCGACGGCGGTATCACCTGGAATGGATCAGACCAACTCCCTACCGGCGGCGTGGGGGGCGGCGACCCCGCCACCGACTTCGATGCATCGGGACGCGGCTATCTGGCCACACTGACCACCGCGATCGATGGCTATTCCGTGCAGCACACCGACGACAGAGGAACTACCTGGTCCGCACAGGTACGCGGCGCCGGCCCCACCCCAGGCGGGGACTTCGACAAGGAAATGGTCGTCACCATTGACGAAATGCAGACCAGCCCCTTTGTCAATAATTTCTATTGCGCCTGGACCGACTTCAGCGACGCACCGGGGAAAGTAAAGGTCAACCGTTCTACCAACGGTACCGGCGCATTCAGCGCCCCCATCACCCTTAGCCAGACCTTCGGCCACGGGACCAACGTCCAGACAGGGCCCAACGGAGAAGTATACGTGGCGTGGGCCGACTATACCAACGGCAGCCTGCCCGCCCAAAACCTCGGCTTCGCCGTTTCCCTCGACGGCGGAGTCACCTATGCAAGCAGCCGTCCATTCGCCTATGCAGGCATCAGGACCAGCAACGCCGGAAACCCCCTGTTCGGCAACACCCGGATAAACGACTTTCCCGTCATCGCCGTAGACAAAAGCTGCGGACCATTCAGAGGACGCATCTACGTCGTATACCCCATCTTCAGCCCCGGCACGACCAAATCCATCATACAGTGCAGGTTCTCCGACAATCACGGCACCACCTGGTCGAATGCCCAGACGATCAGCATTCCGGGAGGCTTCCAGAACTGGTTCCCATGGGTGGCCGTCGACGACCAGACCGGCCTGGTCAATGTAGCCTATTACAGCATGGACGTCGCCGCCAATTCAACCGCGACCAATACCCACGTAGCGTATTCCCTCGACGGTGGTGCCACCTGGGCCGACGCCAAAGCGAGCTCCACGCCTCATACTACAGGCCCTATAAATAACACGATCTTCGCCAGCGGCTATGCCGGAGACTATATAGGTATAGCCAGTTTTGGCGGACAGTCCTGGGTCGCCTGGGGAGACAACCGGAATGCCAACTGGCAGGTCTATATGGCCCGGCTCCACTATAACATTCCAACACTCAGCGCTTCCCAGACCAACCTCTCCATCAATGCCCCGGCTTCGATCACCGGCAACAGACAATTTCAGGCCTTCCACGAGATCACCGTTTCCAATACCACCCCCGTCGACATATCCTCTACCGCGCAAGTCGCCCTGACCGCAGGCACGGACATCATCCTCGACCCCGGCTTTGCCACCGACGCCGGAGCCTTCGTCACCGCCAGCATAGCCGCCGTCCCCTCCTGCACCACCCCCGGCGCAGTATTCTACCAAAGCGCCTCAGTCGACAACTGGCACGTCCCGGCCGGTTCCAACGAAGTCTACCGGTCCACAGACGCCAGCGGGCTCAATTTATTCGCCTATCCCAACCCCGTCACAGACCTCATCACCATCGGATGCATGAATAAAGGATATACCAAAGTCCTGCTGGAGGTATTTGACCGCTCCGGCAGACGGCTGGCCGCCCTCGAACCGACCTCTCTCGACGCCTCCCAGGCACGCTTTATCTATGACGCCTCCGCACTCCTTCCAGGCGTCTATATCTATCACCTGATCACCGACGGCAAAACCCACACGGGAAAATTCCTGAAGGTCAAAAAATAAAACCATGCGCATCTCTTATTTGCACCTCCTGATCGCAACATGGACCGTACTCGTTATAGCCGCCTGCAAAAAGAACGACCAGTCCCTGGGAGACGTCAGCCTGAAGTCCACGGAATTTCCCCTCGCCGTCGGCGATAAATGGGTCTACCAGGTAAATGACTACAACAGCAATACATCCGATACCCTTACCCTGGCCATCACCGGAAGTCAAAGCCTGCCCGGAAATACTACCAGCTATCGCTGCGATATCACCATCCACGGGGCAGTCGTCGACTCGGGAACATGGCTGGCCGACGGCAAGATTTTTACCTACCAGGGCCTCAACCCTAACAGCTATTCGTATTTTGGGAACATAAAACTTCAATTCCCCTGCACCACAGGCGGCAACTGGCCTGGCATCTACCCCACCGACACCGTCAGACTCATATCCCGGATAGACTCCACCGCCATCCTCGGAAGGGAATACCACCCCGTCTTTAGCCTGCGACGGTCATTTCAACTGCAGGGCAACTATAGCCAGGTCCAAAACGTGCTGATAGCCCCCAACATCGGAATTATCAACCAGTCCCTGGACATCTTCAGCGGCGGCCCACTACAAAACCAGGGCTTCTCCCTGATCTCCTGGTCCCTGAAATAGCTGGCCTAACCCTGTGATAAAGATCCCAGGCAACCCCTTGTCGGAATTTCTCCGTTTTCTTTTAGATGCTCATCAGCGTAGTCATTCCCACCTGCAACCGCAAGCAGCGCCTCCTGGCCCTGCTGGGCCACCTGGCGGGTCAACGTGCAGGCCCCGGGAGATCATCATCGTAGATTCCGGCGAAGACCGTCTCCTGCCTGCCGACCTTGAACCATTCGATCTACTTGATATTCAATATTTACAATCAGAAAAATCAGTGTGTATCCAGCGCAACCTGGGTATCCGGACAGCCAGTTCACCCTGGATCTTCCTCTGCGACGACGACATAGAAGTCCCCCGGGATTACCTCCGGCTGCTGTCCGACCACTTAAATGCTCACCCCGGGACAGGCGCGGTATCCGGCCTTGTATTACAAAAAGAAAAAGATTCCTGGACCGCCCAGTATCCCATCCGCTCCCGGCGACAGCTGCTCTGGAAATTCATTTTCAAGCTCGGCATCTGGGGCGCGATCGAATGCCCGGACGACAACAGACTGACACGACGCCTCAAAGAATACTACTATCGCAAAGGCAACCACCTTTCCACCGCAGGCTGGCCGGTCGTCACCGATTTCTCAGGAGAATATTTCACCAGCCCCGTCTACGGACTGGGCGCCTCGCTGATAAAAAAAGAATGGCTGATACGCTCCCCCTACGAAGAAGTACTCGACAGACACGGTATCGGCGACAACTACGGAGTGGCCGCCGGCTTCCCGTCAGGCTGCATCCACGTCCTCACCGGCGCATTCGTATTCCATCACCAGGAACCGGTAAATCGCCTCGTCCAACCCCTGCAATACTATCGGCGGACACTCGCGCTCGACTATTTCGTCCGGACACGGCCGGAATTGAGGTCAGTTAAAAAAAGCTGGCTCCTCTGGTCCCTCACCGGTAACCTCCTGTCCTTTCTCCTGGCCCGGGATCAGACCATGACAAATTCCGCATGGCGGTCTCTCTGGATGATCGCATCCGGGCGGAACCCATATTACAAAGCGTCCAGAACCAACCGGCTCGTGACAGAACCATCTCTTTAAAACAATGAAAAATCGCCTCCTGGTCGCCGTTTTCCTGCTCTACATAGCCATTTCCGGCTATGCGATCCGACACCATGAACCCTGGACCGACGAAGTCCACAGCTGGAACATTTCAAAAGGAAGCAATACCTATGCGGACCTGATTGCCAACAGAAGATACGAAGGACACCCCCCGGGCTGGTATACCATCCTCTGGTCGATCTCCAGATTTACCCACGACCCCGGCTATATGAAAGCGACGCAATGGCTGCTCGCCGTCTCGGTCGTATTTATGATACTTTTCCTGTCCCCCTTCCCCCTGCTTACCAGGATCCTCATCCCTTTCGGCTACTACTTCCTGTTCGAATACGCCGTTTTCAGCAGAAACTACGCGGTAGGAGTACTCCCGGCCCTCTGCATCTGCTATATCCTCAGAAAAGAATTCAAATACAAGACGATACTATATTACGCCCTGCTCTTTTGCATGTCCAATACGCACCTGCTCGCCACAATCCTGGCCGGAAGCCTTCACCTCTACTATCTGCTCTGGAATGCCGAAAATAATAAGAAGCTCTGGCCCCACCTCCTCGCAGGAATGCTCGTCTTCATGCCCGCCGTCTATTTTATTTTTCCGCCGGCCAGCAGCGAATTGAACATGGCCTTCTGGATGAACAGATGGACCACCCGCCAGGTAACCGCTCTGCAGGAAATACCGATCCGGGCATTCCTTCCCCTCCCGGCCTGGTGGAAATATAATTTCTGGAACACCGAATTCGTGCTCACCGCAAAAGACGGTTATTCTCCGCTGAAATTCCTTATCCCCCTGCTGGCGGCAACACTCGTCCTTACGGGTGGACTCATCCTGAGAAGATCAAAGAAAAGCCTGGCCCTGTATACCTCCAACCTGCTCGTCAGTGCACTCGTCGCCGCCTTTTTTCAGTCCCTCGCCAACGCCCGGTACTCAGGCTTTATCTATATCGGGTTTATTACCGTCTTCTGGATGTATTGCCTCGAATTTCCCGTTCGCTCCGCCTACGGCCCGGAAAACGCTCCGGCAGCCCCACCTTCCACCCGAATCCGTCTTTATTCACCCACGCACCTCGTTAATCTGCTTCTCCTGGTGCAGCTTGCCGCCGGCGCCTTCGCCGTTTATAAAGACATCCGGCTTCCATTTTCCAACCTCAGCCGGATCAACGAGCTCGTGAACGAAGTTCCTGCCAACACCCGTCTCGTAACCGACTACTGGACGATGAACGGCTATGTTGCCTTTATGGACAAGCCCGCTTATTGCATCGACACCCGGAAAAACATGTCTTTCGTCGTCTGGGGCCAGGACATCGCGCCCCTCATCAGTGATCCCAACCGATATTCCACCGGGCTGAAAGACCTCTTCTCGCACCAGCCCGTAGACTCCGTATATCTTGTATCCCAGGGCAGCCCGCAACAACTGTTCACGCTCGATACGCTGCTGCCCCGGTCCTTTCACATCAGCGTCGTCGACAAAAGGGACGGCGCTATAGAAAAAGGAGGCAACCTTTACCTTTACCGGATAAGTCCTCTCTGATACTATGATCCCAAACACGAATATACCCGCCCAACCATGGACAAAGGCGTCAGCTCCTGCACGGATCCTTGCCATCCGTCTCCAGGCCATGGGAGACCTGGTGATCACCCTGCCCTATCTGCAACACCTCCGCAAAACCCTCCCGCCCTCCACCCGGCTGGACCTGCTGACCAGGGAAGAAACAGCGCCCATTCCCAGCAATATCCATTTGTTCGACCACGTATACGCCATCCGTGGAGGCCGCAATTTTAAAAAACAACTGCTCTATACCTTCCTGCTACTGCCCCGCCTCGTCGCACAACGCTACGAAATGGTCCTTGACCTCCAAAACAACACCCTCAGCAGGATCGTAAGAAAAACCATCCACCCCACCGCCTGGTCCGAATTCGACCGGTTCTCACCCGTAGCCGCAGGAGAAAGGACCCGGCTTACGATAGAAGCAGCAGGTCTGGGACCGGTCACCATCCACCCGAACTTCCGCCTGAAACAGCCGGACAAAGGACTCGCTATCCTTCAAAACATAGGCTACAACGGCACCGATCCGCTGGTGGTTCTGAACCCGGCAGGCTTCTTCATCACGCGCAACTGGGCTATCGCCAACTATATCGCATTTGCCCGCCTGTGGCTGGAAAAATATCCCACCACAAAATTCCTCGTCCTGGGAACCTCCCTCATCGCAGAAAAAACAGCCCTGCTGAAAAAAGGGCTGGACCAGCACCTCTACGACCTTGTAGGCCAAACCAGCCCCCTCGAAGCCTTTGCGGTATTGCAGCACGCAAGCCTCGTATTGTCGGAAGACTCCGGCCTGATGCACATGGCATGGACATCCGGAATTCCAACAATGGTCCTTTTCGGCAGTACGCGCAGCGACTGGTCAAGACCACTGGGACCGCACAGCCAGTTCCTCGACTCCTCCGACCTGCCCTGCGGCAACTGCATGCAGGCCACCTGTAAATATGAAGACGTACACTGTTTGAGCAGATTCAGCCCCCGTACAGTTTTCGAACATTCATTGAAGTTATACCAGCAAGCATGACCATAACCATCCAAATACCCGGACAAGGCCACACAGCCCAGGGCCAGCCTGCCTGGCAGACCACCCGCTTGCACATCCCTGATGGAAAGGTCTTTCCCGGTCTGGTCAATTCACACGACCACCTTGACTTCAATTGTTTTCCCCGGCTGGGAAACAGGATCTATGAAGACTACACGGAATGGGGAAAAGACATCCACGAACACAACAGCGATAGCATCCGGCCAGTCCTTCAAATTCCTGGTCCCCTCCGCACCCGGTGGGGACTCTATAAGAATCTGCTCAGCGGCTTTACAACCGTCGTAAACCACGGACCCCGCCTGGAACTGGGAAACCAACCCCTCATTACCGTCATCCAGGACTGCAAAAGCCTGCATTCCCTCTCCGGTGAACCATACTGGAAATTCAGGCTTAACCGCCCCCTCCGTACTACCCGCCTTATCGCCATCCACATCGGCGAAGGCACGAGCCTACGGGCAAAAAAAGAGATCGATACTCTCTGCCGCTGGAACCTTCTCCGCAAAGACCTCGTCGGCATCCACGGCATCACCATGGAAGAATCCCAGGCCGGCCACTTCAAAGCCCTCGTCTGGTGCCCCGACTCCAATTATTTCCTCTACGGCCAAACCGCCGACATCCGGCGGCTAAAGACCCGCATACCCATTCTTTTTGGCAGCGACTCGACCCTCTCCGCCCACTGGAACATACGCGAGCAGCTGAGGATCGCAAGGAATATGACAGATTTGAACGATACAGAACTTTTAGATGCGCTGACCACAACACCGACGGCCATCTGGGGACGCCCTGCTCCGGGTTCCATTCTGCGCCCCCCTGCTCCGGCAGACGGCGACTTCATAGTCCTGAACGCCCGTTCCCTCCCGGAATTCTTTGCAGCAGACCCCGCAGACATCCTGCTCGTTGCGCATGACGGCAAACTCCGCCTCTTTGACGCTGCCCTGGCCGACCAGTTGCCCTCTCCCACCGACCGGTGCTTCAGCCGCATAGCCATCGGCAATACCATCAAATACGTCCAGGGCGACCTGCCGGGCCTTATGAAAGAGATCCGCCACTACCATCCCGGCGTCGAATTCCCTGTCCGGCCGGCATAAAGCCCCATTATCTCCTCCACACTCTCCTTTATAGTATACCGAACGACAGATGCGTCATCCAGCGACTCCTGCTCCAGCAGGCTCAGCACCTTCCTGATCATCTCCTCCTCGTTCGCCACAACATGCCAGTGGGGTATATCCTCCTTCAATGGCTTGCACATACTGATGACGTGCGCTCCCGCATACAATGCCTCCAGGCATACTATCCCGAACCCCTCATACTCCGAAGGATGCAGAAATATCTTTGTCCGCTGCATCAACCCCAACACTTCCTCATGCGGCAACTCTCCCGTCATTGTCAGATGCCCGCCCAGACGATATTGATCAGCCAGCTCCACCAGTTGCTGCCTTTCTTCCCCCTCCCCGCAAAGCACCGCCCGTACAGAGGGCAGCGAAGGCCTTATGATCGCAACAGCGTCGATAAATATTTTGTACCGCTTCAGCCGGGAAAGGCTTCCCACCGCCAGCAAATGAATATCCCTCCGGCCACCCGACGCGACTGGAAAAACTCCGGGATCGATAGCATTGGGGATCATTCTCAGAGGCCTGATCCCATGATTCCGCGCAAACTCCTCCACCAGAAAGTCCGACATGGCGATCAGTTCCCCCGCCGCCGGACGTATCCTCCGCACCCACTTATTCGTCGCCCGGGCATCCTGTCCGCAGATCCAGCTGTAATGCGGGATACCATACCGGATCCCGAAATAATGACCCACCGCCGCACACTCCCCGACCCAGAAACTCAAAAGCCCGTGCAGTTCATACTCGCTTCTTATCCGGTTCAACTCCTTCCATATCCTCCGCCAGAATATCCATCGCCTTACTCTGCGGTGCTCCCTTCCATCGAAAGGGATCACGTCGACCCCGCGCCACCGGTATGGTTTCCGCTCATTCGGATAGTAGAACGTCAGCACGATCAGACGCACATCCGGATACCGCTCCCTCATAGCAGCAACGAACACCTGCTGACTGGGAACCCAGTTCGTTTCTGACTCGAGGGCCGGAAAGGCAGGAGCCAACAGTACCAGCGCAGAAGATCGGCTACTCATCAAGCGTTATGATTTTATTACAAAATGAAAGGCTTTCCTTATTGTGTGTGATCAGTATGACCAGCCTGCCCGCACCCGCCAGCTCCTGCATATGCCGCAGCAACCGTATCTCCGACTCCTGATCCAGCTCGTTAAAAGGCTCGTCCAGTATGATCAGGTCCGCCCGCTTATACAAAGCCCGCGCTATCGCGATCCGCTGACGCTGGCCCCCGCTGATGTTCTTCCCGTTCTCCGCAATCACCTTGTCCCATTTCTCGGGGAATGTATCGACCAGCGCAGACAGCCCCGCATGGCCGGCAGCCTTCTTCAGCCTGCCCTCGTCCGCCACACGGCCATTCAGCGTGATATTCTGCAACACCGTGGCATGCAATAGAAATGGCTGCTGCTTGACATAGGCTATCCGCTTCCAGTACGCACGGCGCATACCCGCATCCGTTAAATTGCCATTGATATGGATATCCCCGCTGTCCGGCGTCAGAAATCCTAACAGCAAATTCACCAGGGTCGTCTTCCCCTTTCCCGAAAGACCGGATACACCGGCAAAATCTCCGGCCCTCAATAGCAGATCCTGCCCTTTCAGTACCGGCTTCCCGTTATAAGAGAACACCAACTGCCGGCAATCGATCGATCGTATACAGGCCACCCCTTCCCCGGCATCAGCCATCCTTTCTTCACTCCCCTCCTCAGCACCAGCCGCCATCCCTTCCTCACTCCCCTCCTCGGGACCAGCCGCCATCCCCTCCTCACCTCCTTCCTCAGCACCAGCCGCCCCCTGACCCTCCCTTATATCCATTTCCGCTTCCCTCGCCAGATCCTTCACAGTAAACGAATAAGCATTGACCTGCCCCGCAGCATTCATCACCTTCACGATACCGGGAATGATCTTGTAGGCAGCCGCCATAAACACACCAATGGTCAACACCGCCGCATGATCCGTAGTCCCGGAAAAATGGCTGATACCGATGAGAACGACCAGCCCGAACATAGCAAATACCTCTACCAGCCGATTCGGGATCCCCTGCATGATCAGCTGATCGGCAATCGACTGGTTAAACTGCTCCTGCGCGCCGATATACCTTTCCAGAAATGCATCGTTCTTATGATACACATTGCTTTCCACAAAACCCGTCAGCGCCTCCTGCAGGTATTGCAGCGATCGCTCACTGCTGGTACGCGCCGTTTCCCTCACCGTCCTCAGCCGCCTGCGGATAAAATAAAAAATAGCCACAACAGGTGGCAGCAATATCACAAGAAGAAGAATGAACAATTTGACATTGAATAGCACGATTCCGGTTATGGCCAGAAGGATCAGCACCAGCTGCGTCATTATTTGCTGAAATCCGCCCAGCACATGCTGACTGAAATCCAAAGGGTGATAACTGATCTCCCGGATATGCACGGAATTGTCAGTCTGTACATAGCTGGAATACGCCCCTTCCAAATAGGCCAGTAGCCTCTTTCTCGAGACCCGGGTCGCCACACCTAACAGATACCGGCACTGTGCCCTGTAGATCAGGTACCCTCCGGCATTCTTCAGGCTAAACAGGAAAAAGAACAACCCTATCGCCCATACCGGGCTTTGCCCTCCCATCCATGAAAGTAAAAAAGACCACCTGCCGACCGCAGCAGACGCATTCGTATAGCGCTCGATTATCAGCAGCAGGATTGCCAAAAAGACTATATCCGCCACAGATATAAGAATATCCAGGCCCATCAGCAGCCCAAGCCTTCTTTTCTCGGCCCGGTTTAATATGGACAAAATATTTCGGATCATCATTTTCTTTTCATCAACCATCGTATCAACCCCGGCGGTAAAAAACTCACCGCGAACATCGCATAGTTATCCAGTCGCAGCGGATGCGCATAGATCGCCCTCGTAACATGCCACCGGGCCTTCGCCGGACGATAGTTCTCGTGCAGGAATTTCTTCCCGCACAACGCATGATACGCCCCCTGCTTTATCTTCTTCGTCTCCTGCCTCTTTATGATCTCCATCAGCTCCTCCGATTCCTTCTCCGTTATCTCCCCCCGCCGGATCACCTGCCGCTTCAGACCGTTGAACCGCCTGCCCCTCCAACGCTCATCGATAGTCGCACTCGCCGGGTTGATCCTCACCCGGATCAGCGCCTCGTCAAGATTCGCGCACTTCCCCATCGTCACCAGCCGGATCCACAACAAATAGTCCTCGAACGTATGCGCCAGCAGCGAATACCCCCCCGCCGTCAGTATGGCCTCCTTCCGGTATAGCACCGCCGAATGGATAAAGGGACAGTGCCGGTAGATGCCCCCGACGATCTCCTCATGACTGTGCCCCGCACAGCGGAAATGAAAAAGATGCTCCCCGTCCTCCGAAATATATTCGGCGTCACTCCCCACCACCAGATGTCCCGGATGCGCGTCCAAATAGGCTACCTGCAGCTGCAACCGGTGCGGGAAACAAACATCATCCGCGTCAAATCGGCATATGAACTCCCCGGCCGCCAGCCCGAGCCCCCTGTTCAACGCCGGCGAAATACCAGTCCTCTCCTGCTTTACCAGCCGGATTCTCGCATCGTCAAACCGCTCCAGCACCGCAACGGTGTCATCGGACGACCCGTCGTCCACGACCAATAGCTCATAGTCGGTAAACGTTTGATCCAGCACGGACTGCACCGCTTCCGCTATATATTTTCCCGCATTATACGCGGGCATCAGTACTGTGACCCTGGGATTCATCGCAATAGGTTAGCTTTTTATCTGATAGCAATAATAGCTCGAATAAAATGACGATCGACAGCTGCTCAAACCAGTACTCCGTAAAAAAGGCCATGCCCATCAGCAGCAACACCGGCAACCCGTAGGCCAACCTACGGACGTTCCGGAAAAAGAATGCAGCATACAAAACCACAAAAAACAAAAACCCCACCAGCCCATACTCGCTCAGCAACTGCCCATATACCGAATCCGCCTTGTTCACTACGCTGTGCTGCCCTTCATCCTTACTGTGGTAGTAGAGGTAGAGATACAGGTAGTTGTCCCGGAAGAAGGGATCTATAAAGCGCTTCCCCACCGGATACCCGCCGTCGATCCCCAGCGCCGCCGTTTTATAGGCAAGACGCGAAGAAAAACGCCCCATTCCCACACCCAGCGGCAGCCGCGCCGGATGCTCCGAGAAAAAGCGCGCCATCTCCTGCATAGCCACCCAACGCCCGCTCCGGTTGTAGTTGGAATATTTCAACTTGAAACTATCCTCCATCCCACGCGGATAGTACTCCTCCCTGAACGAACGCATAGTCTCCTCTTTCTTTACCACTTCCTTCCGTTCGACAAACTCATGTTCCTTCGCATTGGGTATCGGTACCGGCTCGACGTATACATTTTTCTTTTCGACCCGCTTCATGACCTCTTCTACATATAGCCCATTCTGAGGCGAGACCTTCGCCCAGAAGACCGCCATCAGCAGAAAGGAAACAATGATCCTGCTCTTCTGAAGCCGGCTGCTACGGAATATGAATACGAACAGCAGCACGACGAT
>Ga0207639_10001249_pt1 | contig 17220 bp, 14 predicted proteins | sample KBSCornC32_FD_184299 | JGI IMG/M metagenome (GOLD analysis project Ga0207639, IMG submission 184299) | Corn rhizosphere microbial communities from Kellogg Biological Station, Michigan, USA - KBS Corn C3-2 (SPAdes) (version 2) | ecosystem: Host-associated > Plants > Roots > Rhizosphere > Soil ...
GGCATGAAGGAACCCACGGGTGCGCCGGCGTCCCATGGCTGGCAGGGGGCCATCGACGAATGGCGGGTGAACTGGCGCATCGGCCTTGCGGCCTTTCTTTCCATCGGCCTGTCGTTCGGCGCGTATCAGTCCATTTCCAGCCTGTTCGTGCTGCCGTTGCAGGAGGCGTTCGGCTGGTCGCGCACGGAAATCGCCTTCGCCTATAATGCCGCGATGCTGAGCGCTGTGTCCTCGCCTTTTCTGGGACGCATAATCGACCGCTTCGGCACGCGCCGGATCATGCTGGGCGGCATGGCCATCACCGGCTTCGTCTATGTCGGCATGGCAACGATGAACGGATCGCTGGCGCTCTATTACCTCTATTGCGCCATGGCGGCGGTGATCGGCCTGTCCGCGAGCGGGCTGACCTGTTCGCGTGTGGTGAGCCAGTCCTTCATCCGCTCGCGCGGTTTCTCGCTGGCCGTCGCGCGCAGCGGGCTGGCGCTGGCGGCGGCGGTGCTGCCGCCCGTCCTGTTCGCGGTCATGGCCCGCTATGGCTGGCGCGCGGGCTATATGGTGGAGGCGCTGCTGGTCTTCTTCGTCGCGCTGCCCGCCGTCTATTTCTGGATGGGGCATTCGCGCAGCCCCGCGGGCGCCGAACGGCTGCGCGCCGCAACCGACATGCCCGGCTGGCTGGCGCTCCTGTCGAACCGGAAAGTCTGGTATCTATGCCTCGCCGCCGGCCTTGGCTATGCGCCCGCCACGGCGGTCATGAGTCAGCTCCAGCCGATTCTCATCAATAAAGGACTAGCCCCCGGTGCGGCTGCCAGCCTCGTGGGCATGGCGGGTCTTTCCAGCCTGGGCGGTGCGGTGTTGACCGGCACGCTGGTCGACAGATTCTGGGCGCCTGCCATCGCCCTGCTCTTCGCGGCGGGTTCGGCGCTCGGCACGGTCCTGCTGGCGCTCAACCCGACGCTCGATGGGCCGACCGCCGCCGCCGCGATCCTGCTGATCGGTGTCGGGCTGGGCGCGGAGATCGATATCGTCGCCTATATGGTCGCGCGCTATTTCGGGGTGAAGGTGTTTTCCACCCTCTATGGCCTGACGGTATTCTTCATCGCCACGTCATCCGCGCTGGGTGCGTCGCTGCTTGGCGTGGCCTATGATCGCGCGGGCAATTACGACATGGCGCTGCTGGTCATCGCGGCTGCATTTCTGAGCGCCGGCCTGGTTTATCTGCTGCTGGGCCGCTATCCCGTGCTGGACAATGACGCCTGATCCAACAGTACCCTTGCGCTATGTAGCAATCACACGATAACAAGCGATGTCAGCGCGGCCACCGCGCATCAGGAGAGGCGAATCGCATGACGACGATGGTTGCGGCCAATCAGGTCAATGATGCCGTACAGCAGGCGCTGGACGATCTGGTGGAAAAGGGCGCCGAGATCGGGGTCCAGGTTTGCGCATGGCTGGGCGAGGAGCAGATCGTCGATTGCTGGGCGGGCCTCGCGGATGCCGATACGGGCCGCGCCGTCGATGGCGACACGCTGTTCAACGTCTTTTCGGTGTCGAAGGCCGTCACCGCGACCGCCCTCCACATCCAGGTCGAGCGCGGGCTGGTGGACTATGACGTGCCCGTCGCGACCTACTGGCCGGACTTCGCGCAGGCGGGCAAGGGTGACGTCACCGTCCGGCAGATATTGAGCCATGTCTCCGGCGTGCTGCGCATGCCGCCCGACGTGACGCCCGAGCTGATGACCAACTGGGACTGGATGTGCACTCGCATCGCGGAGATGCCCGGCGCCTATCCGGCGGGCAGCCGCTCTTCTTACCAGTCAATGACCTTCGGCTGGATGGTCGGTGAGATCGTGCGTCGCACCGATCCCAAGCGGCGCCCGTTCGGCCAGTTCGTGCGGCAGGAAATCGCCGAGCCGCTGGGCGCGACCGACCTGTGGCTGGGCATCCCCGGCGATGCCGAACCGCGCGTCGCCAGGCTGGACGACGTCGCCGTCTATGTCGCGCCCGACGGCAATGCGATGCGCGAGGCGCAGCCGCTGATCGTCGATCTGATGCCCGATCCGTTCGAGCGGCCCTATGTCCGCCGCGCCTGCATTCCGGCGGTCGGCGGTATCTTTAACGCACGCAGCGAAGCGCGCTTCTGGGCGATGCTGGCCAATGGCGGCCAGTTCAACGGTGTTCGCCTGCTGTCCGAGGAGCGGGTGGCGAGCTTCGCCGGTCCCCGTCCCCATTTCGAGGATGCCGATCCCGTCTTTTTCGGCATGAAGGTTCCCATCGGCTGGGCGGGCTTCTGGCTGGGCGGTGCGGAAGCGCCGCCGGTGTCGTCGCCGCGCAACATGCGCGCGCTGTGTCATCCCGGCATGGGCGGCTCCATCGGCTGGGCCGATCCCGACAGCAAGCTGGCCGTCGCCTTCTGCCACAATCGCATGTTCGACACGATCGACATCGCGCAGGACAGCCGGACCATCATCGGTGACGCCATCCGGGCGGCCCTGTGACTGCGGCTACAGTGAGCAGCGGCGCGGCAAGCTGGGACTATATCATCGTTGGCGGCGGATCGGCGGGCTGCGTGCTCGCCGATCGCCTCTCGGAAAATCCGAACGACCAGGTGCTGCTGCTGGAGGCTGGGCCGGAAGACAGGAATCCCTTCATCCACATGCCGCGCGGCGCGGCCAAGCTGTACGGCGATCCGAAGCATGTCTGGTATTTCCAGACGGAGGGGCATGACGACGTGCCGTCCGAAACCTGGATCCGGGGCAAGATGCTGGGTGGCTCCTCCTCGGTCAACGGCATGATGTATTTCCGGGGCCAGCCGGAGGATTATGACAATTGGCAGGCTTTGGGCGCCACTGGCTGGGGCTGGGACAAGGTCGGCCCGGCGTTTCGCGCCATGGAAAATCATGAACTGGGCGGTGACGCGGTGCGCGGGGACGGCGGGCCGCTGCATATCTCGGTCGAACCCAGCCGCGACCCGTTGAGCGAGGCCTTCATCCAGGCGGGCGAGCAGATGGGTTTGCCGCGCGTCGCCGACCTCAACCACAGCGGGCGCGAGGGCGTCGGCTATACCACCCGCACCATCTGGAAGGGCAAGCGGCAGAGCAGCGCGCAGACCTTCCTGAAGCGCGCGCGCCATCGGCCGAACCTGCGCGTCGTCACGGGCGCGCTGGTCGATAAGCTGCTGTTCGACGGGCGGCGCGCGACGGGCGTCCGCGCCAACATCAACGGTTCGGTGCAGGAATTCACCAGCGGGCGGGAGATCATCCTGTCGGCCGGCGCGCTGATGTCGCCGCAGATCCTTCAGCGGTCGGGCATCGGCGCCGCGTCGCTGCTGGCCGACCTGGGCATCGCCGTGGTCGCGGACAGCCCCGGCGTCGGCGAGCATATGCTGGAGCATCGCCTGCTCCAGATGGTGTTCGACATCGGTATTCCGCACAGCCACAACAAGGCTTTGTCGGGCCTGCAACTGGTCGGCAATGTGCTGCGCTATTATCTGACGCGCACGGGAACGATGGCGGCGGGCTATGGCTCCGTCGGCGCCTTTGCGACGGTGCTGGCGGAATCGGAGACGCCGGACATCGAGATATTGCTGTCCCCCACCGCCGTGGGCATTGATGCAAAGGGGCGGATGATCCCCGACCCGGCGCACAGCATCACCCTGTTCGGCTATCCGTTGCGGTCGCGCTCGGAAGGTTCGGTCCGGATCACGGGCACCGATCCGCTCGCTCCCGCGCGAATCCATGCGGGCTATCTGACCGACCCCTATGATTGCGCCGTCACCATCGCGATGCATCGCTTCCTGCGCCAATGGATGAGCCGTCCGGCGCTGGCGGGCGTCGTCACCGGGGAGCGGGAGCCGACCCGGTCGCTGGAAACGGACGACGAAATCCTCGATGCGTTTCGCCGCATCGGCCAGGCTGGCTATCATGCGTGCGGCACGTGTCGGATGGGCGATTTCGATGATGCTGTGCTGGACGAGAAACTGCGGGTAAGGGGGGTGGACGGCCTGCGCGTCGTCGATGGCTCGATCATGCCGACGATGGTGTCCGCCAACACCAACGGCCCGATCATGGCGTCGGCATGGCGCGCGGCGGATCTGATTCTGGAGGGACGCAATCACTGACGCCATGGACCGCGCGGCAACTGGATCTGCTCCAGCGGTGCTGCTCGATGGGGAGACCGCCGCCGCGCTTCCCCGCGCCCGCCGCCGCCGCCGCACGCGGGAGGATGTGACGCAGCGCATCTGCGACGCCGCCCGACGGTTGTTCGGCGAACGCGGCTATGCCGCCACGACCACGCGGGAGATTGCCCGCCTCGCCGATGTCAGTGAAACCTTGTTGTTCCGCTATTATGGCGACAAGGCGACGTTGTTTAACGAAGTCGTGACGGCTCCCTTCCACCAACTCATGGACAATTTCGTCCAGCGCGGCCCGGACGCGACGGTGGACAGTGAACGCGCGGCGGCGCGGCGCTTTACTCGTGACGTGTTCACCCTGTTCGAGGGCAATGAGACGATGTTCCGCGCACTGCTGGCCAGTGCGCCGCCGGGTGATGGGGAGACGGCGCCCAGCCTTGGGGGACTTGCCCCCTTCTTTGGCCAGTCCGTCGCGCATGTGCAGGCGCGCTACGATCAGGCCGGCGAAACGCCACCCTTCGACCTGGGCATAGGCGTCCGCCTTGGTTTCGGCATGATCATGGCCGCTGTGCTGATGCGGGACTCGCTCTTTCCTGGCTGTGCTCCGGACCGCGATGCGCTGGCCGATGCGCTGGCACAGATCGTTCAGCGTTCGTTGATGGGGCCGGCATCAGATTGACACACCGCCGCTCGCGCGCTATGTAGTAATCACTTCATGGAGAGGCGGCGTCAATGGGCACGGTGGTAGCGATTCGGGAGTTCGACGACCCGAGCTATGATCCGTTCAATTCCGACGAGATCAATTTCGGCGATACGCTGGACCCCTACCCGCTGATCGCCCGGTGGCGTGCCGAAAGTCCGGTGTTCGAGGGCTCCTATCGGCCGCACATGGGCCTCACCTCCGCCCTCTATCCCGATCGCAAGATGTTCACCGTGGTGGGCACGAAGGAGATCGAGCAGGCGCTGACCGATCCGGATCGCTTCTCCAACGAAGGCTATAAGTTCAATCTCGGCATCACCTTCGGCATGGGCAGCATCAGCACCATGGACAATCCGGAGCATGGCCGGTGGCGCCGCATCTTCCAGAAGATATTCCTGCCGCAATTCGTGAAGACCTGGGGCGAGACCATCGTCGATCCGGTCGTCCACGATCTGATGGACAAGTTCATTCCCCGCGGGAAGGCGGACCTGATCGAGGAGTTCACGCTCCGCTATCCGTTCGAGGTGATCTATCGCCAGCTGAACCTGCCGGAAGCGGATGTGAACACATTCCAGCGGCTTGCGATCGGCCAGACCGATTATGTCAATTATGAGAAGGCGATCGAGGCGGGCGAGAAGCTGGGCGAATATTTCATCGCCTTGGTCGAGGAGCGCCGCCGCAATCCCGGCGACGATCTGGTCAGCCTGCTCGCCAACACCGAAGCGGACGGCGAATATCTGCCGGAACTGGTGCTGATCTCCTTCCTGCGCCAGTTGATGAACGCGGCGGGCGACACCACCTATCGCGGCACCAGCGTCCTGTTGACCGCGCTCCTCGAAAATCCCGACCAGCTCGACGCGATCCGCAATGACCGCAAGCTGATCCCGCAGGCGATCGAAGAGGCGCTGCGCTGGGACGGTCCGGTAGTGGTGCAATTGCGCATGGCGAAGGTGGACATGGTTCTGGGCGGGGTGGAGATTCCATCTGGGTCGCTGCTCGACGTGGTTGCCGGCGCGGCCAATCGCGACCCCGCGATTTTCACGGACCCGGACAAGTTCGACATCTTCCGCGACCGCAGGGCGCATTTCGCCTTCTCGCGCGGCGCGCATATCTGCGTCGGCCAGCATCTGGCCCGTGTCGAGATGACGCGCGCACTGCACGCGGTGCTGGACAACATGCCCAACCTGCGCTTCGACCCCGACAAGCCGGCACCGGAAATTCGCGGTTCGATGATGCGCGTGCCCAGGCATCTCCATGTCCGCTTCGGTGACTGACAGACCTGTTCCTCTATACACTTCGGAGAAATGTGCGTGCCCAATGTCATCGTGACGACTCGTGAAGGTGAAGACCATAGCCTGGAGGCGGGCAGCGGCCTGTCGTTGATGGAAGTGATCCGCGATGCGGGAATCGACGAGTTGCTGGCGTTGTGCGGCGGCTGCTGTTCCTGCGCGACCTGTCATGTCAAGGTCGATCCGGCCTTCGCGTCGGCCCTGCCCCCCATCAGCGAGGATGAGAGCGACCTGCTCGACAGTTCGGATCATCGCGACGAATATTCGCGCCTCTCCTGCCAGATTTTCGTTGACGAAAAGCTCGACGGACTGCGCGTGACCATCGCGCCGGAAGATTGAAACGCGCGATGGCGTGACGAAGAACGAAGACTTTAACGGAGGAGATCATTGTGGATAGTATTTCAGTTCTGGCCGACCTCCGGCCCGATCATGTCCCTGCCGCGCTCGTCCGCGACTTTAACCTCTATGATGTTCCGGGGTCGTCCGAGGATGTGCAGGCCGCCTACGCCGCCATCCAGGCCGCATCGCCCGACATTTTCTGGACGCCGCACAATGGCGGCCATTGGGTCGCGACGCGGGGCGAGGACATCATCGCCATGCAGCGAGACTATAAGCATTTCTCGCACAAGCAGATCGTCCTGCCCCCCATGCCGGAGGAGACGCCGCGCCAGATTCCGCTGGAAATCGACCCGCCGGAACATGCGCGTTACCGCCGTCCGCTGATGCAGGCGCTGATGCCCGCCATCGTCTCTGAACTGGAGTCGACAGTCCGCGATGTCGCGGTGGAGGCCATCGAGAAAATCCTGCCCAACGGGGAATGCGAGTTCATTGAGGATTTCGCCAAGGTTTTGCCGATCCACGTCTTTCTGGAACTGGTCGATCTCCCCCTTTCCGACAAGGCGATCCTCCTGCCCATCGCGGAAGCCTCGGTACGCGGCCGCGATGCGGAAACCCGCACGCGCGCGCATCACGAGATGGGCGGCTATCTGCTCGGCACCATCCGCGCCCGGCGCGAAAATCCCGGCAATGATCTTCTCAGCAAGCTCGTCAACGTGGACATCAACGGCAGCCGGATTTCGGAGATGGAGGCGGTGAGCTATGCCTCGCTGGTGCTGTTCGGCGGACTGGACACGGTCGCGGGGATGATCGGCTTCATCGCCCGTTTCCTGGCGCTCCATCCCGGCCATCGCCAGCAACTGGTCGACCGCCTCGACGATGCGGACTATCTCAAGAGGGCGATCGAGGAATTGATCCGCCGCCACGGCCTTGCCAACACTGCGCGCGTCATTACGGAGGATTTCGACTATAAGGGCGTATCCTTCCGCGCCGGCGACCGCATCCTGCCCGCGAACCTGTTCGTCGGCGTTGACGAGCGGATAAACGCCAATCCGCTGGTGGTCGATTTCGATCGGGAGAATCCCGTCCATGCGGCCTTTGGCAATGGCGCCCATGCCTGCCCCGGCGCGGTTCTGGCGCGGCGCGAAATTCGGATCTTCCTGGAGGAATGGCTGAGCCGCATTCCCGATTTCCGTATCAAGCCAGGCACCAGGCCCGTGCTGGCGACGGGGATGGTCAACGGTGTTCTGCGACTGGATCTTGTCTGGCCCTGACGAGTTCCAGACCCAGCAACTCATCGCTTATCTGATGACATGATCTGAACGGCCGGGACGCTTGGCGGCGGCCCCGCCTTGGGTCAGGATCACGATGATGCTATGATATCGATGATACGATGTCAGGGTGGAACAGCAGTTGCGCTGCGGGCCGTCGGGACGGTTCCGCGCGAAAGCGACGCGAGAGGAAAGACTCATGGCTGACTTTGATCTCATCATTCGCGGTGGAACCATATATGACGGCAGCGGCGGCGAACCGTTCGTGGCCGATGTCGCGGTCAAGGACGGCCTGATCGCGCAGGTCGGCGCCGTAACCGGCACCGCCACCGACGAAATAAACGCCGACGGCCGCATCGTGACGCCCGGCTTTGTCGATGTCCACACCCATTATGACGGCCAGATAACCTGGGAAAACCGTCTCGCCCCCTCCTCCGACCATGGCGTGACCACGGTCGTCATGGGCAATTGCGGCGTCGGCTTCGCGCCGTCGCGGCCGGAGCATCGCAAGCTGATGATCAAGCTGATGGAAGGCGTGGAGGACATACCGGAGGTCGTGATGACCGAGGGCGTGCCGTTCAACTGGGAAACCTTCCCCGACTATCTCGACGCGCTCGAAAAGCGGGAAAGCGACATCGATTTCGCCGCGCAACTGCCGCACAGCCCGCTGCGCGTCTATGTCATGGGCGAACGGGGCGCCAGCCTGGAGCCGCCGACGCAGGAGGATCTGTCCGAGATGCGCCGCCTGACCAAGGAGGCGATCGAGGCGGGCGCGCTGGGCGTCACCACCTCGCGCAGCTACGCGCACCAGTTCCGCGACGGCCGCCCCGCTCCATCGGTCAAGACCGAGGATCAGGAAGTGCTGGCGCTTGCCGCCGGCCTTCGGGACGCGGGCAAGGGCGTCTTCCAGATGGTGCCCAGCTATGACGTGACCGCAACCGAGCGCATGGGCCTGTTGCATGACATCGCCCGCACATCGGGCCGCCCGGTTTCCTTCACCTTCATGCAGAGCCCCAAGGGCGAGGGCGACTGGCAGGAAATGCTGGCCGGTCTGGAGAGCGCCAAGGAGGAAGGGCTGGAGGTTCGCGGCCAGATCATCCCCCGACCGACCGGTGCCTTGCTCGGCCTCGAACTGTCGATGCACCCCTTCTCCTTCAACCCCAGCTTCAAGGAGATCGCCGATCTGCCGCTGGACGAGAAGGTTGAGCGGATGCGCGATCCGGCGTTCCGCAAGCGGCTCATCGCTGAGGAAGCCGATGATCCGCAGGCCTTCTTCATTTATGTCATTTCCGATCTGGACCAGTTGTTCGTCCTTGGAAGCCCGCCCAACTATAATCCCCGCTCCGATGAGAGCATCGGTGCCCGCGCCCGCGCGATGGGCGTCGATCCGAAGGAGCTCATTTACGACGGGCTGCTCCAGCGCGACGGGCATGAAGTCTTCTATCGTCCGATGGGCAATTCGGAGGGCGAGCGGTTTGAAAGCTCGGGTCGCAATCTCGTCAGGAACGATCGTACCTTCCCCGCGCTCGGCGATGGGGGCGCGCATTACAGCATGATCTGCGATGCGGCCTACACCACCTATTTCCTGACCTATTGGGTGCGCGACGCAAAGGGCGACAAGAAGATCGACCTGCCCTATGCGATCCGCAAGCTGACCTTCGAGCCGTCCAATGCAGTCGGTCTCAAGGACCGGGGTCTCGTCAAGGCGGGCTACAAGGCGGATCTCAACGTCATCGACCTGGAGCGCCTCCACCTCTACGCGCCCCATGTCACCTATGACCTGCCCACCGGCGGCCGTCGCCTGTCGCAGCGGGCGGACGGCTATGACGCGACCATCGTCAGCGGCGTCGTGACCTACCGCAACGGCCGTTCGACGGGCGCCCTGCCCGGACGTCTGGTGCGCGGCAGTCGTGACGCGCCCCGGATCGACGCGCAGCGGACGCTCGAACCGGCGTAAGGATCGGGGCGGCGCGGTGGATGACCACCCGCCGCCCTTTTTCGTTCGGGTGCGTCGATGCCTGTCGAGCGCCCTCCATCGTGGCGGGCAGGCGCGGCTGGAACCGCTACCGCCATGCCCTATTTAGGAAGAGGATATCCCATGGCCGAAGCGCAACTCACGCCCGAACTGATCGCTTTCATCCATCAGCAGAAAGACCGGCAGGACATTCACGACGCCCTGCTGCGCTACACGCGGGGGGTCGATCGGCATGATCGCGAATTGATGCTGTCCGCCTATTGGCCCGATGCCTTCGACGAGCATGGCGTCGCCGAGGGTTTTGCTGCCGATTTCGTGGACTGGGCGATCGGATGGCATGGCGAATTCCAGACCAAGCATCACCATGCCATTTCCAACCATAGCGTGGAGCTGGACGGCGATACCGCGCACGCCGAAACCTATTACACATTCTGGGGCGAGAATAAGGAAGGGCCGCCGCAGATCAGCTTCGGCCGCTATGTCGATCGCTTCGAGAAGCGCGACGGCGAATGGCGCATCGCGCACCGCGTCTGCGTCAACGAAATGACCGCGCCGCTGACCCCCGCGACGATTCCGGATGAATGGAAGACGCTGATGTTCAAGACCGGACCGAACCGGCGCGACAAGAGCGATATATCCTATGTCCGGCCGTTGGTGCGCGAGCGCGCCCCGGCCTGAGCAATTATGTCGCGGTAACGGTAAAGGACGGCGGGCGATCACCGGATCGCCCGCCGTTTTCATTTTCTAGAGTGAGATGCGTCAAATTTGGAAACGCCTCTCCTTCCGTTCGCCCTGTTCGAACGAGGCACGTGACCCGTTCGAATGTCGAAGAGCTGTTCTTCTTGGCGAAAAGGACAAGGCTTCGACAAGATCAGCCCGAACGGTTCTTATTTAAGGCTCGATGCTCCAGGCGGGCCGCCTATCCGCCACCCTCCTACAAGCCCAGATCGGCGATCGGCACGTCGATCGCGCCCGACACCTTGTGCGCGGCCGCGAGCAGCTTCTCCCGATCCGCGCCGGCCAGATACCCGTCGATGAGTCGGTGATTATTGCTGATGAGTCCCTCCATATCCTGGGACAGACGCATATAGTCGAAGCCGGTCGAATGAAGGCCGCGCTGCTGGCGGGGCAGATTGGAGAAATCCTGCTTGGGAATCGGGGGCCAGGCCGGATCGTCATATTCCATCGGCTTGGGCGGTGTCGGGCGTGGCCGCTCGGCGTCTGCGGGATAGCGGGTCAGCGACCAGAGTTCAAACAGGCACTCCTCCGGCCCCAGCGGGCGGATGCGATAGGAAGATGCGCTGCCATACATCGGCAGCAGGAAATAGTTGGGGAAGCAGAAGACCACGCTGTTCGCCATGCCCGCGGCGTCGAGCGCGTTGAGATCGCCGGTCGGCGAACCCATTTCCGCATAATGGGCCATGACGGCCTCGTTCAGCGCCTTGCGCCACACGCTGAACGCCTGGCCGGGATCGGACGGCAGTTCCAGGTCGGTCAGACGCCGCGCGACATCGATTTCCTGCTCGTGCGTCATCCCGGCCATGCCCTCGCTCAGGATCGACATGGATTTGATGTTGCCCTCGATGAACTGGCGGGCGGCGACTTCCGTCGGCATCTGCCGTGTCGCCATGGTCATCCATTGGGTGGTGATCGGCGGCTCGCCCGGCACCGGGCGATAGCGCGCCTCGCCCGGCCTGTTGGTCACACCGGGCGGCAGCAGTTGCGGATGGGTGGTCGCGACATGATAGCCCTCCATGAAAGCCTCCATCGCGAGCTTCCAGTTGACCGGGAGCCGCGCGGATAGCCACCATTCGACCTTCAGCTCCTCGACCTTCCACGCGTCCATCTGCGTGGCAAAGGGTTCGAGCGATGTACGCAGGTCGGGCGCGTCATTGTCGAAGGTGATGAATGCGCAGCCACCCCATATGTCCAGCCGCACCGGCACCAGATTGAGGTCGGCGTCGCACAGGTTGGCGGGGGAGAAGGCCTCCGGCTCATAGACGAAGGTGCTGTTGCCCTCCACGTCCCAGCGCCAGCCATGGAAGGGACAGATGAAGCCGCCGCCGGTATGGCCCTGCGCCTGCACCAGTTCCACGCCGCGATGGCGGCAATGATTATGATAGGCCTTGATGTCGCCCTTGCCCTCGCCCGTGCGGACGACGATCACCGATTTGTCGAGAATGCGATAGACGATATAATCGCCGGGGCGCGGAAGCTCCTCAAGACGGCAGGCCATCTGCCACACCCTGGTCCACAGATGCGCATTCTCTGCTTCGTAGAAATCCTTGTCATAATAGCGGCCCGCCGGGATGCGGTCGGCCTGGGTCACGGCCAGCGGCACGGTGCGCGTCGCGCCCGCCTGCTTGCCCGCCGTTTCATTCACGATGCTCGCCATATCCGTCTCACTCTGGCTGTTGTCTGTTCTTGCCCCCAGTTTCGCACAGGCCAGCCCCCCGGCCAAGCCCTTTGCATGCAGCATACCGCGTCAAACCGTCTCCAGCCGCCAATCGATCGCATTGCGGAGGAAGTCCAGCACGGCGCGGACATGCGGGAGCGCCAGCCGGTCGCGCTCGCCCATCAGCACGACGGACAGGTCAGGCCGGGCCATGTGAGACAGCACCGGCACCAGCAGCCCCGCGTCCAGGTCCGGGCGGGCCAGCATCTCCAGGTTTTGCGCGATGCCCAGCCCCGCGCGGGCCGTCGCCATGATCGCGCCCCCGTCGTTGAAAGTGAAGGCGGCGGGCGGACGCACCCGCACCCGGCGACCCTCGTTCCAGAAGGTCCAGGGATGCTGCGCCGACGTTTCGACACTGGCGTAGAGGATGCAGCGATGCGCTTCCAGTTCCTCCGGCGTGGTGGGCAGGCCATGCTCCGCGACATAGGATGGCGCCGCAAGGCACAGCAGCCGTGTCTTGCCAAGCGGCACGGTGAGCCATCCCGACATCGGCGCCTCGCCGGTGCGCATCACGATGTCGAAGCCGTCAACGCGAAAGAATGTCCCACGGTCGCCCAGGCTGAGGTCGAGGATGATGTCGGGAAACTGGCGACGGAATTCGGCGAGCGCGGGCACGATGAAGGCATGGCCGACCGATGCCGGCGCATCGACCCGCACGCGCCCCGTCAGGCCGCCGCCGGGCAACAAGGCCTTCTCCGCCGTCGCATAGGCATCGAGCGCGGCACGCGCGTGGCCCAGCAATTGCCGGCCATCTTCCGTCAGGTCGACACGCCGCGTCGTGCGGTTGAACAGCCGCACGCCGAGATGCTGCTCCAGACGACTGACATGCAGCGTCATCATCGCGGTGGAAATGCGCATGCGGGTCGCCGCGCGCGTGAAAGAGCCCGCCTCCGCTACCGCCACAAAGGCTTCCATGGCGCTCAGCCGATCCATCGTCATGCAGGAATATGGAATAATCGGCGATGGTCAAAGCGGATTCTCGTTCGCCCGCCCTATAGCTGCGGCATGATCCGGCATGCCGTCCCTCCCGACCAAAGAGTCCTTGCTGGTATCTATCAGCCGATGCTACGCCATGCCAAGATTCTCTACCGGATCAGCAGAAATATAGGAGTCGATGCATGACGGAATGGCGTGATCATGTCGATCTGCTCAAGGGCGCGGACAGCCTGATCGAGCGCACGGCGCACCCGAACGATCCGTTGCTGCGGGCCAAACTGTCGCAGCAGTTCGCCATGAACCTGTCGCAGGGCTATTTCCTGCTGTTCCAGTCGACGCCCGACCATCCCGAATTCGCGCCGTTCGAACATAGCGTGTACCTGGCCCAGCCCAACCCGGACTCGGTCTATTATTGGGCGCCGGTCGATGGAGCCGGCGTCTATCGCGTGACGGGTGAGCGGGGCAATGCGCCTGTCACCGGCTTTGCGCTCGGCAACCGCATCATCGGCATGGACGCGGCGCCGGGGCGCGGCCTCGGCAATTTCGACATCGACGATCTGTCGCGCGACGCCGATGGCCGGTTCGAGGTGATCTTCAGTACCGAACGGCCTGAGGGCCATGACGGCAACTGGCTGCCGATGCCGCCGGAAACCGATTTCATCCTGGTGCGCCAGTTCTCCTATGACTGGGGCAATGAACATGACCTGCGCGTCGCGATCGAGCGGGTGGATTCCGTCCCGATCCGCCCGCCCCTGACCGAGGCTGAGATCGACGCAAAGCTCGCCCATCTTTTCGGCGGCTACTCCCGCAATTTGTCGGGCATCTGCATCGGCGCTGTCCGGCGCTGCGCCGACAATGGCTTCGTCAACCGCTTCAACCTGACCAGCTATCAGGAACTCGGCAACGGTCAGGACTGGCCGCAGGCCTATTGGGAAACGGTGTACGACATCGCGGACGATGAGGCGCTGATCCTGGAGACGGAACTGCCGGAAACGCGCCCCTACTGGAATGTCCAGGTCGTCGACGAGCTATGGAACCAGGTCGAATATGTCTATCGCCAGTCGAGCCTCAACGGCTTCCAGGCGGCGGTGGACAGCGACGGACGGTTCCGCGCGGTCCTGTCCCACCGCGATCCCGGCGTGGCGAACTGGCTGGACACGGGCGGCAATCTCTACGGCATGCTGATTGGCCGCTGGTATCGCTGTTCCGACCATCCCACCCCGACCCTGACGAAGGTGAAGTTCGCCGATCTGGACCGGCACCTCCCCGAAACCGTGGCGCGGATCGACGAGGCGGGGCGCCTTGCCGCGTTGCGCAAGCGCCGCCTGGGATCGCAACTCCGCCGCAAATGGTAGATGTTTGGAGGGGGGCGTCGAGGTTCGCCCGACGCCCCCCTTCACGCCATCTGGTGGAGCAGGGCAACCAACTCGTCCGGCGCTGAATAAAAAGGCGAATGGTCCGTATCCAGCGAATGCGTTTCGCATGGCTGGCGGGCCACCATGTGCCGCTGGAGGTCGGGCAGGACGGACTGGTCCCGCTCGCAATGGATATAGCTGCGCGGCACGGTGCCGTACCGCCCCTCCGACAGCACCAGCGGCGCGGTCCGCATGCTCGACGGTTCGGGCGTCAGCCGCGCAAAGGCGGCATCCGCCTGCGCCCGGGGGGTGGTGCCGTAGAAGGCGTGGATGGCGGCTTCGCGCGCATGCCACACGAGCGTTGCGCCGTCCTCCGACAGGGCGATAGAATCGGCGACATGCGCTGTGCGCTCCTGCACCGCATTATCGAACAGGTCTGCCATCGATTCGCCGGGCATCGCCATGACGGCGGCGAGGTAGACCAGTCGCCGCACCGATTTCGGCGCCAGTTCCGCTGCGCGGCTGGCCACGATCCCGCCCCGGCTGTGCCCGACAAGGATCGCGGGCTCATCCGCCGCGCTTGCCATGCCGGCGATGAACATTCCCCATTCGTCCAGGGTCGCGACGGGACCGGAGGCGGCGTCCGCGCCCATGCCGGGAAGGTCCGGCGATCGCACGTCATGACCCAGCGCAGCGAGCCGCGGCGCCACCTCCTCCCAGCACCATCCGCCGTGCCAGGCCCCATGTATCAATATGAAACGCGCCACGCCTTCTCTCCTTCCGCCATCATCCTGTCGATACTTTGTCGATCAGCTTGTCCGCTTTGACCCCACTCTGCAACAAGGATGCGAACGAGGATCAGGAGAGATCATGGGCAATTATCTGGAGGCGCGCGCCAATCTGGCGGGCAAGGTCGCGGCGGTGATCGGCGGCGGCGGTGGCATCGGCGCGGGTGTGTCGCTGGCGCTGGCGCGGGCCGGGGTGGACGTCGCGATCTGCGACATCGACGAGGCGGCCCTCCGCGCGACGGAGGGGGAGATCGCCGGACTCGGGCGTATCGTAACCGCCCATGTGACTGACGCCACGGACGAGGGCGCGCTCGACGCCTTCTATGACGGGGTGGAGCGGGACTTCCCCCGGCTCGACATCGTCGTCAATGTCGCGGGCGGTACGCACCGCAAGCCGTTCATGGACATGAGCCGGGCGGACATCGCGCGCGATATTCATCGCAACTATGGCTATGTCGTGCAGTCGGTGCAGCGCGCGCTGCCGCTCATCCGCCGGTCGGGCGCCGGCGGCAGCATCGTCAGCTTCACCACGATCGAGGCGCATCGCGGCGCCGCTACCTTTTCCGTCTATGCCGGCGCAAAGGCCGCGACGACCAATTTCACCCGCGCCATGGCCGTGGAGCTGGGCAAGGAAAAGATCCGCGTGAACTGCATCGCGCCCGACACCACCAACAGTCAGGGCAATGTGAACGCGATGCCGCCAGAGTTCGCGACCGGGTTCGCCAGCCTGCCGCCCCATGCGAGGGGGGCCGGCATGCAGATGTACATCCCGCGCGGCGAGCAGCCGCCGGTCGAGGCGCTGGGCGATGCCGTCCTGTTCCTCGCGTCGGACCTCTCCACCTTCGTCTCCGGCATGACGCTGCATGTCGATGGCGGCACCATGGCGGCGGCGGGTTTCCTCGAATGGCCGTTCGGCGACGGATTCGTGCCCACGCCGCTGGCGGGTACGCTGGGCCGCATCTATCGCGAAGGAGACGACGCATGAAGCTCTACGCCATCACGCTGTCGCCCTTCGCGGCGCGGGTTCGTCTGGCGCTCCGGTTCAAGGGGCTGGCCTATGACATGGAACCACCGCCGGGCGGCGGCACGCGGTCGCCCGAATATCTGGCGATCAATCCCATCGGCAAGCTGCCCGTGCTGGTGACGGATGAAGGCGACATCATCCCCGAATCGGAAACGATCATCGACTATCTGGACGAGCGGTTCCCGACTCCCGCGCTTCAGCCAGACGATCCGGCAGCGCGGGCGCGCATGCGCACCATCATCCGCACCTTCGAGCTGTACGCCACGCCGGCCATGTCGCGCCTGTTTCGCCAGATCGACCCCACGACGCGCGACCCCGCCACAGTGGAGGCAGAGGTGGCGCAATGGCGGAACGGCCTCGCCCTGACCGACCGTTTCGTGGACGATGCCCGCTATGCCGTGAACGGCGCGCCGAGCAAGGCGGATTGCATCCTCCTGCCCAGCCTGCTGCTGTGCGATATTGTGGCCGAATTGTTCGCGCTCGGCGACGTCATTGGGGACTATCCTAACCTCGCCGGCTATCGCGCCAAGGCGCGCGACGAGGAGGATATGGGCGCGATCTGGACCGAAACAGCCGATGCGCTGGCCGCGCGGCAGGCTGCCCGGACTTGATCCACGCCGCCGACTGGATGGAACCGGCCAGCGGGCAACCGCGTCCCGGTGCGGCGCTCGGCATGCTGCTGAGCGCCCAGGCGGCGGATACGCCGGACAGGCCGGCGATGACCATTGGCGGGCGGACGGTCAGCTTCGCCGAATTCGACGGGGCCGCCAACCGCCGCGCGCGCGACCTGGCGTCGGCGGGGATCGTCCAGGGTGACCGGGTGATCCTGGCCATGCCCAACCGGCTTGAGTATCTGCAATGCGCTTTTGCCCTGTGGAAGCTGGGCGTGACGCCCTGTCCCGTGTCGCATCGCCTCGCGGCGGGGGAGTTCGGCACGATCCTGTCGCTGTCCGGCGCGGTGC
>Ga0207639_10001250_pt1 | contig 17217 bp, 15 predicted proteins | sample KBSCornC32_FD_184299 | JGI IMG/M metagenome (GOLD analysis project Ga0207639, IMG submission 184299) | Corn rhizosphere microbial communities from Kellogg Biological Station, Michigan, USA - KBS Corn C3-2 (SPAdes) (version 2) | ecosystem: Host-associated > Plants > Roots > Rhizosphere > Soil ...
CACGATCGGCGGCACGGTCAGCGGCCTGTCCGGCGCGGGCCTCGTGCTCTCGCTCAATGCGGGTTCGCAGACCCTGCCGGTGTCGACCAACGGTGCGTTCACGTTCCCGACTTCGGTCGCGAATGGGACCGCGTACGCGGTGGCCGTCGGCACGCAGCCGGCCGGCCAGGCCTGCACGGTCGCCAACGGCAGCGGCACGGTCGCGGGCGCGAACGTGACGAACGTGGCCGTGGGTTGCATCGACGACGTGAGCGACTCGATCTTCGTCGACGGCTTCGATCTGCCGTAAGCCTCGCGCGACGATGGCATCGAAGGGCCGGTCCTGCGGGACTAGGCGTTCAGTAAATCTGTTGGCGATCGCATTGGTCTGATAGCTGCGACGCCCAATAAAAGGCCATCAGTTCCTTCGCAGAGCTGATGGCCTTCCTCTTTTCGACGCACACGGCATACGGCGCGGCGGGCGTTGCGTGTGCCGATCTGGCGGGTCCGCGCGGGCATTTCGACCCCTTGAGCGGAGCACTGCGAGGCGAGACATTGGTCCCATGTCCGCCTGGATGCATTGCAGGCCGCCTTCTGCGCTCCCTGCTGCGAGTGCGCTAACCTGAGACGGAACGTCCCGGGGGCACCTCGTCGCGGATGGCGGAAACATACAAGCGCCCATTATCGTCTACCCGCATCACGGGGGCATGGCGGGAAGCGCGACCGATACGGAAGCCATGGTCGGTGAGTTACTGCAGCGTACCGGCGCGAACGTGGTGATCTTTTCGGCCAAGGCCGGTAGCGCGAAGTTCCCTTCCGATGTTGTCGTGCGCACCCTTCTAAGCGCGACCGTACCGCCGGTGATCTGGTCCATCGGCCGATCGGAAATCCTCGCGACCCACGTGTCGACCTTGGGCGTCCACGCGCATCACAATGGCGTGGGAAGCATATCGCTTGCGATGCCTGTCGTCGGGGTACCGCTCGCATTTCAAAGTCTGTAGAGCGGCGGACGCCTCACACGGTTCAATGGCGCGGTGTCGCGGCGCACTTGACGGTCGCCCTCGCAATCGAACGGCGTGCGAGGCGATAGCGCTGCGTGTAGGAAATTTCCTACAGATCTGCGCTGATTTCTCCTACATCATCTCAGCGCCGGCCCGGCGACCATCGCCCGGCGCACATCCGCGCCACAGGGGAAAATAGAATGCGAATGAACCAGGCCTGGAGGGTCTTGGTGGGCTATTGCCTGCTATGCAGCACCGCGTTCGGAAGCGTCGGCGCCCAATCCTTTGTCGTAGTTTCAAGTCCACCGAGTTCTCAGGCATTTTCCAGCGTCGGCGCGACCATGCTGCCAGGCCCGGAAGCCGGATCGGGAGCCACAGTGTCCTGGCCGGTCGAAGTAAACGTACCGCTTCTTGCCACACTACCCGCAACCTTGCCGGTGAATCTCCCCGACCGTGCGCTCATCTCGTTCTCGCGGGTTCGATCCGAACGTCGCGGCTCCAGCACCTTTGTCTGGATGGGAAAAGGCGCTGACTGCACGGCCCTATTCAGCATTGCGGGCAACGACACGCGAGCGACAATCTCTTGCCTTGAGGGGCAGTATGGAATCAACCATCCTGCCGGCAGCAGTGCGGCTTATCTGAGTCGATACGACAACTCGGCGTATGCCTCCGAGAACGAACCTCCACAGTCGCCCACCCCGGGCCCGCTGGCGGCAAGCGTCGCCGGAACAACCAGCAGCGATACGACGGTCGACGTGCTGGTGCTGTTTCCTGCAAACGCAACGGGCAACATCTGGGCGACCGCGCAATATTGCATCGATCAGACACAGCTGGCCCTCATCAGCAGTACATCGCCCGGCCATGCGACGATTGCACAGCTGAGGCTGGCTGCTGCTGCCCGCACCTCGCGCATCAGCTCGGATGATGTGCCAGGTGATCTCGGCTTCGTTCTTAATAGCACGGAGGCGCTCAATCTCCGCAACTACTGGGCCGCTGACGCCGTCGTGTTCATCAGCAATGGCAGTGGCTTGCCGGGCACCGCATTAGGGCAGGCGCAGGTGCCTGGCTACGAACTCGAGCCTTTGCCGGGGCCCGCCTTCGCGAATCATGCTGCGGCAGCAGTCCTCCGGAGTTTTGCTACTCAGGAGGGCCAGTACGTATTCGCGCATGAGTTGGCACATACGTTCGGTGCCAATCACAACCAGGATCACTTGCCCGCCAACACGACGCCTCTGGAGCCGTATGCGTTCGGGCGCTGGGCTCGAAACAATGCGAAGGGCACAGGCGCTCGCACGATCATGTCCTATGTTCAGGAGTGCACGGGAAGTCCGTGCCCCCGCATCCTCAACTATTCCAATCCGGATGTTTACTACGACTGGTTCAGGACCGGCTTGCCGCTCAGCGCGAACAATGCCGGCGTGCTGCAGGAAATTGCGCCAATCGAGGCGCAGTACCGTGCTAGTGTAGGCCGCATCTTCGCTGACGGGTTCCAATAGACCAGCATGCGACCGCAGCTGCTTTCTTGGTTGTTCGCGGCGGGCTCGATCTTCGGATCGAGCTCCGCCTTCGCAGGCGTCGCCATTCCCGCGGACGTCTCAGTGGATGTCGGGGCGAGCCAGAGCAGTAATTTACATCCTGGTGACCGTATAACCTTCACCGTATCCGCCACCAACCATGGCCCGGATGTCATTTCGGAATGGGCGTTTCGTAGTAGCCCAATCTACGATGAACTCGATATTGGAAGCGCATCGACCGATTGCTTCGGACAATTCTTCGTGTCCGTCGTTGATCTCGAAAACAGTTACTACTACGAGCTTAACTGGTATCCACCCCACCAGCCTGTGCAACCCGGCCAATCTATCATCTGTCATGTCAGCATCGACTATACGGCCTACGCACCACCGTCCTATGAGTTCGGCTACTCCTTGTCGTCGTACCTGACCGATCTCGATCCCTCCAACAATGCCTCTTACGTGGAATTGACGCGCGCTCCAGCGCAAGCACCGCTGCCTGTGCCTGCAAGCAGCGGGCCTTGGCTATTTGCGTTGTTCGCTCTCCTCATGATCGCGGCTTATGGAGGGCATGGACCATCCAGGTCTCGCCAGATACCAAGATCTGTGTAGCCTGTGATCGTCGAGAAGCCGCGCCGGTTGAATTATCGGCGAGTGCGCTTCATTATATGCTTCGCATACCCCGGCCATTCCTCTCCCTGCGCGCTTCAGGCAGGTGATGGGTCCGGGGTTTTTCTTTGGCTACGCCGTCGTGCGACTCGTCACTTCGGCGAGCTCGGTCCGCGTACCCATAACAGCGCTTCTAGCCCGATCGCGTGACTGCGCGTGGTGGGTCATGGACTGCCAACGCTATAGCGTCCAACGGGTGAGCCGTTCGACTCAGCTAGGCCAGCAAGATCCAAACCGTTTTCGATGAGTTTGGGCAGCTGCGGGTAGGCGCGCAGACGGTTCAAAGGGTAGAAGACCACGGTCGACGACACTGTCCCCTAGCTGCAGCCGGCGATTTTTATTCGCATGGGAAAGACCTACCCATGCGTCGTCTGCGCAGGTTGATCACACGATCCGGATCGGTTTGAAAGATCTCCGCAGGACAGTGCCCGCCGAGCGCGGCATCGGGCGCATAGAGCCAAAGCAAGGCGCTCTGGCGACTCGCATCGATGTCGGTTGGCAGGATGCTCAGCAGCTCATCAAGGCGTGGAATCGGCTGCCCGGAGCGATCGAACTGAAAGGCGGGGAACCGAAACTCGCTCCCGTCCCATACGCCGAGAATGGTGCCGGCCTCGTGCGCACGGCGGGCGACCTCCCCGGGCGCGGTATGGTCAAGATTGCCCGTCAGGCGGCGGCCGACCGTATCGCCATCGAGCAGACGCTCTGGATCTGCGAGCCACGCTCGTAGCAGCGATTCGGCTGCTGCCGCACTCGTGGGCGACGGTGAAGGGAGACGGTTGATCGATGGACGTCCGACTTGCCTATCGCGCGCGCTAGTCATCGTCGTTAGCCGCCGTATATCCGTGGTAGCTGCACAATGGACGCTCGGCCGTTGGGTCGTACTCGTCCGGCTCCAAGGGGGCATCGCACACGCTGCATCGCGCCTCCGCGGGCATCGCGAACGCGCACCACGCGCATTCGGCGTCGTCACGAACGTACGTCTGCGCATGGCAATCCGGACATGTGATGACGGGGTCGTTATCGGAGACGCTATAGTGCGTATCGACGTAGTAGTCGTCGTTGAGCGTGGCGACTAGTGAGGCCTGGCCACCGAACTCGACGCCGCACGCGCCGCAGACAAGATCGAGCTCCGCCGGATCGGTCACTGGCGCGCCCTGATGCTTGATCAGATGGGAGCGACATCGCGGACAGCGCAGGCCTTCCTCGGCCGCCTCCAGCGCACGCTGTGTTAGCCACTCCACGGGAGCCAGACTCGCCGCGCAGGCGCGGGATTCCTTGTCGATGATCGCGTTCTGATCCAGCAAGACGTCCCAGCACTTCTGCCCCAACCGCGCGACCGGCTCTTCGCGGAGCACATCGACGAGCAAGCGATGAACCAGCTCCTGCGCGTCGGCGAGTGCCGCGCGCAGCTCGGCGGCGGTACCTCGAAAATAGTAGTGCTCGATCGCATTGCGAATCGCCTGGATCCGATCGAGCGGCGCCCAGTCGAAGGGAATGCGCAGGTCCGCGAACCGAGTCTTGATGGCGGCGACATCCACCGTCTTCTTACCGACGCCGATCGGAATCAGAGCGCCATTGGCCGAGCGTTTCAATCGGATGTGCTGCTTGATGAGCGCTTCGTCGCTGCCTTCCGGCGAGAGCCGCCGCAACTGCTCTTTGGCCAGCAGAAGAATCCCCGCGTGGAGATTGCGCAGCGCCGAAAGTGCCCGGCGTTCGTCGTGCGCAATGTAGTCCTCAACGCCGACCTGGATCGAGGCGATCGCATTGTTCAGCAGGCTCATGACGTATCCGTAGGAGCTATGACTTCCATCCGGACCTACCGGGTTTGAGCATGGCAACCGGGGCGATCCGTCTTTTCATGCAGAATGATGCCATGGGGTGTGGCGCATTCAACGCCGACCTGGATCGAGGCGATCGCATTGTTCAGCAGGATCATGATGTATCCGTAGGAGCTATGGCTTCCATCTGGACCTACGGGTTCGAGCATGGCAAACGGGGCGATCCGTCTTTCATGCAGAATGATGCCATGCGGCGTGGCGCGTGCGATCTGCGAAGTCCGATGGACGATGGCCCTGCCGCCCATCTGGGCGCCCATGGTGCGAGTCCCGTTGTACGCCGGCGTTGCATCCCTTCGGAAATCGAGTGCCTCGGGTTCCTCTCCACAGGAGAATGCAAGTGATCAAGTGGAGCGATTATGAGCAGCGCGGCGTGATCTTCGAGGCATTCCTTCCAAGCGACGAGACCGAGCCACAGGAGTGGCTTCTCCGAGCCAGTCGCAATGGCATCCTCCTGACCGAGCGGCGCATTGGCCTCGTGTGGGTGCCGCGGTTCGGCCCACACGCGTGGGACGTCGCGCACCTTGAGGAGGCGCTGGACGAGATGCTGATCGAACTGTCGAAGGGCGTGCTCGATGCGAAAGCCGATGGACGTAAGGTGACAATCGAGCCGCGCCATCCCGTTACCGATGCTAATTCGCCTAAGAACGCAGCCTTAGCGCATAGAGCCCTCAGCGCGTATGCAAAGACCATGAAGAGCCTGCAGCTTCCACCACCGCTCTTCCGGGCTTTCGCGCGCTTGCCCCCCATGCCCGAATTCGGATTGCTTCTTCCGACGGCCGTGAGCGTCGAGATGCGCGATCACATGCTCGCCGTGATTTCTGTCGGCGAACTCATCCAAGACCTTGCCGAGCCGGAGCGGGCAGCGTATGTCGCGCGTCTGCAAGGTGCCATGGCGACCGATGTGGTCGCGAACGTGCTCGCAGTCAAGGAGGAGCTCGTGGCGAAACGCGTAACGTGACGTGGACACATGATGGCGAGGCATACGGTGACGCGACTTCTGGCACGATGCGAGCAGCCGGGCGGTTGGAAGGACAGCGCCCTCGGCGGTTCCTCCCAACCGCCTCGCGACGCTGAACGGGAGGCGCTGTAGCGCTGCTCCTCGATCATATCGCGGCGCGATAGCAGGCGCAGGATAGCGTGACTCGGCTCTTCGGGCGCTCGGCGTCGTAGGATGCGCTTGCCCCCGGCACCTTGAGTACCGATGACCTCTGAAGATGAACTCGAACGGCTGATCCAGCGCGCGCAGTCCGACGCGCGCGAGGAAGCGGCATTTTTTCGCACGATGCTCGAGGCAACGATATATGCCTTGGCGCCGTTGTCGGACGATCGTCCGACGCTTCGACTGATGATGTTTACGCGCCCGGAGGGTCAGACGTTTGTCGCGCTGTTCACTCATGCCGCCAAAGCGGCCGCCTCGGCCGGGCACCTCTTGCGCGTCGTGTCTGCGTCGGGTCGGACGCTACTCGAAGCAACGCGCGGCGCGATAGTCGTGATCAATCCTAACGATGACCACTGTGCGTTGTACCCGGAGGAAGTGGCGTCGCTGCTGGATACCGGCTATGTAGCAAATGTCGATTGCCAGACGTCGCTGCAGGATGGTTCCGTGTGGGTCGACGAACGCCCCAATGTCCCCTTGTGGCTCGCTGCGCGCCTGCGCGCGCTCTATTCCACCCTGCCGTATGTCGATGCGGCGCGCATCGTCGCCATCGGACCAGAGCATCAGCCGGATCGCCGCATTCTTACGATCGTCCTCGTAACGACCAAGGCGATGGCCGAGCGCGCAGCCCGCGCGACGATCACGGCTATACAGCCTGACTGTCGAAGACACGACGTGCCGGTCGACATCACCAGCATTCCGTCGGATGGTGTCCCCTCGAGCTTATCCGGTGTCGGCGTTCTCCTCTACGAGCGCCAGCGTCGCCACTGATGCGGCCGTTCACGCTATTGGGCGAGTCCGTCCAGCACGCTTTGCAGGTAAGCGCGAGACTGCGGCGAATAGCGCTTCAGCTTCAGATCCTGAAAGCTTATGCCGACCCTGTCGCCCAGAACGTTGGGTTCTAAGAAGTACATTGCCCCCTCCAAGGACAAGACCTCGTCAGCCACTAGGCGGTGACGCAGCGCGACGCCAAGCATCCCCTTGGTCATGCGGACGTGCTCGACCTTACCCTTGTAACGAGCCAATCGGCCCTTGCTATGGGAGCGGAATGAGATGCACAGCCGGCGAAGCGCGCGTTGAGCATCGGCCATCCGCGGATCCAAGTCTTCCTCGCCTGCGGAAGCAAACGGGTTCCATGGGTATACCTTTGACTCGGGCCAGGCGACTTGAAGTTTCACGCCGTGCCTGACCGTCGGAGGCCGAAGGCTCGCATCAGCCATCGTCTGTGCAGCTTCAAGATACACAACTTGATCGTCTGACTTTGAGTTGTCTGGCTTGACCACAAGTTCGCCGCAGTTAAACACCAGATTTCGCGCCTTCACAACGACCGGGGCTACGAGTTCGAGTTGGCCGCCATCTCCAAGCTCAACGTCAGCGTTTTCCGCGTCAACTGTGATGCCTCCGACCCGACGACCGAATCGAAGCTCGCTGCCGGGAACGGTCGAAAACTCATAGATCTCTTCGTTGTCGTCAATCCGCAGCAGCGACATCTCAACTTCAAGCGAATCCTCTCCTTCCGCATTGAGGCGCACGCTCTCGCCAGCTCCCGCCGTGGCTTCGAGCGATGCGTACAGCAAACCAATGTGCTCCGCTGGGATCACGCGTCGGTCAGCAAGGGCCTCCTTGTAGAACGTCAGCAAGAATGGATTCGGGGTGTTCGGTCCTCCGCTCGCGAACCGCTGCGCGGCACGGGCAAGATTCGCGTCATCGCCTGTCAGCGCCCCCGCCAAGATGCAGGCACCGAACACAGCGCCTGCCGGCTTTTGCGTCTTGCTGTCTAGGAAAGGGTGTTGGGGCAGCAAGCTCTGCACCGCTTCTTCATAAGATGCAATCGCATGCTGGGGGATGCCGCTCGGCAGCTTTGGACTACCGACGCCCAAAACCAAAGATGCAAGTCGGGAGAGCTGTTCCTGGGCCTCGTATAGGCCGACGGAACTAATACCCAATACCGTCGCGGCGAGCTGGTTAGAGAGCTTTCCTGCTTCGCGAAGCATGACTTCGGATGTGACTCGGCCAAGAACCCTTCCCTTGAAGATCGACTCGATTGCATCGTCGATCTTCGCTGGGTTGGACTCCGAAGCGATTACTGTTGCCACAGCTTCAAGGACTGGCGCGTAACCCGCAAACTGTCGGCCATCTGCGCTGGTCTCTGCGGTCAGGTGATCGACCAACGATGTCGCTGCCTTGTCGTACACTGACTGATGGGCAGCGAGCGCCCCTTGAAGATGCGGGTAGGTCCGCTTGCCTGTCCTCGAATCAGAGGCCGTTGCGAGTCGCTTAATCGCAGCCTGAACAAATATCTTTGCGCGCGCAGGCTGGAATAGCTCGATGTCAAAAATCGGTGGACTAAGGCCGGACTTGTCATTGAGGATCGACCAAGCTTCTTCGACGATACCGACACGTCCAAGCAGTACGATAGGGACGCCTCGTGATCCTGCAACGTTCGCAACATCGGCAAGGAAGTCCTCGAACGAGCTTTGAGTCACACGTAGCCGCGCCTCGTCCAAAGCATCGACCAAAAGCGTAGATTGACCCGCCTGAAAAGCGCTCCACAGTCCGGCTCTGACGAGGCCGCCAACAAGGTAGTTGCCGGCGACTGTGGATGCCGCTGCCAGATCGAGATAGATGGCATTCGTTGCCGCACAGATCTCTTTGGCAAGCGTCGACTTGCCGACAGCGCCCGGAGCGGCGATAAGCCAGACGCTTTGCGAAAGGTCATCAAAATCTGAGCGCAGTGAAAGTGCGGCCTCGATAAATGCAGGCGCTTGACCCAGCGCGGCATGCCAGCCAGGCAGAGTTGCGGATGAGGTTTGCGCGCGAACAGATGCGAACCGCGGGCGCCAAAACTGATCGATCGAATATTCCATACCGTTACTCCCCTAAATCATTGCCATAGACCCATTGTGAAATGTTTGGAAGCTAGTCGTCGGTGGGTTCGCGCTGATTCCAGCCACGGACACCGGCCGCTGCCATCGCCTCCATCCGTCGTTGCTCGTCAATGACGTAAATCTCGCGAGCTCGGGCCATGTCCTCGTCGGTGAAATCCGCGTCTATGCGTTCCCGAAAGTAGGGCTCCCAACGTCGGATGATCGCATCGATCGATAGCTGATCCGTCCTGCCACGTCGCAACTGTCGATCGATCAGAGGTTTGAGTTCGTGGGCGATGCGGTCCTGCTGATGGATCTTCTTGAACAGCCAGAGGTATACATCGACGAGTTCTAGGCCGACCGCCTCGCGATGGGACGCAAAGCGAAGGGGCGTGGTCGGCATCTTGCTGAAATCCAGTGGCGGTAGCCCGGGACCATTGACCAACGGAATGTCGCGGATGCTCGCATAGAACTCTGCGAGAGAACGCTGGCCCTTGTTGAATTGCGTCTGTTGGTCGACAGTAATCGTGACCTGCTTGGCGGCCTGCTTTTCCGCCCGCGCGCCGATCCCGTGCATTACCCATTGGAATCCGACGATGTTGGGTGAAATCCAGAGCTGCAGCTCGCGATTGAGACTGTGATAGGTGAGCGTCTCCGGCTTCTCCATCGCCCATGTCAGCGCATCGAACACGATCTGGCGCGTTCGCTCATCGTTCATAGCCGGAACGCGCTCGCGCAGCGCTCGACATACCGCGACGAGGGCGTCCGCTGCCATCTTGGCATCAAGTGTAGTTCGCGCCTTCCAGGCTTCCCGGAGGAGCGGCTCGTCGAACAAGGCCGCCAAGCGCACGAGGAGCAGGTAACGCAGGGGGCTCCAATAGGATGTCCAAGGCACCGCCTTGTTGAGGCCCTGGTCGAAGACCTGGTCGAAGAACTGCACGTAAGCGTAGTCGACCTTCTTGAGGTGGTAGAAGTCGAACCTCAAATCCAGCCGCTTCTGCAGTTCGGCGAGATCGTTTCCGATCGTTGCCAGGCGCCCCATGCCGAGTTCACTCGCATGGAGATGGTCGACGCCGAGCTTCCGCCTCATCGCACGCACGCGCTCAGCCGCCAATGCTTCGATGTTGAGCGTACTCGACAGCACGCCGTAGTAGAGGATGGGCTGCGCTTCATCAAAGACGTTGCTGCCCGAGTTTCCGCTTTCATCGACGTAGAAGTGCACGATTCCTAGTCCGGTGCGGCGAGGGGCGGTCGCCCCATGTTGTTCTTCCGTGCCCCTCGGGTCGGCGAACTCAGTCGTCTTTGAAGGCCCGCCGAAGCTCGCAATGACATCCAACGTGGTAAGGCGGAAGGCGGGCGGGAAGCCGTTCGTATTTCTTGCAGACGCGCGCTGCGCATGCCGGCAGCGGCTCCTGCCATGATCTCACTTCCCACGCATCCAGGAGACTACTCTCCCGCCGCTTGGGATCGGTGGCCTCCAGAGTTCGCATGCCGATGTAGTACGTCTGTTGCACGATGGTGGCCACGGCCGTGGCGTACGCGAACGCGCGCGCCAATCCCGACACCTCGAGATCGGGTGGCGGCAAGGCCTGAAACATTTCACGGAAGGAGATGTGCGCGGCGAGCCGCTCCTGGAGATCGGGCAGCACCAGCGCCGCCTCGATCGCCTTTGCCTTTCGCCCGAGCACTTTTTGACCCGAGAGTAGTTCGTTGATGTCCTTGAGCCGAAGGCCGTCGAGCAATAGTTCTGGCGGGATATCCCGTCCGCGGCGCGCGAATCCCTTGTCGACGAGCTGCTCCCAGGCCTTGCGGCGTACGTCATCGGCCTTGACGTTGCACACCGTCTGGCGCCGGCCCAGCTGCGCAAGGTAGAACGCATACAGCGATGCATTGCCGTCGAAGCGCGCCACAAGCGCGTCGTCCTCCTCGAAGTCCGCTGGCTGCCCACCGAGCAGGAGTGCGAGATCCGCGCGCCCTACCGAAATGCCCAAGGACTGCCGGGCTTGCTCCTCGAACTCGCGGCGAAGGTCATCGCGATCGCGCTCGGTCGCTTGCAACCAGTCCGGCGAGAGCGCGATCAGTTGCGCGAGCGCGTTGTCGAAGCGTTCTTTGTGCTGCACGATGAAGCTGTCGACTTCGACGAAGCGCAGGTTGTGCTGCGCAATGATGAGAGCGACGTCGGGCACCTTGTCGGACCAGTATTGCGGGTGGTCCAGGAGCGTCTTCAAGGCGCTGGCCGTAGCGCGACCGGCACCCACCACTGTCAGCGGCAGCGGCGTCGCCGGGTTGAGAACCCAGCGCGCGTCGCCGGTGGGAGTCAACTCGCCGACGTCGACCGGTGTGGCTTCGCTTCGCGCGCCGGGTGCCAGTTCCGTCGTAATGGTGATCGTGAACTCCGGAGCGACCGACGCCAATGGCACCCGTTTGGCCGCAGGCGATGCGAGACCTGCAAGTTTGTTCTTGATCCATAGCGCAATGGCGAGAACGACGACGACGACGATGAGCCACTTCACCGATATCCCCCTGTAGGCGTCGATTCCAACTTTCCACGTCGGCTAGTGCCGCCGCAACGGCGCCTTCGGCGACACCGCCATCCTAGCGCGAGGATTTGTATCCTAGAACGCGTAAGCCTCTACGCTCACGATTTTCCGAAATTTCCTACAAGGCATGCGATCGGAACCGATCGGCGCTACGACAAATCCGAATGCGGCTGCACGTCCGGTGCTGCGATAGCGCCCATGAGCAGCATCGCGCACACCGACGCGCACGACGCCGGCGCGATGCGTCTCTGGAACGTCGAAGCGGGCTGCCAATGGTTGCCTTGCGTTTGAGGTGCGCGGTGAGCGCGCCGAAAGGCTAGAAACAACGAAGCCACCAGCCGGGCAGCTGGTGGCTTTTGTTTCTGGCCACAACGCCCTCACCGCGCACCTCAGACAGAATGCCTCCTCCGAGGCCTTGCATTGGGCATTCCCACCGCATCGAGTAGGGCGGCAATGCAATCGACATAACACCGCGCTCTTGGCCGTCGTATCGCTGGAAGGAGACGGACATGAGATCCTAGAGGCCACCATCGGATGACGATGTGCCCTCAGAGGTTCGGGCGGCACGGAATCCCGAAGCGATGGCCTATGGATGGCTGGCAGTGGCCTCGGAGGACGAGACGGTCATCTTCACGTCAGTCCCATTGCACACGGCAGGTGCCTCCATAGTTTCGCTCTGCGTAACGATCTGATTGCTGTCGACAATCGATCCGGCGAACGGAAACGTGCGATCGCCCACTGTCGGCAGCACTTGGGATAGCAGGTTGAGGCCATCCATATTGTGGCTAAGCTGCCCGTCCACGACCGCGGAACCCGTGAAGGGAACGGGAACGTGCAGCTGGATGAAATAGTGCGTGTATTCGACCGCGGCTTTCGGCGGCACACGGACCATCTTTTGATCAGTATCGGTTGTCGTATGCGTGAAGCTCTCGGTAGTCGCATCCGAATAGGTGATGGATGAACTGACGGTCGCCGTCTTGCTGGCTCCGACATCGCCGCCAATGCCCGCGTACGAGAATGAGACCTTCCCGCTCACGGAGGTGGTTTCGGCCTTCCCGGTGCCGATCGTCTTCGTCTTGTTGACCGTCGTTCCCACGACAAAGGTGTCCGAATGGGTGAACGTATCGGACTGCTCAACCGATGAGCAATTGTTCCATCGACCCGTCTTGAGCGCCGTTGACGTGGGGACATTGTCCAAGGGCGTCGTGGAGAGCGCGACATGCGGACCCTCCACGACGATCAATGGGGGCGCGACGGTGAGGTGCCCCATGACCGGCATACACACCTGCTTCATCTTGCACACTTCATGTTCGGTGCACCCGCCTCCATGTTCTATACCACCATGGCACGTTTCCTGGATCGTGCACTTGGTGCGATCCGTCTCCTCGTGACAGCTGTCGCTCAAATGGTGGAGAGGGAGTTGCGCAAGCTTTCCGTTGACGACATCGATGAGATTGGTATTGTCGAGCGACGAGGCAAACGTCAAGGGTTTTGGAGCCACCTTGTCGGACTTCTTGCCCGTCGCATTCGTGCCGGAACAGGTACACGTCGGAGTCGATGCGCCCGTCCCATCCGTGCATTGCGCCGACTGTCCGTCCGGACAGGAGACGGAACACCGGCCACTGCCGTCCGTGTTGGTCGCTTCGCAATACGAATCTGCGATCGCGCCTGTGCAAAAGAAGAAGAGCAACGCGCAAGCCATTTGCCCCGACCGCACCCATCCATACATGGCGACGTCTCCCCTGTGAACAGCCTGACAGCCTCATCGGCCAGGCGATCGACGCGGGGACTGGTGCACCCCCGCGCCGATTGCGCATCCCTCGCGGCGCCGCACGATCCATCCTTGCCTATGCCGATACCTTCGCACCCAGCGCTCCTATACGGCGGCTTGCGCCACCCATCGACGCGCTAATGGCCGTTGAGCAGCGGCGCCTTCTGCGCCGTCTTCGAATCGATGATGCGATAGTCGAATCCCACACTATTGGTTCTGCAGAATTGGCTCTCTGGAAAGCTCATAGACACCGCAACGCGTGCGCCGGCGGGAACCATAATGGTCTGACACCATCCTTCGTCGGGGCTTGCGTAGGTGTCTCGGAGATACGCCCCATTGTTGTTGGCACCGCGGATCGTCACCGTGCCGCCGCATACGTGAGCGGGGTCTTCCGGTTTTCCGCCACGCAACTGCATCTTCGCGAGAAATGAGCTCGATTGGTGCGAAATGGACCCGTTGCCCTCCATCTGGCAGTCCTGATGTGGGCGCAGCTGGTAGCTTGCATTGCAGGGGAGAGCGACGTCGGGCAGCGTCTTCTCTGCGGAAAGAGGCGCCGATTGTGTGGCGACGGCGGTGGGCGCGCATTCTTTTACGGGCTTGGGCGCACGCAGTTGACGCACGACGAGTGCGGACGACGGAACCGTGTTGACACGACCACCCGCGACGATGACCGTTGCGTCACTTCCTTTTGGATCCCGCTCGCACGTCACGGCTCTCTCCACGCCCGGCTCGAGCTTGAGCTTCCCCTGCGAGCCTTTGGGCCACGCGCACTGCAACGCACCTTTGGGTTGGATGCCGATGGTGGCGGTCACCGAATCGGGTGAGCCGTCGCCGTTGACACGCTGATACATGGCGAACAGCGTGACGCGATCGAAAGCATCGTCTTGCGACCAGGTATAGATGCCAGTCTTGCGGCTTGCCACAGCCTTGAGCGCTTGCACGCAGGCCTGCGCAATGGCGGGTGCCGCGTCGATGAAGGGTTTCAGGTTGAAGGCGCCACTGTAGCTGAGAGCGCCGACGTTCGAGTCGTACGAACAGACGGAACTCGAGGACGTGTCGCTGTAGTTTCCGTTGCCATTGCCCGTCATTGGAATACCGTAGACGATGGCGGAGACGCCGGTCTGGATGTCCAGCGATCGAGCGCGCTTGTCGGCCTGACACGACTGATGAACAGCCGCCCACTGGGCATCAATCTGATCGTAGTTCTGAAGCTTGAGCAGCTGCATGGAGTCCTGCTGCCAAGCCGAGCAGAACTTGAAGACATCCGCCTGAGGATCCTGAGCGGACGCTTGATCGGAAGAGACGAGAAGGCCTGAGGCAAAAATCGAAAGCGCAGAAACAAGGACGAGGCGGTTCATGGCTCCCCCTGTGCCGTAGCTGCTTATGCGACGATGCGTGCATCCCCTGGAGCCGCGCTAATCGCGCGGCAGAGGCATCGTAGCGCTCTACTGCCGCTTCAGGTGCCCGATCTGCAGATTCGTACGCCGTTTTCCGAGATTTCTTACAACGCAACGGGCCCGCTGCTTGACGCGCCGCTTCGGCAGCCGGCTCGCTCGGCGGGAAAATTGCCGGCGGCGGACCTGGATTCTTTCCATAGACGTAATGGGAGCGGAACATCATTCGCTCGCGCTACCTACGGCGATGTGGCGCGCTGGCGACTCAAGTAGTTGCGTTCTGTATCGCCCATTCACGAACTAGCGCGCCAGGCGCGGCCCGCGCGTCGGATACCCCGGTGTGCAGCAGAACGATGAAGGCCACCAATCCGCGAGGATTGGTGGCCTTGGGGTCAACAGATTTACTGAACGCCTAGTCCTGCGGGACCGGCCCTTTTTTTCGCGATGTCGCGACCGCGCACTCCCGGTGGCACGGGCTTCGCTGTAGCATGCCCGGCCGCCTTGCCCATGCACATGACGATCGCGACAACACCCCGCCGACGCCTGCTCGCGCCGTTGCTCGCCGCGCTGGCGATGTTCGGCCCGTTCTCGATCGACACGATCTTCCCGGCATTCCCGGCGATCGAGGCGGAGCTGCACGCGAGTCCATTCGCGATGCAGCAGACGATCAGCGTGTACATGATCGCGTACGCACTGATGTCGCTGCTGCACGGTCCGTTCTCCGACGCGCTGGGCCGGCGCCGCGTGATCCTCGCCGGTGTCGTCGTGTTCGTGCTCGCCTCGATCGGTTGCGCGCTGTCGGGCTCGATCGGCGCACTGCTCGCGTTCCGTGCGCTGCAGGGCATGTCCGCGGGCGCCGGCCTCATCGTCGGCCGCGCGATCATCCGCGACTGCTTCGAGGGCGTCGAGGCGCAGAAGCTGATGTCGACGGTGTCGATGATCTTCGGCATCGCACCGGCGATCGCACCGATCGTCGGCGGCTGGGTCATCGCGTTCGCGCGCTGGCCGACGATCTTCTGGCTGCTCGCCGCGTTCGCGTTCGCGCTCTGGCTCGCCTGCATCGCCTGGCTGCCGGAAACGCATCCGCGCGAGCGCCGCGTGTCGCTGTCGCTGCGCGAGCTCGCGACGACCTATCGCCTGATCGGTCGCGACCGCGCATTCGTGCCGCTCGCGCTCGCCGGCTCGCTCAACTTCAATGCACTGTGGGTGTACATCTCGTCGGCGCCGGTGTTCGTGCTCGACCTGCTCCGGCTCGATGCGCAGCATTTCGCCTGGCTGTTCGTGCCGGCGATCAGCGGCATGATGACCGGCGCGTTCCTTTCCGGGCGCGTCGCCGGACGGCTCGCGCCAGCGACGACGGTGCGCCTCGGCTACGCGATCATGCTCGCCGCGGCCGCGCTCAACGTGCTGCTCGCGTGGCTGCTGCCGCAACCGCGCGTGCCGTGGTCGGTGATCCCGATCGGCCTGCACGCGATCGGCATCGGCATGAACTTCCCGACGCTCACGCTGCTGCTGCTCGACCGTTTCCCGCACCATCGCGGTGCGGTGTCGTCGGTGCAGGCGTTCATCAGCCTGGTCATCAGCGCGACGATCGCCGGCGCGCTTGCGCCGGTGCTGTCGGCGAGCCCGCTGCGCCTCGCGCTCGGCGCGTTGCTGTCGACGGCGCTCGGCTTCACCGGCTGGCTCGCCTATCGAGCGATCACGCGGCACGAGCGCGCGACCGGCGCCGTCGCCTAGCCCCGCGTGCGGACCGGGCACGGAGCGTGCCCGGTCCGCCGACGCTCAGGGACCGTCGAAGCCGTCGCTGAAGATCGTGTCGAGGCGCAGCAGGAACGCACCACGACCATGCGTGCACGCGAGCATGTTGCCGGTGTGCGCATTCGCCTTGATGTCGAACACCGCGACGTTGGGCATGCCCTCGTTGTACGGGATCCAGGTCGCGCCGCCGTCGATCGACAGATAGACGCCGATGTCGGTGCCTGCCCACACCTGGCCGGCGAAGTTGGGGTCGAAGGCGATCGAATTGACCGGGATGTCGGGCAGGCCGTTGGATGCGTCGCTCCAGGTCTGGCCGCCGTCGGTCGACTTGCGCACGTTGTGCGCGGGCAATGCCCCGGTGAAACCCGCGCGCGACTGGAACATGACGTTCGGGTCACGCGGGTCGATCGCGATGTCGGACACGTACTGGGCGATCACCGCCGGCGTCGCGTCGGTTTCGCCGAAACTCGCGCCGCCGTCGATCGAACGCCAGAACCGCCCGTTGCTCGTGCCGACGAACAGCACGCTCGCGGGCTGGCCCGGTACGACGTTGGCGACGGTCTCGATCGCGCTGATCGCCCCGGGTGCGCTCGACGGCGGCACCGGTGGCGCGAACGGCGCACCACCGTTGAGCAGCGTGTAGACGATGCTGCTCGGCGTCGCCGCGACCGCGTTGGCGAAGAACTGCGGCGCGACGTAGAGGTGGTCGGTGCCGAAGTAGAGCGTGTCGGTG
>Ga0207639_10001254_pt1 | contig 17195 bp, 12 predicted proteins | sample KBSCornC32_FD_184299 | JGI IMG/M metagenome (GOLD analysis project Ga0207639, IMG submission 184299) | Corn rhizosphere microbial communities from Kellogg Biological Station, Michigan, USA - KBS Corn C3-2 (SPAdes) (version 2) | ecosystem: Host-associated > Plants > Roots > Rhizosphere > Soil ...
GGCCCCGCCGCACCCGCTCGCCGGGGTGGACGCGCACCTTGCCGTTCTGGATGTGGGCGTAAAGAGCGAAGCGCCCGTCATCGAGCGCCTGGATCACGAAGTTGCCGGGCGCGGACTCGATCGTCGCCGGGGGCAGGGGCTGCGACAGATCGTTCTCGGGGACGCCGTCGCGCGTGGCGATGATCCGCCCCGCCGTCACGGCAACGATCTCTTGCCCGAAGGTGAAGTAGCTCTCGTTCCGGGTGGGATCTCCCGACACGATCGGATCTTCGCCCGCGGCCGCGCGCTCGAGATCGACTCGGATGAAGTCGATGGCGTAGCGCTGGGCGAGCATGAGCTGGCCGTCGATATCCAGGAGCGCGCGGCGGTGGGGACCGTCGCAGCATCCGTTCAGGTCGAGGTACGAGCCGCCGCGGAGGGGCGGTCCGATGCGGCTGGCCGCCTCCGCGAGCGCCGCCACCGTTGGACCCGCGACGACGTCGCGGCGGCCGTCGTGCTCGACGGTCACCCGGTGCGTGAACCGACAGGGCGGCGGCTCGCCGCGCGACGGAGATGGCAGGTCCAGGAACACCGCGGCTAGCCCGCCGGGCGGCACGGTTCCGGCCGGCATCCCCTCGAGGCGCGGCTCGAACACGGCGGCGAGCTTCTCGTTCTCGAAGCGCGCGACGGCGCCCGGGCGCTCCGACAGCACGACGTCGAGGCGGGTCACTCGCGCGCTGGTCGTCCCGACGTTCTGGAACACGATCTCGTAGAGCCAATGCTGCTGCTCGTCGGTCGCTACCACGGGCCGCGGCGGCGCAGGCACCGTCATGACCAGCGGACCCGCGGTCGCGGACGCGCTGAGCGACTGACCGGCGCCCTCTTCGGCGATCTCTCCCGATTCGCTTCCGTACCCACACCCAGCCAAGGCGCCCAGGGCCAGCGAGATCGAGATCCAGACGACAGTTCGTGCGATCTGGACGGGTGAAGTGATCCTCGACACATGAGCTCGTTGCGATGATCGTTGCGACATGCGACCCTCCTCGTGATCTTCGAGCCACCAGCGCGCCGTCTGATCGGCCGGGCGTCGACGCCAATAGACGTGGCGACGAGTCGCTCGCGTTGCCCGGATTCGGCGGGAGGCGTTCGGCGGGCTCATTCGGCCTCGATTCCTGAGCCACCCCGTCGGACGTGCGACACTTCGCCGGGCATGTCGCACGTCAACCGATCCTTCCGGGCCGTCTCGATGGTCGCCGCCGTGCTCGGTCTCGTTTCGACGACATCAATCGGGTCGGCGCGCGCCGACGTGACCATCGATGGGGGGGACGTGGGCGGCCAGATCTGGACCGCCGGCCAGGGGCCGTATCACGTGACCGGCAAGGGCGGCGACGTCACCATCCCCGTGGGCAAGGAGCTGCGGATCGAGGCCGGTACGGTGGTGCTCTTCTCCGACGCGACCCCCGCGACCAAGCTCTCCGTCGCCGGGACGTTGATCGTGGAAGGGACGGCGGCAGGTCCCGTCGTCTTGCAAGCAGCGCCCGACGCGACGGGGCTGTGGGGCGGGATCTGGGCCGGCCCCTCGACGGGGAACACCTCGAAGATCGTCATGACGGGCGCCGTCGTCCGCAAGGGCGCCTTTTGCCTCTGGTTGCCCCGCAACACTCAGGTCGCACTGACGCAGACGACAATCGAGAGCTGCACCGTCGGCATCACCGTCGAGGACGGGACCTACGCGTTCGACGGGATCACCGTGCAGCGCAACGTCACGGGGATCGACGTCCAGGGCGGCCCGTTCGACAACCCCATGGTGACGGTCGCCGATTCGGTGATCTCCGGGAACACCTCGCGCGGCGTGAACGCGCTCTCAGCCGCCGTGAAGATCGTGAATTGCACGATCGACGGCAACGGCACCGGGGTCAACGTCTCGAACATCAGCGCTCCCGGCTCGAACGTCTCCGTGGTCGGCTCGATCCTGTCGAACAACGCTCGCGCCGTCGACATCGACGAGCTCGGGGCGGCCACGGTCGCGCCCATCACCGTGACGGCGTCTTCGACGACCTTCTGGGCCAACACCTACAATCGCCAGGTCAGGAAACAGAGTGGCTACGAACGCCTCGGGCCGACCGAGGCCGTCCCTGGTGACGGCAACGGCGTGGCCGATCCGAAGTACGTGAGCGCGACCGACCTTCACCTGACGCCGGGGAGCCCGTGCGTCGACTCCGCCGGGCCGCCGGGCGGAACGCAGGACCGCGACGGCCGCCCGCGGCCTCTCGGCGCGGCCCTCGATCGCGGGGCTTACGAGCTCGATCCGGACGGCGTCGGCGCCGGGGGGGCAGGCGGTGCGGCCGGGGGAGCAGGTGCCGGCGGCCACGGCGGTGTCGGAGGGACTTCAGGCTCGGGGGCCGGTGGGGGCAGCATGGCCGACGGCGGCCGGGGAGGGGTCGCGCCGGGATCGGGAGGCGGTGCCGGCGGCGGAGCCCGGGGCGGCGAATCCGGCGGCATCTTCGGTGGGATGTCCGGTGGCAGACCCGGTGGCATCTCCGGCGGGATGTCCGGAAGCGCCGGGGCCGCAGCGGGCGGCGGCGCCGGCCCTGCAGGTGGTGCGGCCGGAGGGACGATCGGAGGCCCCGCGGGTGGCGGCGCCGGACGCGCGCCGAGCGGCTCGGGCGGCCGCGTGGCCACGGGCGCGCCGGCTGACGGAGGCTGTGGATGCACCGTGACCGATTCCGGCTCGCAACCTCTCGCGTTGCTCTCCGCGGCGCTCCTTCTCGCGCTGCGCTCCCGCCGCAAGAAAGATGATTGAATTTCCGTTCGGGGGACGAGATCACCCGAATGATCCGTGCGGTCAGAGGAGAGTCGCATACGTCAAGGGAACGGCCCACCGATGCGAACGGTCGGAGCGCCGACACGGACGGTCGCGTGCTTCCTTCTTCGCGGCGGAAGCATATCGATCGGAGCGCGAGCGGCTGCAAAGGTTTGCAGCGGCTCGCTGCAACACCTTGCTGCGGGCTGCAGGAGTTTGCAGCGGGCGGGACGATGAGGAGCGCACGAGGCAGCCGTGAGCGTCGGCGGGCTCGGCGGCCGTGCGCGGCGACGCCTTGGCAAGTCCCTTGCGATCACGATCCGCCGGCGAGGTGAGACCGACCGGTCAAGCCGACCCGAAACCAAGGAGGAGACCCATGACCAAGCGCAATCCCCCATCGGAAAAGGCAGCGAAGAGGACAACGAAGCCCGCCCGAGTGCTCCGCACGCCCGTGTTGCTGGCGCTGTTTGCGCCCGCTCCGCTGGCGGCGGCGGCGCCCGCGGGCAGCGGCGCGCCATTTCTCAGCGGGGCCCTGACCGCCCAGGAGGTGGCCTCGCCGTCGGTCGACACCGCCGGAAAGGGCGGGTTCATCATGAAGGACACCATCATCATACGGACCGGCGGGTGATGGCGATCGGCGCGTGCCCGCGCGTGCCCTGATGCTGGTCGCGAACGCCTCCCAGGTTCGACCGGCCCCATGTTGAACGAACAAGAGCTGGTCGCGCTGCTCCGACGGGGCGCGTTCATCGGACCGGATGCCAGTCTCCGGATCGCGCGCGTCGATCGACGGAACCAGAACTATCGCATCCAGGGCGTCGGCGCGCGCGATCTGTTCGTCAAGCAGGGGATCTCCGCCGGCGCCGCCGGCAGCATGGCGCGCGAGGCGGAGGTGTATGAATGGTTGGCGGACCCGTCGGTGCAGGCGCGCGCTGGCCAGTCCCTGGTTCGATACCTCGGCCACGACGCCGCCGCGCGCGTGCTGGTCCTGGAGATGCTGCCCGACGCCGAGGATCTGCAGGCCTATCACCTCCGCACCCGCCGGCTGCCCGTCGGCCTCGCGGCGAGCCTCGGGGCAACGCTCGGCGCCCTGCATGCCGCCACGCGTCTCGGCGGCGAGGGGCCGGCGCACGCGCCGCCGCTGGTGCCGAACGCGGCTCTGCCGTGGGTGCTCCGGCTGCCCCGCCCCGAGGTCGGGATCCTGCGCGAGGCGAGCGCCGTCGGCCTGAAGGTCGTCCGCCTCCTGCAGCGCGCGCCCCTCTTTGCGCAGGAATTCACCCGGCTCTCATCCGAGTGGGACGCGCAGTCACTGATCCACGGTGACCTGAAGCTCGCCAATTGCCTGACCCGCGGAGCGGCGCGGAGGCGCGAGCTCAAGCTGGTGGATTGGGAGTTCGGTGGCCTCGGCGATCCGCGCTGGGATGTCGCCTCGGTGCTGGGCAGCTACCTCGCGCTGTGGGTGCTGTCGATCCCGATCCCCAGACCGGAACGACCCGACCTCCTGATCTCCGAGGCGCGGTTTCCCCTGGCCGCGATCAGGCGCACGACGCGGACCTTCGTGCGCCGCTACCTGGCCGGCTACGGCGACGCGACGCCCGCGCCGAGCGCGTGGCTGCCAGTCTGGCTGCGCGCGACCGTGCGGATGACCGCCGCGCACCTGGTCCAGACGGCGTACGAGCACGCCGCCTCGGCCAGCGAGCTCACGGCGCCGATCCTCACGCTGGTCCAGGTCGCGCACAACGTCCTCGATCGCCCCGAGCACGCGGCGGCGGAGCTCCTCGGTCTCGACCTCGCTCCGCCGCCGTCGCCATCCGAATCCACGAGCCCACCCTCGGCATGACGCCCTATCGCGCACAGGTGCAGGAGGCGGTGCGGTCGGTGTCGATCCTCTCCGCGACCCGGTTCGCGTGGTTCGGTGCCACCTCTCCGGCCTTGCCGCGCAAGACGGCCCGGGCGCTGACCGCCGACGCCGCACGGACACACCTGGTTTCGGGGCTGCGCCAGAGCCTGTACCTCGGGTTCTACGCCGCCGGAGCTCCCGTGGCCGACGCCACGCCGCCGGTGCGAGCGGGGCAATGTCCCGATTTCGTCGATGCTTTGTCGGCGGCCAACGCCGGCCAGGGCTGGTGGTCGTCGGGCTGGGTCGTGACGTCGAGGGAGGACGACGGAGCCGTCTCCGCTGAACAGGACGGGCTCCGATTGCTCGCGAAGCGCGGCGCCTGGCGCGGGAGCGCGCCGCCTGGCGTGGGGGCGGACGTCGAGCGCTGTGTGGAGTCCCGGGTCGGCTCCAGCGTCGACTTTCTCATGCCCAAGGAGCAGCTCGGAATCTCGCCGGGGTTCTACCTGGCGCACGGCAACATCGAGCTCGATCCGGGACGTGAGAGCGGGATCGTGCGCGTCTACTGGAACACGAACGCCGATGGCGCCGTGAAGCTGATGGCGGGCCTCACCGGCTCCTTGAACGATCGGGGCCTCGCCTTTCGCCTCAAGGTGATCGCACACCCGGACTCCTTCACTCGCCGCGACGCGGCCGTGCTCTACCTTCGCGGAGACGACTTCGACACCGCCGCGCCCACGCTCGCCCGCGTCCATGGAGCCATCGCGAGCAAGCTGGGTGCCGCTGTGCCGGCGTTCACCAAGCCGCTCGCCCCCGGCGTCGCCGTCGCCGAGAACCCGACCGGGGGCATGAGCTTCGGCTGGCACCGCTGTGGACTGCTCGCCGAAGCCATCATCGAAGGCCACGAACGCCGCCTGCGCACCATCGAACGCCGGATCGATCGCGTCGCGGAGCGCTTCGCCGAAGCGGGGCTCAGCCTCGACGCCCCCTACTTGAATCCTGGCGCGACCGATCGATACCGCTGGTCGCGCCCGTCTGAAGGTTTGCTCGAGCCGCGCGTGAACAGGACACCTCCTCCTGCTCTTGCGAGTGCGAGTGCGAGTGTTGCGAAGAACTGACCGTCGAGTCCACAGGAACAGTGAGCGTAGGCTCACTCGACGCCGTGGCGGCCGGCTTCGAAGTTTGGCACCGCGCCTGCTAAAGTGGCGCGCGGCACATGGTCGCCCGACGGAAAGCTACACCGATCGACGACTACCTCCGAGCCATCCCAGAGGATCGGCGACGAGCGCTAGAGGATCCAGCGTGGCCAAGATGTACGTTGCGCTAGGGCTCAAGGTCCGGACCGGTCGTGCCGCGGTGGTGGCGGTGGCCGGCCCCGCGAAGACGTCGCGCATCGTCGGGAAGACGCGCATCGACGTGGCGGTCTCGTTCGAGGAGGGGGCCGTCTTTCACGCTTGCCAGGAACTGCCGAGCGATAAGGCGCGTGAGCGCATCGAGAGCTCCAGGAGGATCTTCACGAAGCGCGCGGAGGAAGGGCTGGCTGCCTTCGTCGCCGAGCTCAGTCTGAAAGTGCGGGCGGTGGGTATGGGCGTGAAGGCGATCAAGCCGCTTCCTCCGCTCGAGTCGATCTTGAAGTCGCACCCGCTGGTTCACGCCGCAGAGATAGATCTTTACCGGAGTGTCTTCGGCGACGCGTGCAGCGCCGTCGGCACGCGGCCGGCCATGTACCCCGTGGATGCCCTCACGAAGAGGATCGCCGCAGCGCTCGCCTGGACGACCGCCAGAGTAGCTGTTCACCTCGCCGCGATGGGTAAGGCATCCGGGCGACCGTGGGCCGCCGAGCAGAAGGAGGCTGCTCTGGCAGCGTGGCTCGCTCTGGCAGCAAGCGAAACAGCTCGAGACCGATGAACGCTGTGCCTCGCTGGCGCCGACGGCACTCATCTGCAGGAGCTCGAGTACGGGAGAGCGTTCATGAAGCTTCCGTTTCCGGCACGCCAACGGCGGCATGACGGCAGCCTTCATCGACATCGCCTCGGCCGGAGAGTACGTCTATCGGGGGAACTATCTCCTCGTCCTCAGAGGCAGCTGCGACATCGAGGGGGTGGCGCTCGCGAAGGGCAAGCTGGTCGTCGGCAAGACGGTCACGCCCCGGTCGTACAAGGTCGGCGCCACCGGCGGCGGCACCTGCCTGGCGATGGGCGTGTCGTTCTGACCAGGTCCGTCGGCGCCGGGCGGCTGCCTGCGTCGATGGTCGTGCTGGTGACAATCCAGGTTTCGCCCTTTCATCTCGAAGGCGAGCGGCGTCAGCAGCCGCCGCCGAGGCCCTCCTTTCCAGGCAGGACCTTGTCTGCGACCAGTCCACGTTCCTTCCTGCCTGGTGCGCTCCTCGCGCTTTTCTTCAACCCAAAGCGACCGAAAGGCGTATTGGGCTTGTAGGGGCTGATCTAGTCCGGCGCACAGCCCCTGACCTGCTGAGGGCTCATGCGGCCGGGCCGACTGGTGGTCATGTGCAACGTCTTCGACGACACGACGCTATCGACCGCCGACATCCATCAACGGGCAATTATCAACTGAGAAAGGGTGGAACATGATGAGACCGACACACGTGGCGGGGTGGATGTCTCTGGGACTCGCCGTTGCCACCATCGACTGCGGCCAAGGGCAGGACACCATAGAGAGCGAGACCTTGGCCCTCGCCTCGCAGAACGCCGTTGCATTCCAAAGGAGTACAAACGTCCTGTGGGTGGATCAGACCGGTCCCGGAACAGGCGTCAACACCGGGTTTCAGATGAAGCCGGGCACGGTGCCCAGCCAGGTGGGTGTACTTCGGTTCAGCCCATTCAAGTTCGGCTTCCATGGGAGCAATGGCCATTTCTGGATCGGTGAGTTCGGCGGAGGCGCAACGGACTCGAATGGCCTGATGGCGGGAGGTACCAGCCCCAGCATTTCCCGGTTCAGCAATGGCAATATTGGGTTTGCGATCCAAGGGGCAAATGGGCACCTCTGGGTCGGTTCGAACGGTCCATTCGGGGGCGTCGATACCGGTGGCGTGATGGCGGGCGGAAGCAGCCCCAGCGTCGCGGCGCAAGCCAACGGGAACCTTGCCTTTGCCATCCGCGGTGCCAACGGCCACCTCTGGATGGGCCTGAATGGGCCTTTCAGCGGGGTCGACACGGGTGGCGTCATGGCTTCAGGGACGAACCCAGCCGTTGCAGCGACGCCAGACGGCCATGTCATATTCGCGATTCAGGGAGCGAACGGGCATCTCTGGGTTGGTATGGACGGCCCCTTTAGCGGAAAGGACACAGGCTTTGTCATGCGGGCGGGGACCAGCCCAGCCGCCGCCGCCGCCGACTCAATTAGCTTGACCCTCGGGTATTTCGCATTCCAGGCATTGGACGGCCACCTGTGTGTGTTTCGGCAGAATGGAAACATGCCCTTTGGAGCTGACGACACCCTGATTCAGATGGCCGCCAGCGCCAGCCCGAGCATTGTACCCACGAGCTCGGGCTACACGACGTGGGGCAAGGGGTTCAACGGCAATCTGTGGATCGCCACGGGGGCCGGCGGTCAGAAGGAAGACCAAGGGATGGCGATGAACTGAGCGTTGACGCTCCCACCAGAACACCCTGAGACGCTTCCCGCAGCGGGGCTGTCGCGCCCCGCTCAGTCCAGGTCCCGCCCCTTCGTCTCGACGGCGAACGGGGTCAGCAGCGCGCCGACGAGCGGGACGATCGCCACGGCGGTCAGGACCTTCAACGCGGCGCCGAGGGCGTCGGCGCCGCGGGAGGCGACGTTGCCGACCAGGAAGGGGCCGAAGGCGGTGAGGAGGCGGCCGACGTTGTAGCAGAAGCCGGAGCCGGTGCCGCGCAGGCGCGTCGGGAAGAGCTCGGGCAGGTAGTAGGTGAAGGCGCCGAACACGCCGAAGACGGTCAGGCCCTCGAAGACGTACATCAGGTGGCGCGTCGACGGATCCAGGTCGAGGCCGAACGACGCGTACGTCGCCACGGCCGACAACGTGAAATAGATGGCGAACATCTTGCGGCGGCCGAGCAACTTGGCGGCGGGGATCGTCAGCAACGTGCCGGCGAGGCCGCCCAGGTTGAACAGGCTGGTGGCGCGCGCCTTCCAGCTCTCGACGAGCGCCAGGGTCGAGGCGGCGTCGAGCCCGTGGCCGCGCGCGTGAGTCTGGGCCAGGCCCGTCGAGACGATCGACAGGAACGAGGCGCAGGTCCACCACGCGATCAGCGCGGGCAGGGCCATCGCGAAGCCGCTGGCGGTCAGGCGGCGCACGCCGGGCGCGAACAGCTCGCGCAGGCGCGGCGGGCGCACGCTGGTGTCGGAGGTCTTCCATCGCTCGGGCTCATGCACGAACAGGCGGATCACGAAGGCGACGGCGGCCGGGATCAGGCCGCACAGGAAGACCCAGCGCCACGACGTCTCGGGCGAGCCCTTGAAGAAGACGCCGGCGATCTGGAAGTTCGCCAGCGTCGCGAGCTGCAGGCCCACCGGGGCCGATGTGTACAGCAGGGCGCCCGCCTCCACGCGGCGCCGCTCGGGCACGACCTCGGCCACCATGGCGGCGCCGGCGGCCCACTCGCCACCGATGCCCAGGCTGGCCACCAGTCGGAAGACGATCAACATGGGCAAGTTCTGCGCGCCCGCGCAGGCCGCCGTGCCGAACGCGTACAGCAGCATGGTCACGAGCAGGGTGCGGGTGCGGCCGATGCGGTCGGCCACCATGCCGAACAGGATGCCGCCCACGGCCCACCCGATCAGCAACAACGAGGTCAGCGTGCCGCCCCAGAACAGGGTGGCCTTCTTGGCGGCGGGCGAGCCGATGGTCAGGCCCAGCAGCGTCGGGATGCAGTTGGGCGCCACGTAGTTGAAGAGCAGCCCGTCGAACACGTCGAAGCCCCACCCGAGCCAGGCCGCGAACAGCACGATCCACTGGTAGCGGGTCATGCCCCACAGCGCCGGCCGTGCGCCGCCGCCCCCGCTCGCCGCGAGAGGTCCTCCGGGGCGGGTCATGGCACGCGCCCCGGGCCGGCGGCGGCGTCCTCGCCCTGGGCGCCGGCGGTGCAGAAGCTGACCCGCTTGATCATGGGCGGCGGGTTGGCGCGCTCGCGCCGGACGGCGGCGCGCCGCGCGCTGAAGAGGCGCGACGTCCGGTCGCCCGCCTTTTCGAGCGCCGCGATCATGTTCTTCCAGGCCGCGAGGCTGGCGTTCGCCTCCTGGACGTGCGCCGGGTCCGGATCGTCCGCCGCCGGCGCGACCGGCTCGGGGGCCAGCGCCACCACGCCGATCAGGTCCTCGAGCACGGTGCGGTCCATCCCGGCCTTGCCGAGGGCCGCCACCAGCGCCGGGACGAGCACGTGGTCGCGGAACTCCTGCAGATCGTCGCCGTCGACCTGGCACCACAGCAGCCGCGCGTGGAGCTGCGCCATGGCGGGCCCCGCCTCGCCGCGCGAAAGCTGCACCAGCTTGCGCAGCGCCTCGTCGTAGTCCCCCTGCGCCTCGCCGTAGGTCGAGAGCATCACGTCGACGAGCTTGCCCCGGCACTCGGGGTCGCAGCTGCGCCCGTACATGTACGCCGCCAGCCACTTGCGCCGTTCGGCGTGGAACTTCACCAGCTCCGTCTGCTCGGTGGCGGCCACCAGCTCGCCGGTGCGCGCGGTCGCCAGGACCAGCGCCGCGATCAGGCGCGCGCCGACGCTGGTCGACTCGAAGGCCGCGATCTCCTTCCACTGGCGGCGTTCGTAAAGGTCCTGCAGATACGGCTCGAAGAGCCACATCAGCTTGGCGGGGCGCGCCTGGACGTCGCGCTCTTCGTGGAGCAGGCCCAGCGGCCCCGCCTCGAGCAAGACGGCCGGTGGCGGTCCTTCGGGCGCGCCCCGGCGGCGCCACGACGCCGTCGCGCGGTCGCCTTCCGCGGCGGCCGCGATGGTGGTGGCGGCCGCGCTCAGCTCGTCCTCGATCAAGCCGGCGATGGCGTCCGATCGCTCGGCCAGCTTGTCGTCCTTGCAGATGGCCGCCGCGCGCTCGACGCCGTAGCGCTGCAGGCAGGTCAGCGCGAAGGCGTGCTCGAGCTGCACGTAGTTCTTCTGGACCGTGCTCGCGAGGACGCTGCGCATGTAGTCCGGGTTGACCTTCCCCAGCTCCAGCGCGTACGAGACCGCCAGCTCGGGGTCGAGGATGCTGCCGCGGGTCAGCGAGAGCAGCACACCGAACCGCTGGTCGGCGGTCTCGGGGCCCTGCGACGACAGCACGCTCAGGTTCTTGGCCAGGATCTCGGCGCGGGCGATGCGCCAGTCGTTCTCCGCCTTGGTCTGGGCGATGGCTTGCTCGGAGGTGGCCGCCTTCTCGGCGTTGACCGACTGCCGGTACTGCCAGATCGAGGTGGCGACCAGGCCCGCCACGCCGATGACGAAGCTGGACAGGAACCCCGAGTAGGTCTGGATGAAGTGGCCGAAGCGCGACGGCTGGACGGTGGCCTTGGTGGCGTCGGCCGGCCGCGATTTTTCGGGTGAGGTCGATTCGCCCATGGAGGGGGAACATAGCGCCGAACCGACGGGGTCTGGTATGTCTCTCGCCCGTGATCGCCTGGGTGGAAATCCCGATCGTGAAGTGGTTCTTGCCCGTGATCATGCTGGCCGCGGTCGCGCCGCTGGCCTACCTGTTCTTCCGGCGCGCGTGGGCCTCGCTGGAGGCCGACGCCACGAACATGCGGCGCGAGCTGGCGGCCGCGGGGCGCGTCGACTACCGCCCGCTGCTGACGTTGACGCTGGGCGTCCTCATCCTGGCGATGCAGGAGTACTACGGCCAGTTCAAGTTCTACGGCGAGACGGTCGCCCCCTGGTTGGTGGTCAAGCTGCACGCGGCGACCAAGCCTCGGGTGGCGCAGCACCTGGCGTACTTCGCCGAGAACTATGGCCGTGGGTGGTGGGCGGTGACCCGGATCGGGGGCTACCTGCTGCCTTACCTGGTGTGGCGCCTCGCGTTTCCCAGGGACAGCCTGCGCGACATGGGCTTGCGGGTGGCGGGGCTGCGGCAGCACGCGTGGCTGTACGCGTTCTTCGTGGTGGTGATGGTGCCCATCCTCTTCCTGGTGGCGCGCCAGCCGGACTTCGGGAGCTACTACCCGATGTGCTCGACGGCCGGGCGATCGTGGCTGGAATTCGGCGTCTGGGAGGCCCTTTATGTCGGGCAGTTCGTGGCGCTCGAGATGTTCTTTCGCGGGTGGTGGATCCGGACGACCCGCATCTTCGGGACGGGATCGATCTTCTGCATGGCGGTGCCGTACTGCATGATCCACTTCGGCAAGCCCTACCTCGAGGTCTGCTCGGCCATCATCGCGGGCGTCGTGCTCGGCTCCCTCTCGATCCAGACGCGCAGCATCTGGGCCGGCGTGATGGTTCACGTGACCGTCGCGATCCTCAACGACGTGCTGGCGTTGCAGCGCAAAGGCCAGCTTCCCAGCGAGCTCTACGCCGGCTCCGGCCGCCACTTCACCTTTGGACACTGGAACCTGGTCATCGGGACCATCTGGGGGCTGGCCCTCTTGATCCTCGTCCTCAAGGTCATCCGCGTCTGGCCGCAATTCCAAGCCTGGCGCGCCGCCCGCCGTACCCGCTAACGCAAGAAACCCGCGGGCCAACTTCTCCCGCGGGCTTTGCTTCAGTCTGAACGTCAGAGCGACCGCAGGGAGCGGGTCTTCCAACGGGAGCGCGAGCTTTGCTCGCGCGGCTCACTCCTCGAGAGGGGTGGGTCCGCGGGAGGGGCCTGCCCCTCCCGCGAGCGCCGGAGGCGCGTCAGGGATTCACGGGCGGGGGCGGACCCGAGTCTCGCGGCGCACTGCCGCCCGGCGCGCTCGGCTTGCCACCGCCGCTGGTGGTACCACTGCCGCCCGCCTCGTCGCTCATGAGCAGGCGGAACTCGGTGCGGCGGTTCTTGGCTCGTCCCGCTTCGCTCCCGTTGTCGGCGATCGGGCGATCCAGGCCGTAGCCGACGCTGGTCAGGCGGCTCGAGTCGATGCCCTTCGTGATGAAGTACATCTTCACCGCGTCGGCGCGACGCTGAGACAGGTCACGGTTGTAGTCGGCCTTGCCGCGCGAGTCGGTGTGGCCCGAGATCTCGAGGCGGATGTCCGGGTACTCCTTCAGGACGGCCACCGCGCGATCGAGGATCGAGTACGAGCCCGGCAGGATGGTGGCCTGCGCGGTCTTGAAGTTGATGCCTTCGATGACACCCGTGAACTTCTTGATCGCCGCCGGCAGCTCGTCGGGGCAGCCGTCGTCGTCCTTGAAGCCGTTGCGGGTCTCGGGCTCGTCGGGGCACTTGTCGCTGGCATCCGGGATGCCGTCCTTGTCGTTGTCGGGATCCGGGCAGCCGTCGGCGTCCTCGAACCCGTCCTTGTCCTCGGGGTCGTTCGGGCAGCGATCGCTGACGTCGGGGATGCCGTCCTTGTCGTTGTCGGCGTCGGGACAGCCGTCCTCGTCCTCGAAGCCGTCGCGGTCCTCCGGCACGGTCGGGCAGTTGTCGTCCTTGCCGAGGATGCCGTCGCCGTCCGGATCGGGGCTGGGCGGCGGCGGCATCACCACGACCTCCTTCTTCACGAAGGTCTTGTTGCCGCGCTCGATCTCGCCAAAGTTGAGATACAGGCTGCCGATGGTCTCGAAGTCCGGGCCTTCGTACTTGGTCTCTTTTCCGACGGGCAGCCAGTCACCGAAGACGGCCGGCGGCACCAGGATGCGGCCGTCGAGCCGGAGGCCGGCGTGCTGGCCGAACGCGATCTTGAAGCCGACGCCGGCGTGAAGCTCGCCGTCGTCGTCACCCTTCACCTTCGAGTTGTCGTTCGAGATGGACGACATGCCGCCATAGCCGACCATCACGAAGGGGCGCACGGGACCGGTCGGCACCAGGTGCACCAGCAAGCTCCCGCGATACCCGAAGACGGTCAGCTTGGTGCCGTTGTTGGCGTCCGAGAAGCGGGAGTGCGTCGGCATCATCAGCGCCTCGCCCTCGACCGACACCCAGCGGTTGAAGTTGAGGGCCAGGTGACCGCCGAGCGCCACCGAGGTCTTCGGCGACAACCCTTCCGGGTCGCCGTCGGCTCGCCCCAGGCCGCTCTTCTTGTTGAAGAAGTGCGCGCCGGCGTTGAGACCGAACTCGAAGCGATACTCCGGCGGCTCTTTCGCTCCGTCCCCCGTCTCATTGCCCTCGGAGCCGTTGGTGGCCGCCGAAGCTGCTGTCGGAACCAGGGCGGACACCCCGAGCAGAATCGGGAGCAAGAAGCGATTGCACGCTAGAGCAAGTCTCATTGGCACCCCTCACATCTAAGAAGGTTCGGTGAACGGCGCTGGCCATCGCAGCTCCAGGGCCGGTTTCGTTGGCGCGAGGATAGTGGATATCCCGCGCGAGACCAACCCCCCTTCGTCGAAGAAAAGGTGCGAGGCCGGAGGAGGCAAAATGCAACCCCCCCCGGCGTCGTTTCATTGTCGATACGTCACCCGCGGTTTTTCAGACCCGGGCCCGTCTGGTGTGACGGGATTTACTTCTTGGCCGCTTCGGGCGCCGGCGTCCCGGACGTCTCCCCGCCCGCGGTGTCCTTGGCCTTGGCGGTGTCCTTCGCCTTGTGTCCTTTGTGGGCTTTGGCGTCCTTGGCCGGCTTCGCGTCGGTCGGCTTCGCCTCGTCGGTGGCCGCGGCAGGCGCGCTGCCCTCGGCCGTGGCTACGACGGGCGTCTTCGTCGCCTGGTGATGCGCCCGCGCCTGAACCTTCGTGGCGGCCATCGCCGAAGCGCTGGAGATGGTCAGGGTGCCGAGCGCGAACATCGTCATCATGGTGCGGATCATGTGCGGACCTCCGTTTGGGTGAGTGACTTGCGAGTCTGCAGCGGAGGACTGCAGCCGCGATGCCAGCGGCGCGATCGGCTGGAAAGCGCGCATCGGCGCGGTTTGCCGCGCGCCACCCGCGTCCTGGCGCGAGCGGGTGAGGCGATCTTGCGAGCGCCGCGCGGCGATCTGGTCAGCCCCACCAGTAGGATATCTTCAGCATCAACGCGTCGACGGCGCCGCTGTTCGCGCGCAGCGGCGCCACGTCGAGCCGCGGCACCTGGCCGGTCGGAACGGTGATGCCGGGGTCCTGGGCGCGCGTGTAGACGAAATAGATCACCGATCCGAGCTTGAACTCCCACCTCAGGACCAGGTTGAGGTTGAGCACCGCCTGCGCGCTGTCGGGGTTGGTGGCCGGCGCGGCGTCTCCGCCCACCAGATCCGCCAGACGGACGCGCGCGCGCAGCAGCCCCTGGGTGTCGGCGTGGCTGAACGACGTGAAGTGCTTCGTCGCCAGGAAGAGCTGACCGTAGAGCTGCAGCGTCAGGGTGGGCAGCAGCCCCACCGTGGCCCGGACCGTGAGGCCCATGTTCGTCGCCTGCAGCCGGCCGAACCGGTACACGCCCGCGCCCGACGGTCCCGGATCTTTCGAGACGTACCGGGGCTCGCCGCTGGTCGTCTGGGCGGTGGGGTTCAGCTCGAGCTCGAGGCGCGGGGTGGGGCGCACGTTGACGGTGGCGATGAGCTGAGCCAGCCGGCCGTTCGCGATGTCGAGGATCTGACCCCAGAAGGCGCCGCTCACGACGTGGCGCGAGTCGGCGCCGATCCACACCTCGCCTCCCGTCAGCCCGGCGCGCTCGAGGGCCACGCCGTCCCCCGTCTCCCGATCATCGAAGTAGGGCGAGTGATAGTAGACGGCCGCGTTCGCCGCCCAGAAGCTCTTCAACACCGTGGCGACCTGGAAGCGCACGTTGTCGCCGAGCGGGATCCCGTCCAGCGTCTGCCGGTGCGAGACCGCCAGCGTCGCGGACCGCTCGCTGGTCAGCCACCAAGGCTCGAACGCCCGGTAGGTCAGGTCGGCGTAGGCGAAGTAGTCGTTCTTTCGATCGAGATATCCGAAGTCGTTGTAGTCGAGCTGGCGGCCGGAGAGGGCCTGGGTGGTGCTGGCCAGCCAGTGCGCGCCCCCGACCTTGGCGGCCGTCAGCGTGCCGCCGGCCCCGAGCGCGCCGGGGCGCACCGCGATCCCGTCCCGGTCGGCGCGCGCCGGGCCTCCCGCCAGCATCGAACCCACCGCCTGCCCCGCCACGCGGTAGTCCCCCGACGGCGAGTACCAGTGCCCGTCGAGGGCGGCGACGTAGGCGTCGTCGGTAACGCGGTCGCTGCCCGAGGGCTCGAAGCGGTTGACCGCCGTGGCCAGCAGGCCCACGTCACCGCCGCGGCCCCACAGGTGGCGGGCGCGCGCCGCATTGTAGAGGGCGAGCGGGCTCGCCAGGCGCGGCACCCGCGGGGCCGAGCTCGTCGGACCCGCGCCTCCGCCGTCGACGCCGGTCGCGGCGGGGCCGATCGGCACGGTGTTCTCGGCCACCAGCGCGCTCAGGACACCGACGTTGGTGCGGGGCGCGGCCGCGCCCACCAGCTTGGCGGCCGTCCAGATGCGCGACGGCCCGGCGTGATCGACCAGCTTCTCGGTGCCGGTCAGCGCCGGATCGGCTGGCGCCGCGCCGATCCGGCGGGTGTACAGCACCGTGCGCGGGGTCGCGAACGTGTCGATGCCTTCCAGGAAGAAGGGGCGCTTCTCGGGGAAGAAGGTCTCGTACGTCGACAGGTTCAGGACGACCTGATCCGATTCCACCTGGCCGAAGTCCGGGTTCACCGTCAGGTCGAAGGTGGTCCCTTGCGTCGGGTGGGCCTTGGCGTCCAGCTCCAGCGCGCCGGTCCAGTCGTGCCCGGGGGCCAGCGTGTCCGAGCGCGCCTCGGGATCGCGGTGCCGGTAACGCCCGACCCCGACGAAGCGAAGCTCGAACGGTCGGGCGGGCGCGATGCCGGCGATGCCTTCCAGCGTCCCGAAGGCCGAGACGAACGTCGCCGCGCGCCGGGGCCGGAAGGCCCAGTGATCCCACTCGTGGGTGGCCTCTGTGTAGCGCTCGATCTCGATGCCCCAGCGCTGGACGGGCCGCGCCTCGAACCGGAGGATCCGGAAGGGGAGGCGCATCTCGACCGACCATCCCTCGTCGTCACGTGAGACGCGCGCCTCCCAGTTCTCGTCCCAGTCGCCGGAGTAGGTCGTGTCGTCGAAGAAGATCCCGTCGTCCAGCACGCCGGCCGCGTTCACACCGAAGTGAAAGGCGGTCAGACGATCGCCGCGGGTGCTTATGTCGACCGTGACCCGGTCGGCGGAGGTGACGCGGTCGCGGCGGGTCAGGCGCGCCGTGATGGGCGCCTCCTTCTGGACGCAGCGGATCGCGAGGTAGAGCGCGTGCTCGTCATAGAGTGCGCGCACCTCGGTCGGCTCGGCCGGCGGCGTGTCCTCGTCGGGGTACTGCTCCGTGAAGTGCGACGACACGGGCGCGGCGGCCCACACGGCGTCGTCGAGCTTGCCGTCGAGCCGGGGAGCGCGGGCGGTGCGGACCGCCACCAGAGGGCTGGGGGGTGGGCGGGTGGCGGCGGCGGCCTTGACCGCCTCCTCGGCGGCCGCGGCGCTCGGGTGGGCCACGGGCGCCGGCGGGGGAGGGGGCCCGGGGGGGCGG
>Ga0207639_10001256_pt1 | contig 17185 bp, 11 predicted proteins | sample KBSCornC32_FD_184299 | JGI IMG/M metagenome (GOLD analysis project Ga0207639, IMG submission 184299) | Corn rhizosphere microbial communities from Kellogg Biological Station, Michigan, USA - KBS Corn C3-2 (SPAdes) (version 2) | ecosystem: Host-associated > Plants > Roots > Rhizosphere > Soil ...
CGGGCTGGCGCTGGGTTGCGGGCACGTGCACGAGGCGCCGCCGCCAGCCGCGGTGCCGGCCACCAAGCCCGACCACGAGCACGGGGTGGAGACCGGCCTCACCGTCGCCAGCACGCCGCAAGGGTTGATGCGCGACGGAGCGGAGGGCCGGATCCAGGAGCGGCTGCGCGCCAAGGACCTCTTGCCGGCTGGCCACCGCACGGGCCAGCTCGACGCCGATACGCGCGAGGCGATTCGCCGCTATCAGAAGCGCGCCGGTCTGCCGGCCACCGGCCTTCCGAGCTATGAGACCGTCCGCAGCCTGGGGCTCCCGCTCGACACGATCTTTCTCTCGATCGAGCCCCGGACCGGGCGCGACTCAGGGGCTGACGCCGGGGGTGGGCGCGGGGGCGCCGGCGCTCCCGCGGCCCGAGCCGGCGCGCCCGCGGGCCGCGCCGAATGAACCGGTTCGGGCGCTGGCGCCGGCGGGGCCCTCGTCCTTCCGATCGTTCTTGCCATCGGTCGAAGGGGCCTGGACCGTCACGACCTGGCCGTTCTTCCAGCGGACGTCTCCCACGACGCGCGGATCGCCGACGGTCCCCGCCAGTCGCGCGTCGGCGGTGACCAGGCCCTTCAGCGATTCGATGCGGGCGCTGAAGGGGCTGACCCACGACACGTCGAAGTCACGCGCGACCAGCGTTCCCTGGATGGGCAGGCGCTTCAAGTCGATCGGCGCGGTCACCGCCGGGTAAGAGAGGTCGACGCGGGTGGTTGCGGCGGCGCGCGCTCTCCCTCCGTGCGCGGCCTCCAGCTCGAGCGACGCGCGCGCGATGCGCTGGGCGTAAGAGACGCCGACGTGGACGCGCCCCACGTCGACGGGCGCCGCCGGCCGGCCCCCGGTGGGGCTGGCGGGCGGTCGAGCCCGCAGGTTGAGACCGTCGAGCACCAGGTCGGCGCGTGGATCCCCGGCGCTGCCGTCCATCTGCAGCCGGGCGGTCAGCTTGCCGTCGGCCGGCGCTTGCATCCCGAGGCCCGAGAGGAGCGCGCTCAGATCGACGCGGGTCGCCTCGATGTTGACGTGCAGAGGGGCGGCCGACGTGAGCAGGTCCGCCGGCACGTTGTACGAGCCGTCGATGGCGCCGGCCGGGGCGTCCACGGCCAGCGTGCCCTTCAACGCTCGATCGGCGAAGGTGGCGTCGACCTTCGCGGCGATCTTCGACAGCCGCCGGAAGCGGCCATCTTCCAGGCGCACCTGCGCAGAGGCCCTGGGCGCCGCCGGCTCGCCAGCGGCCGTGAGCTCTGCCCGGAGCAGACCGCCCACGCCCAGATCGGGATCGAGCAGGGGCGGGGGCAGAAGGTCGAGCCGGATGCGCGCCTCCAGGTGCGCGTTCATCCTGGCCGGCGTCTTGTTCGCCGGCGTCGTCGCTCCGTCGAGGCTCAGGAGCTGTCCGCCGTCCGCCTCCAGATGGAGACCGCGCAACGAGGTTCCGTTCTCGTCGAAGCGCGCGCGCGCCGGCTGAGTGGACGCCCAGGTGGCCTGCGGCAGCACCACGGTGAGTCGGGTCAACGCCAGCCCTCGCCGATCGGCGTCGAGGCGCGTGTCGGCCGCCAGCGTGATGGGCTTCGGCCCCGACAGGCCGGCCGCCAGCGTCAGGTTCTGATCGCGGGCCCGCAGGTCGAGGTGGAGGCGGCTCAGCTTCGTCGCACCCGACTCGACGGCGGCGGCGGCCACGGTCAGGGCGGCGTCGTCGGTCGTCGTGGACAGGGGCGTGGCGTGCCCGTCGATCGACAGCCCGACGATGGTCGCCTCCGCGACCCGCAGGCGCTCGAAAAGCCCCTTCGCGCGCGCCCTCCACGGCGCAAAGGGGGTCGTCGGGGAGCGGGTCGTCGCGCCGTCGACGGTGACGGTCAGCTCACCGCGTCCCGCCAGCGGCGGGACGTCGCGCGCCATCAAGCGCTCGACCGCCTGGCCCGTGGTCGCCAGGTTGGAGAGCGCGAGACGCCCTTCGATGGTGAACGGCTCGGACGGCGAGGCGCCCTTGCCGACCGCGGCCGGGCCAGTCGAGCTCGGCGCCGGAGCGGGGGAGTTGCTCGTGGTGGCCGCCGTCAGCTCGAGGCCGGGAATCGCCGCCAGGAAATCCAGGCGCGGAGCCGTGTCCGGGGCGGCCGCCAGCTCGAGGCGAAGCGGGCCCCACCAGAACCCCTCGAGCTTCGTGCGCGGAAGTGAGACCGAAGCCGTCAGCGTCGTGTGCGCCGGGTCGGCGTTCGGTCCGGTCACGTCCCCTCTGACCCGAAGGCTCCCTCCCAGGAGCGCGCCGTCGATGGCCACGTGGCTGCCGGCGGCGTGCCGGCGAACCTCGGCGGACAGCGCCTCGGGCCCGGTGGGCTCGCGCACGCTCTTGCCGGTCAGACTCAGGAGCAGATCGGTGGCGCCGTTGCCCGTGGCGTAGCGGGCCGACAGATCGAGGTGGAGTCCCGAGATGTGAACGGCCTCGCGGAGCCTGCCGGCCTTCTCCTTTCCGGCTGTCGACGCCACGACCATCTCGCCGTCGGAGAGGAGGAGATCGTCGAGGCGAACGACCCAGCCCTCCTTGTCGAGGAGGTTGGTTGGTGGGGCGGGAGGCTTCGGCGCGGGCCGGTTGCGCGGCTCGGTCGCGCGCGCCAGGTTCAACCCCTCGGGGCCGGAGACGGCGGTGACGTGAGGCGCCTCGATCCTCGCGTGGGTGATGCGCAGCTCCTTCCGGAGCAGAGGCGCGAGGCGAAAGTCCACCTCGACGCGGGCGACCTGGGCGGCGAGCTGGCCCTCGGGGTCGCGGAGCTGGAGGTCCGAGAGGATCAGGCGGTCCCCGCCGAACCGCAGCCGCCCGACGTCGAGGTGCCCGCGGATGTTCTGATTGGCGCGCGTCACCGCGAACCGCCGCAGCCGCTCGCCACCCCAGTCGGTGCGAGCAACGACCATGAGTGACCCGATCCCGAGGGCCATGGTCGCCACCACGATCCCGAGCACGATCGCCGCGATTCGCCCCGTCGTCTTGGCTGTCTCTTTCCAGCTCCGCTTCCCGTCGCGCGTCATCGTGCGAGTCGTCAAAAGCTCACCTCCGGTCCTGACCGCAAGGTGCGCATTCGCCCGGGAATTGCAATGTTCTCTGCGCGTAACCGCGCGGCCCGCTTCGTTACCGAGATGGAAGAAGCCCGCGGCGCCGGGCGCCCTTGCGCCGGTGTTCCCTGGCGCAGGTGTTGCTGAGAGCAGTGCGTGGGTTGTCGCCGTCCTCGGTGCAGCCCGAGAGCACGAAGGGAGAACGGACCATGGCAGAGAGCGCGATTGGTCATTCCGCGGGACGGGAGTCGAAGATTTCGATCCCGTCGCCGGCGCACCGGCCGCCGGAGGGCGGCTTCCCCGCGGTTCAAGCGAGCCCCACGGCCGAACCGGACGGAGGCCGCCCGGAGCTCGAGAACGCTTCGACAGCCGGGCTCATCAGCGAGCTCGTGTCGCAGGCGGGGGTGCTGGCTCGCAAGGAGGTCGAGCTCGCCAAGCGCGAGCTGCGCGAGGACCTGCGCCGCGAGGCCGTGGCGGCGGGGCAGCTCGGGATCGCCGGCGTCGCGGGGCTCATGACCTTGAACCTGCTGCTCGTCACGGCCGTCCTCGCGCTGACGCGAGCCATGCCGGGCTGGATCGCGGGCCTGCTCGTCAGCGCGGCGACGCTGCTGGTGGCGGTGGCGATGGCGCTCATCGGATGGAAGCGGATCAAGAGGCCGCCTCTCGAGCGGACGCGGCGAACGTTGAAAGACGATGCCCAGTGGGCGAAGGAGTCCCTCACATGAGCTCGAGCGACGGCACGGGCATCGGCACACCCGGCGCGACGTCGGCCGGCACGGGCGATCCCTGGAGCGACGATGGCGAGAAGGCGCCTGTCGCCGAGGCCGGGACGGCGGCTGAGATCGAGGCCGACATCGAGGCGGTGCGACGTCAGATGTCGGACGTGGCGGGCGAGCTCCAGCGCCGGGGGCACCGGATGGCCGCCTTCTCGCGCCGGTGGGGCAAGCGGGTCGCGCCCATCGCCGGCGGGCTGGTGATCCTGGCGGCGGCAGGCCTCGCCTATCGCTATTGGTGGTCGCGGCGGCGCGTGTCGCGCCCCGAGCGCTGGCTGCGGACGCTGAAGTCGGTCGAGCCCCGCGAGGCCTTCGACGACGTGCGGACCCGCGTGTCCAGGGCCATCGCTCCGCGGGACGCGTCCCGCTCGCACCGCCTGCGGGACGCCGGGATGAAGGTCGGTACGGCGCTGGTCGGGGCGGTGGCATCCACCGCGGGCAAGCAGCTCGTGCGAAAGCTCATCTCCCCCGATCAGGAGCGGCCCGCGAAAGGATGACCCGGGCCTGCTCGGCGGCGCGCGCGCCCGTCATGAGCGCTCCGTGCACGGTCCCTGCGTGTCCGCCCGTCTCCGTGGCCTCGCCGGCGAAGATCAGGGTGTCCGCCACGGGCCGGGCCAGGCGAGCGGCGGCTTCGCTGCCGCCGAGGGGGACCCAGCTGTAGGCGCCGCGCGCGAACGGATCGTCCGCCCAGACGGCGGGGATGACGCCGTCGACAAAACCCTCCAGCTTGGCCAGCTCCATCTGGAAGGCGCCCGCCAGGGTCTCGAGCGCGACCCGGCGGAGCTCCGCCGGCGTGCGGGCGCGGAGCCGCTCGGCGGCGGGACCGGCGGCCCACGCCACCACCACGGGCCGTTCGCCCTCGGCCAGCGACCACAGCGTCGGGAAGGCCCCGCCGGCGACGTGAAGGAACCCGAGCTCGCGCGATCCGCGGCCATGCCACGGCGCCCGGTTGAAGCGGATGACGACCTTGGTGACCGTCCCCATCGCCAGCCCGTCGACCGCCGTGCGTAGGGGGGCGGGCAAGGGCGGGACGAACCGGATCGCGCCGGGCGCGCCGGCCGGGGCTTGCAACACGCCGAGCGGGACCGTCACGATGACGAGCCGCGCCTCGAGCGGCGGCAGCGCCACGCCGTCGGCCGCCCGTGCCTGAATTCGAACGGACCCGGGTGCTCCGGCCCATACCAGCCTCTCGACGATGGTGCCGAGGCGAACCGGAGGCGGCGCGCTCGCCGCCGCGCGAGGACCCCGCCCCTGGCGGCGGATCGCGGTCGCCAGTTGCTCGGCCAGGTGCAGCGGCAGCGCCCGGTAGCCGCCGCGCGGGCGCCCGAGGAGGTCTCCCTCGACGGTGTCGGCGGCCCGCTGTTGCGCGACCATCGCGCGCAGGCTCGCGCGGCGCAGATCGGCGGCGTTGAAGCCTTCCAGGTACGCGCGCGCCAGCCCGCGTTCGGCGGCGGTGCCTCGCCGCCGCCAGTCGGGGCGAGAAAGCTGGCTGGCCACCGTGCGATCCACGACGCCCGATGAATCGCCGGCGCCCGCCTCCGGCGCGGGCAGGTCGGCCGCCAGCGCCAGGGCTCGCTTCCATTCGCGGGTGGCGGCCACCAGCTTCCCGCCCTCGGCGCGGTGCTGGGGTGGCCTCAGCGAGACGACGTCGATCCCGGCGGCGTGGAGCCGGTCGAGCAGGATGGGGGGCCGCCCGTGGACGAATTCGGCGCCCAGATCGATCGGCGCCGCCCAGTCCGGCTCGGCGCGCGTGTCGATGCGTCCGCCCACCCGATCGCGCGCCTCCAGGACGGCGACGCGCCACCCGCCTCGGGCCAGGGCCCCGGCGGCCTCCAGGCCCGCGACGCCCGCGCCGATCACCACGGCGTCGACGCGCTCGGGCTCGCGCCGTCCGGACGATCGCGCCCGCCGGTCGGCTCGGTCTCGGCGTGCCATCCCGCCGCGGCTACCTCACGGCTTTCACCGCGAGGGACAGGCGCGCCAGCATGTCCGCGGGACCGTCGAAGATGAAGGCGGCGCCGCCCAGATCGGCGTCGCTCCAGCCGCCGCAACGGAACGCGAGGGGCCGGACCCCCGCTTTCCACGCGGCGGCGACGTCGTAGGGCGTGTCGCCCACCATGCCGACGGCCGCGCCCGAGAGGGCGACGTCGCCCAGCCCTTCGAGCGCCGCGTGGATGACGTCGGGGTCGGGCTTCGAGCGACGGGCGTCCTTCGCGGAGGCCCGCCGCTCGACCAGATCGGCGACCTCGGCGATCTCGAGCAGCCGGCCCAGGTCTTCTTCGCGCGACGAGCTGGCGACGGCCAGCCGGATCCCCTCGTCACGCAGCGCCAGGAACAGCGCGCGCGTTCCGGGAAAGGGCCTCAAGTGAGGCAGGTACTGGCGCCGGAACAGCTCGCCCCGCGCCTCGTCGATCTCCTTTCCCCGTGGGCTCTCCGCCTCGATCCCGGTCAGCTCCGGCAGCAGCTTGTCGCTGCCCATGCCGATCAGCCGGCGCGCGGCCGCGATCTCGACGTGGATGCCGAAGGAGGCCAGGGCCTCGACCCAGGCGCGCGCGTGGGCGTCGTTGCTGTCCACCAGCGTGCCGTCCACGTCGAAGATCATCACGCGCTCGATCATGGCCGCTCTCCCGTGCGCCGCTCACCGTCGTTGAAGGGACGCGGTCTCCATCCACCACGGATGCTGGGCGGTCCCGTCGAAGGACTGGGAGGTCTTGTAGCGCTCCCACTCTCCGCGCTGCGCGGCGCCCGCGGTCCTGGCCAGCAGGGCGCGGCGCTGCTGATCGTCGAGCGGCCGAAAGCGATACGCCGCGTCCAGGGCCTGCTTGAGGATGCCGACGGTGTCGCAGCCGGTGATGACCACCGACACCGGCAGCGACATGGCGTAGTGAAGGCATTCGGCCGGGGTGACCGTCCGTTGCGCGAGGGGGCCGCTCTTGAAGAACAGGCCCGATCCCAGCGGCTTCATGGCCAGGACCCCCACGTCCTGGGCCTTCGCTTCGGGCAACACCTGCTCGAAGCTGTCGTAGTGCGCGTCCATCACGTTGAGCGGCATCTGCACGGTGTCGAACGCGAAGCCGTGGGCCTTGGCCGTCTTCAGCATCTTCAGATGGATGGCCGGGCTCTTGTGCCCCGTGAAGCCGATGAAGCGGAGCTTTCCCGCCTTGCGAGCGGCCACGAGCGCCTCGATGGCGCCGTCGGGGCCGAAGACCCGGTCCGGATCGGTCGGGCGGATGACCTCGTGGATCTGCACCAGATCGATCGTGTCCGTGCCGAACGAGCGGAGGCACTGGTCGATCTGGTCGGCGGCGGCCTGGCGGGTGCGGCCATCGATCTTGGTCATCAGGAACGCGCGCTGGCGGTATCCGTCCTTCAGCGCGTGGCCCATCCAGACCTGGCTCTTTCCTTCGTTGTAGTCCCAGCAGTTGTCCATGAAGGTGAGGCCGTGATCGATGGCCATGCGGACGATGCGAATCGCGGTCTGCTCGTCCTTGGCCACGCCGATGTGAAACCCGCCCAGCCCCACCAGCGAGACCTGGACGCCGGTCCGGCCGAGGCGCCGCGTGGGCATCACGCCGTCGGCGGGGAGCTGGACGTCCTCCTCGCGCGGAGCGCCTGGTTGAGGCTCCTTGGGGACCTTGGTGGGGACCTTCGTGGCGGCGAAGGCCGGACGGGCGAAGGCGGCCGCGCCGACCAGGCTGGCGCCGACCGCCAGCGCCTCGCGGCGATCGCATCCGCGTGGGTCGCCGCCGGCGCCCCCGTCCGCGCTCCCCGGCTCCGACCCGCCGACATCCTTCCCTGGTTCGTTCTTCGTCACCTGGAGAAGCTGGGTCGCTGAGCGGAGGGCGCAAGGCCCGCCCCGCGAACCCGCGGCTCGGCCGGTCCGATCGGCCGATCGGCCGATCGGCCGGCCGACGTTTCCACGGAAGATTCGTCGGATGGCTCGTTCTAGGTGGGGGGAGCTGCCGCGAGGTCATCGGGAAGGAGACAGAGGCATGGCCATCGATCTTCACGTCACGAGTCCATTCATGCGCGGGCCGGCGGTGCTCGAGGTGCAGCAGGCGCTCGCGGTGCTGGGGTACTTGCCCGGGCCGCTGGACGCCGCGTACGGGCCGGCCACGGCGGCGGCCATCAAGGCGTTCCAGAGCGCGCGGGGGCTGCCCGTCGATGGTTGGGTGGGCGCGCAAACCCGGGCGGCTCTGGCGGCGGCGGTGCCGGGAGCGCCCGGGGACAAGGTCGCCCCTGCGCGACCGGGGAGCGCGATCGGGAAAGAGGCGCTGGCCGAGGCGGCCCGACAGATCGGGGTGAAGGAGAGCCCGGCCGGATCGAACCGCACGCCCTTCGGCGTCTGGTACGGCCAGGACGCCGTCCCCTGGTGCAACATCTTCGTCAGCTACTGCTTTCAGGTCGGCGCGGGTTACACGATCTGCGAGGGCTCGAAGGGCGCCGGGGTCAAGCGCGGCAAGGGGTGCGCCTTCGTGCCGTCCACGAAGGCCTGGCTCGAGACCGCCGGGATGTGGGTGGGCCGGACGGAGCCGCAAGCGGGCGACATCGTCATCTTCAACTGGAACGGCAACCGCCCCGACCACATCGGCATCGTGGGGCAGTCCCTTGGCAACGGGCAGTTCACCACCATCGAGGGGAACACGTCGATCGGGAATGACTCGAACGGCGGCGAGGTGATGCGGCGCCAGCGGGATCTGCTGCACGTCGAGGGCTTCGGACGCGTGATCCCCGGCTGACTCGAGTCGGGTCAGCGTTCGCAGGCGGTGCTGCGGCCAGGGGGCTCTCGTTCGAGGCGGCCGCACTCGGCGACGACCACGGTCACGTCGTCGGAGCCGCCGCCCGAGACGGCCGCGGCGATCAGCTTCTCCGCCGCGACGGCGACGTCGCCCGAGGTGCGGAGGATGTGCGCGATCGAGTCGTCGGGGACCGGGCCGTAGAGGCCGTCGGAGCAGATGAGGACCCGGTCGCCTTCTCGCAGCTCCTCGTCCGAGAGGACGGCGTGCACGCCGCCGCGCGTGCCGAGGGCCTGCGACAGCACGTTGCGCAGCGGGAAGTGACGGACCTCCTCCGGGGCCAGGGCGCCCGCCTCGACGAGCTGCTCCGCCAGCGTCTGGTCGCGCGTGAGCTGCCGCAGCTCGTTGCCCCGCAGCAGGTACGCGCGCGAGTCCCCGACCTGGGCCACGGAGACCCGATCCGGCGACAGGATCGCCGCCGTGCAGGTGGTGCCCATGCCGCGCTCCTCGGGGTGGGCCCGCGCCTCTTCCAGGATGGCGTCGTTGGCGGTGCAAACGGCGCGCTCCAGCGAATGAGCCGGCGCCTGCCCGACGTTCTCGCCCTCGTGCTCGAGGTGGTGCTTGATCGATCGGGCCGCGATCCGGGAGGCCACCTCGCCGGCCGCCGCGCCGCCCATGCCGTCGCACACCAGCATCAACAAACCGGGGCGCTGGACCCAGACTTCGGTGCGGACGCAGGGGCGGCTGGCCCGCCCCGACTCCAGCTCCGCGATGACGAACGTGTCCTGGTTCTTCTGGCGCTCGGCGCCTATGTTGGTTCCTCCGCAGACGGTCAATTGCCGGTGCGGTCGTTCGACCGACGTCGGAGAAGGAGCCTCGGAGGGAGCAGGACCGGCTGAAGCGAATCCTTCATCCGACATGCGATGGGCGGATTTCGACGACATGTACTTAAACTAAGTGCTCCCCGTGCGCCGTCCACCCGTCCCCCCATCAGTTCTCCGAAGCGCTGGTGCAAAGCTTCAAAAAGTGACACGAGAATCTCGAATTGTTGCCCGCGCGGATCGCCCGCTCGGCGGCTGCTATCAAGGTCGCATGTCCCTCGGGACCCTCCGCCGTCCTTCTCGTGCGCCCGCGCTCGTGCTGGTCGGGGGGAGCCTGGTGGGCGCCCTGGGCCTCCCCGGCGCGTGGGGCGCGGCGGACGAGGAGGAGCCGCGGGCGCCCGCCGGGGCGGCGGCGCCCGCCGTTTCGGCGGCGGCGCGCCCTCTCTCTCTGGCCGAGGCCGAGCGGGTGGCCCTGGAGCATCAGCCTTCGCTGGCGCAGGCCCGCGGGCAGAGCGAGGCGGCCGAGGGCCGGGTCGAGCAGGCCCGGTCCGGATATCTGCCCCAGGTCAACCTCACGGCGACATACCAGCGCACGACCGGGAACTACGCGCCTCGGCCGGGCGCGTTTCCCGCCGGGACCAGCGTCATGCCCTCGGGGACCCCGGTCGTCGTCGCGCCGGGGACGACGGCAACTTCCGGCGGGTGGAGCTCGACGACCTACAACCTCTTCAACGCCGGGCTAGCCGCCTCGCAGCTCATCTACGACTTCGGCCAGACGAGCGATCGCTGGCGCTCGGCCGCGGCGAACCGTGACGCGGCCCTGCTGACCGAGCGGGCGGCGCGCGCGCAGGCGCTGCTCGGCGTGCGGCGCGCCTACTTCGACGCCCGCTCGCGCCAGGAGCTGGTGACCGTCGCCGAGGAGGGAGTCCGCAACCAGGAGCGCCACCTGAAACAGACGGAAGGATTCGTGCGCGCCGGCATTCGCCCGGACATCGATCTGGCGCGCGCCCGCACCGACCTGGCCAACGCGCGGGTCCAGCTGGTCAACGCCCGCAACGATGATGCCGTCGGGGTGGCGACCTTGAACCAGGCCATGGGGTTGCCGGCCCAGGGTCGGTACCAGCTCACCGATCAAGAGATGCCGGGCGTGGCGGGCGAGGACGGCGCCGTGGCCGGCCTGGCCGAGGGCGCGGTGCGGGCCCGTCCCGAGGTGGCGGCCCTGGTCCAGCAGGCCCACGCCGAGGATCTGGCCGTCAGCGCGGCGCGGGGCTCCTTCGGTCCGGCGCTGTCCGCGACCGCCGGCGCGACCGAGGCGGGGACCCACATCGACGCGCTGGTGCCGAACTGGTTCGTCGGGCTCAGCGTCGCGTGGCCCCTCTTGCAGGGGGGCCTGACGCGGGGGGTGGTGCGCGAGACGCGCGGGCTTCTGGCCAGCCTGATGGCCCAGGCCGAGACGTTGCGCCTGCAGATCCGCGTCGAGGCCGAGCAGGCGGCGCTGGCGGTGGCCGCCGCCAAGGCCAACATCGCCGCCGCGACCGAGGCGATGGTGAACGCTCGCGAGCTCTTGCGGCTGGCCGAGCGTCGCTACGAGACCGGCCTCGGCAGCGCGATCGAGCTCGGGGACGCCCAGCTCGCTCGCAACACGGCGGCGGCGCAGGAGGTGTCCGCGCGATACAGCCTGGCGTCGGCGCGCGCGCAGCTTCTCTTTGCGCTGGGGGATCGATGAGCACCGCTGGTGGAGAACGACGTCAGGCCCGTCCGGCCCGTGAGGACCGCGACGACCGTGGGGAGCGTGGGGCAGATGGCGAACGCGGCGAGGAGCGGGGCGCGCCGGCCCCCGCCCCCCGGGCGGAAGTGGTCGAGCCCCAGCGGCGCCCGCGCCGGCGGCTCGGATGGATCGTGGCGGCCGTCGTGGTCCTCGGGATCGTGGCGCTGGTCGTGGTGCGCAGCCGGGGCGGCGGCAGTGGGGCGCCCGGCGAGTCCGGCCGACCGGCGGGCCGCGGCGCGGCCGGCGGCGACCGGGCGGTGCCGGTGGTCCTGGCGACCGTCGAGCGCCGGGACGTTCCGATCTACCTCGAGGGTCTCGGCTCGGTCGTGGCGTACAAGACCGTCAACGTGCACAGCATGGTGGACGGACGGCTGATCCGCGTGGCGTTCGTCGAGGGGAGCACGGTCAAGAAGGGGGACCTGCTGGCCGAGGTCGATCCGCGGCCGTTCACGATCCAGCTGCACCAGGCCGAGGCCGCGCTGGCCCGCGACGAGGCCCAGCTCCGCGGGGCCGAGCGCAACCTGACCCGCTACGCGGCCGTCAGCGCCGAGCGGCTCATCCCGGAGCAGCAGACCGACGATCAGCGCGCCACCGTCGAAGGCCTGCGCGGCACGGTGGCCGCCGACCGGGCGCAGATCGAGAACGCCAAGCTGAACCTCAGCTACGCGCGCATCGTCTCGCCCATCGATGGCGTGACGGGCGTCCGGCAGGTCGACCAGGGCAACATCGTTCACCCGTCGGACGCGAGCGGCATCGTCGTCGTCACGCAGATGGATCCGATCGCCGTGCTGTTCACCTTGCCCCAGGACGACCTGCCGCGCCTGGCGCGCGCCAAGGCCAAGGGCTCCGTGCTGGTCGAGGCGCGCACCCGCGACGGGGAAGAGCCGCTGGCCAAAGGAGAGCTGGCGCTGGTCGACAACCAGATCAACCAGACCACGGCGACCCTGCGGGGCAAGGCCGTGTTCCCGAACCCCGCTCACGCGCTGTGGCCGAACCAGTTCGTGAAGACGCGCATCTTGATCGACGAGCGGCGCGGCGTGGTGGTGGTGCCGGCGGTCGCCATCCAGCGGGGGCCGAAGGGGGCCTTCGTCTACGTGGTCGGCCGGGGCGACGCGACGGGCGCGGCGGGCGCGGCTGAGGGCGCCGGCCCGAGCGGGATCGCCGCCGAGCGTGCGGTCGAGGTCGACGCGATCGAGGGCGCCCAGGCCATCGTCAGCCAGGGCTTGCAGGTCGGAGAGCAGGTCGTGATCGAGGGACAGTCGCAGCTCCGCGCGGGGGCGAAGGTGAGCGCGCGGGCGGGGGGCCGACCGGGGGCCAAGCCGGCTGCGACGTCCGGCCCCGCGTCTCCCGCGACCTCCCGCGGCGCGCGGGCTGGAAAGGCTGGCTCGCCTCCGTGAACGTCTCGGAGCCGTTCATCCGGCGTCCCGTCGGGACGGCGCTGTTGATGGCGGGCGTGCTGCTGGCGGGGATCGCGGGGTTTCGCCAGCTCCCCGTGGCGGCGCTGCCGCAGGTCGACTATCCGACCATCGTGGTCACGACCACGTTCCCCGGCGCCAGCGCCGAGACGATGGTGTCGTCGGTGACGACGCCGCTCGAGCGGCAGCTCGGCCAGATCCCGTCGCTGGCGTCCCTGACCTCGGTCAGCAGCGCGGCGACCTCGCAGATCACCCTGCAGTTCGACCTGGATCGCGACATCGACGCCGCCGAGCAGGACGTGCAGGCCGCCATCAACGCCGCCTCCAACCTGCTGCCGCGCACGCTGCCGACGCCGCCCACCTACAGCAAGAGCAACCCGGCCGACGTGCCGGTCATCTCCCTGGCCATCTGGTCGGAGACGGCGCCCATCAGCGTGGTCGACGACTACGCCGACTCGATCCTGGCCCAGAAGCTGTCCCAGGTCTCCGGGGTGGGCCTGGTGACGCTGAACGGAGGCCAGCGCCCGGCGGTGCGGGTGCAGGTGGACCCGGTGGCGCTGGCGGGCCGCAACCTCACGCTCGAGGACGTGCGCACCATCCTGACCCAGGCCAACGTCAACCAGCCGAAGGGGAACCTGGACGGGCGGCGCCAGAACTACACGCTGGCCAGCAACGATCAGCTCGAGACCGCCGCCGGCTACGGGCCCCTGATCATCGCGTACCGGGACGGGGCGCTCGTGCGGCTGTCCGACGTGGCGAAGGTGACCGACGGGGTCGAGAACGCCGAGCTGGCGGGCTGGGCGGACGGCCGCCGCGCCGTGATCCTGAACGTGCAGCGCCAGCCGGGCGCGAACCTGATCGCGGTCGCCGACGCCATCGGCAAGCTCTTGCCCCAGCTGACGGCGGCGCTGCCGAACGGCATCAACGTGACGGTGCTGAACGACCGCACGACCACCGTGCGCGCGTCGGTCGAGGACGTCGAGTGGACGCTGGTCCTGACGGTCGCGCTGGTGGTGGGCGTCATCTACTTCTTCCTGCGCAGCTGGCGCGCCACCGTCATTCCGGGCGTGGCGGTGCCCCTGTCGCTGGTCGCCACCTTCGGCGTCATGAAGCTGGCGGGCTACAGCCTGAACAACCTGACGCTGATGGCGCTGACCATCTCGACCGGCTTCGTGGTCGACGACGCCATCGTCATGATCGAGAACATCTCGCGCTTCATAGAGGAGGGCGAGAGCCCCTTCCAGGCGGCGCTGAAGGGCGCGAAGCAGATCGGCTTCACCATCGTGTCGCTGACGGTGTCGCTGGTGGCCGTGCTGATCCCGCTGCTGTTCATGGGCGGCATCATCGGGATGCTGTTCCGCGAGTTCGCGGCCTGCCTGGCCACCGCCATCGTGGCGTCGGCGCTGATCTCGCTGACGCTGACCGCGATGATGTGCGCCCACATCTTGAAGCCGGTCGACAAGGGGCGCGAGAGCTGGCTGGCGCGCACGTCCGAGCGCCTGTTCGACTGGCTGGTCGCCGTCTATGACCGGGGCCTGGTGATCGTGCTCCGTCACCAGCGGACGACCTTGCTGGTGACCGTCGCGACGGTGGCGGCGACGGGCGTTCTGGCCTGGGCCATCCCCAAGGGGCTGTTCCCGCAGCAGGACACGGGCCTGATCCTGGGCGTCACCCAGGCGCCGCCCGACGTGTCGTTCGCGGCGATGAGCGAGAAGCAGCAGGCCGTGGCCGACGTCATCCGCCGCGATCCCGACGTGGCGTCGGTGGCGTCGTTCATCGGCGCCGACGGCAGCAACCCGACGCTGAACAGCGGGCGCCTGTCCATCACGCTGAAGCCGCGCAAGGATCGGGACGCCAGCGCGTCCGAAATCATCGCGCGGCTGGGCCCGGAGCTGGCCCACCTGCCCGACATGCAGGTGTTCCTGCAAGCGGCCCAGGACCTTCAGATCGAGAGCCGGCAGAGCCGCACGCAGTACCAGTACACGCTGGAGGACGCCGACGCGGCCGAGCTGGCGGCCTGGTCGCCGCGCGTCCTGGAGAAGATGCAGTCCCTGCCCGAGCTGGCCGACGTGGCCACCGACGAGCAATCGGGCGCGCTGCGCCTGTCGCTGGTGATCGATCGCGACACGGCGTCCCGGCTGGGGGTCACGGCGCAGGCCATCGACGACACCCTGTACGACGCCTTCGGGCAGCGGCCCGTGTCGACGATCTTCACGCAGCTCAACCTCTACCGCGTGATCCTCGAGGTGGCGCCCGCGTTCCAGCAGAACCCGGCGGCGCTGGGGCAGATCTACGCGCGCGGGACCACGGGCCAGCCGGTGCCGCTCTCGTCGTTCACGCGCTACGAGGAGTCCCGCGCGCCGCTGTCGATCGGGCACGACGGCCAGTTTCCGGCCGTCACCCTGTCGTTCAACCTGGCCCCGGGCGTGGCGCTGGGGCGGGCCGTCGACGCGGTCAACGCGGCGATGGCGGGGCTGAACGCGCCGGTCGGGCTGCACGGCGCGTTCGAGGGCGCGGCGGCCGCCTTCGGCGAGTCGCTGGCGACCGAGCCCTGGCTGATCCTGGCGGCGCTCATCACCGTGTACATCGTGCTCGGCGTCCTTTACGAGAGCTACATCCACCCGATCACCATCCTGTCCACGCTGCCGTCGGCGGGCGTGGGCGCGATCCTGGCGCTGCTGGTGTGCCGCGCCGACCTGACCATCATCGCCCTCATCGGGATCATCCTGCTCATCGGGATCGTGAAGAAGAACGCGATCATGATGATCGACTTCGCCCTGGAGGCCGAGCGCGACCGCCACCTGTCGCCGACCGAGGCCATCCACGAGGCAGCCCGCCTGCGCTTCCGTCCGATCATGATGACGACCATGGCCGCGCTGCTCGGCGGGTTGCCGCTGGCGCTGGGGCAGGGGACGGGCTCCGAGCTGCGCCGCCCGCTGGGGATCACCATCGTCGGCGGGCTGCTGGTGTCGCAGCTCCTGACGCTGTACACGACGCCGGTCATCTACCTGTTCATGGGCCGCACGGCGGCGCGGCTCGGCGCGTGGGTGAGGCGGGGCCGCAAGGCGCCTGAGCCGGACGGGGCCGCCGCGCCAGGGGCGACGGTGGCGGCGCGGGCCGCGGGGCCGCGCGGATGAACATCTCCGCGCCCTTCATTCGCCGCCCGGTGGCGACGTCGCTGCTGGCGGCGGCGGTGCTGCTGGCGGGCATGGCGGCGTTCTTGAATTTGCCGGTCGCGCCGCTGCCCAAGGTGGACTTCCCGACCATCTCGGTGTCGGCGGCGTTGCCGGGGGCCAGCCCCGAGACCATGGCCTCGGCGGTGGCCACCCCGCTCGAGCGCCGCTTCGGGCGCATCGCGGGCCTGACTGAGCTGACCTCGGTCAGCGCGCTCGGCTCGACGACGGTGACGATGCAGTTCGATCTGGATCGCGACGTCGTGGCCGCGGCCCGCGACGTCCAGGCCGCCATCAACGCCGCCGGCGGCGAGCTGCCGCCCAACCTGCCCACTCGACCGAACTACCGGAAGGTGAACCCGGCCGACGCGCCGATCCTGATCCTGTCGCTGCGGTCGAGGACCCTGCCGCTGGCGCAGGTCTTCGACGCCGCCAACAGCATCCTGGCCCAGAAGATCTCGCAGATCGACGGCGTGGGCCAGGTCTTCGTGGGCGGCGGCCAGCAGCCCGCCGTGCGGGTCCAGGTCGACCCGGAGGCGCTGGCCGGGCAGAACGTCGCGCTCGAGGAGCTGCGGGCGGCGCTGGCGGCGTCCACCTCGAACCAGCCGAAGGGGAGCCTGGCCTCGGGCGGCAAGTCGTACCAGCTCGCCGCCGACGCCCAGCTCTTCGGCGCCGACGCCTACCGCCAGCTCGTGATCTCGTATCGGGACGGGGCGGGCGTGCGGCTCGGCGACGTGGCGAAGGTCTACGACGACGTCGAGAACAACCGCCTGGCCGCCTGGATCGACGGCGAGCGCTCGGTGCTGATGATCATCCGCCGGCAGCCGGGCGCCAACATCCTCGAGACCATCGACCTGGTGAAGACGGCGCTGCCGCGCCTGCGCGAGTCGATCTCGCCGGCCATCGACGTCGACGTGGTCGTCGATCGGACGCAGACCATCCGCGCGTCGGTCCACGACGTCGAGCTGACGCTGGTGATCGGGGTGCTGCTGGTGACGGCGGTGGTGCTGGTGTTCCTGCGCAGCCTGCGCGCCACGGTGATCCCCACGGTGGCGGTGCCTCTGTCGCTGGTGGGGACGTTCGGGGTCATGTACCTGCTGGGGTACAGCCTCGACAACCTGTCGCTGATGGCGCTGACGATCTCGACGGGCTTCGTGGTGGACGACGCCATCGTCGTCACCGAGAACATCGCGCGCCTCATCGAGGAGGGGCGCCCGCCGCGCGAGGCGGCGCTGGAGGGGGCCAAGCAGATCGGCTTCACGATCGTGTCCATCACGACCTCGCTGGTCGCGGTGTTCATCCCGATCTTGCTGATGGGTGGGATCATCGGGCGCCTGTTCCGCGAGTTCTCGGTGACGCTGACGATCGCCATCGCCTTCTCGGCGCTGGTGTCGCTGACGGTGACGCCGACGATGGCGGCCAA
>Ga0207639_10001263_pt1 | contig 17078 bp, 6 predicted proteins | sample KBSCornC32_FD_184299 | JGI IMG/M metagenome (GOLD analysis project Ga0207639, IMG submission 184299) | Corn rhizosphere microbial communities from Kellogg Biological Station, Michigan, USA - KBS Corn C3-2 (SPAdes) (version 2) | ecosystem: Host-associated > Plants > Roots > Rhizosphere > Soil ...
TTCGCCTATCGGGCCGCGCCGGTACAGATCAACTATCTCGGCTATCCCGGCACGATGGGCGCCGATTTCATGGATTATATCATCGCCGACGGGATCATCATTCCCGAAGAGGACGAGAAATATTATTCCGAAAAAGTCATTCGCATGCCGCACAGCTATCAGGTGAACGACGACCAGCGCGATCTGTCCGCGAAAAAATACAGCCGGGCGGACGTCGGCCTGCCGGCGGATGGATTCGTCTTCTGCTGCTTCAACAATAATTATAAAATCTCTCCGGCCGAGTTCGACATCTGGATGCGCCTGCTCGCCAAGGTCGAGGGCAGCGTGCTGTGGCTGCTGGGCGATAATGAATGGGCGATCGCCAACCTGCGTCGGCAGGCGGAGGCGCGGGGGATCGATCCCGCGCGTCTGGTCTTCGCCGAGCGCGTGACGGTGGCCGAGCATCTGGCGCGGCATGTCTGCGCGGACCTCTTCCTCGACACGTTCAACGTCAACGCGCACACCACCGCCAGCGACGCCTTGTGGATGGGACTCCCGATCGTGACGAAGCTGGGCGCGTCCTTCGTATCGCGCGTGGCGGGCAGCCTGCTGCATGCGGTCGGCTTGCCGGAACTCGTCACCGATACGGCCGAAGCCTATGAACGACTCGCGCTGGACCTCGCGACGGATCCGGCGCACTTCGCCGCGACGCGGGCGAAGCTGGCGGGCAATCGCCTGACCACGCCCCTGTTCGACACCGAGCGATTCACGCGCGATATCGAAAAGGTCTATGAGCGCCTTCACGACACGCATCAGTTGCGGGCGGCCTGATTCATCCTGGCTTGCGGAGGAGTCACTGACCGTCGCACCCGCGCGTCCAACCTTCATTCCCCATGTCACGGTAAAGTACATCCCCCAAAAAGGGGTGCGAGAAATAGTCGAGTCTCAATCATTTGAGCGGATCGACCCGGCTATCAAGGTTCGGGTCGAACGAATCGCTATTGGATTGATGGAAAGCACTATCTCTTTGTGTTTGGAGAAGCGACTGACTGGTGATTGACCGGAGTCATCCCCAAGCTCCTGCTGGACGGGGATGGCGCGGATAGCATGGCGGCGTGCATGCTGGAAGAGTTGTAATGGCTATAATCCAGATCAAGGATAATTGGGACTGCGAATGAACCCGCAAAGGCCAAAAAAACTGGACAACATGCAAGTAGAATAAGCTATGGGTATCCCATCAGATCGAAGGCTGCGTTGTTACGGCGGCGTGGTTTATTGATCGTCGATGTGGGAGGGGGCTATCCGCAGCGTGACGAAACTTACGGGGACTCAAGGGCGCGCAATCCAACTGTGCGGGCTGGCGATGCTCGCAACCCCGGCCTTCGGCCAGCAGGCGCCCCTGCCGCCACAGGTGCCGCCGCAGGTCGCGCCACTCTCGCCGACGCGCGAGGAGGTGCAACCGCCCGCCGCTGCGCCGGTCACGCGTCCCCGCGTCACGATCGAAGGCGACATAGAGCATTCGCCCTGCCTTCTCGCCGACGCGGCTTATGCGCAATATAAGGTCACGATCACCGACGCGCAGTTCAACAACCTCAAGGGCATTGCTCCGGAGGAATTGCGCCCCGCCTATGCCGCCTATCTGGGACAGGAGCGCCCGGTCTCCGTCATCTGCGACATTCGCGACGCGGCGGCGACGATCCTGCGTCGCAAGGGCTATCTCGCGGCGATACAGGTGCCGACCCAGCGCATCGAAAATGGTGTCGTCCGGTTCGAGGTGCTGTTCGCGCGGATCACGGCCGTGCGCGTGCGCGGCGACGGCGCGCGTGCCGAGGGATTGCTCCAGGCCTATCTGGGCCGGCTGAGCGATGCCGAGGTGTTCAATCGCTACGATGCGGAGCGGTATCTGCTGCTGGCGCGCGACCTGCCCGGCTATGACGTCCGCCTGCTGCTCAGCCCAGCGGGGACCGGTCCCGGCGACCTGATCGGCGAAGTGACTGTCACGCGCACGCCGCTGGAGGTCGACCTCAACATCCAGAATCTGGCGTCGCGCGACACCGGCCGTTTCGGGGGACAGTTGCGCGCGCAATTTTATGGCCTGACCGGCATGGGCGATCGCACCACCATCGCCTTCTATAACACGTTCGACTGGAAGGAGCAGAGCATCCTCCAGTTCGGCCACGACTATCGCGTCGGGGGGCAGGGGCTTACGCTCTCGGGGCGCTTCACCTATGCCTGGACGCGACCCGATCTCGCCACGCCGGGCCTCGACATCAACGCCCGCACCCTGTTCGCGACGGGAGAGGCCAGCTATCCGTTCATCCGCAGCCAGGCGCGCAACCTGCGCGGCGCGGTGGGCTTCGACTATGTGAACCAAAGCGTGAAGTTCGGCGCGAATCCGCTCACACTCGATCATCTGCGCGTGGGCTACGTCCGGCTCGACGCGGACGCGACCGACATCGGCGGCGGCGCGGCACCGCGCTGGCGGGCGGCGGGGTCGCTGGAACTGCGCCATGGTCTCGACATCTTCGACGCGACCCCGCGCGTCACGCCGGCAGGCCGTGTCGGTCCCAGCCGCTCTGACGGAGATGCGACCGGCACGCTGCTGCGCTACACCGGCCAGATCGACTATGCCTTTCCGCAGGGAGTCACCGTGTCGGTGCTTTCGCGTGGCCAATATGGCTTCGATCCGCTGCTCAGTTTCGAGGAGTTCTCGGCGGGCAGCTACACTATCGGGCGCGGCTATGATCCGGGCACGCTGATCGGCGAAAGCGGCGTCGGCGTCACGGGCGAGTTCCGCATCGACCGCATCCAGCCTTCGGCCAAGCTCGAACTGGCGCTCCAGCCCTTCGTCTTCGTCGATAGCGCCTGGGTGTGGAACAGGGGCTTCGCGGGTGCGCAGCGGCTGACGTCGGTCGGCGGCGGCGTGCGGGCGAGCTTCGCCAACCGCGTCCGTCTCGACATGACGCTGTCGGTGCCGACCAAGCGGGCGGGGCTGCTGGCGACGAAGCCCGATCCGCGCTTGCTGGTTTCGCTGACCACCAAATTATGGCCGTGGGTGCGCTGAGCGGAATGGGCGCCGATATTCGTTTTGAGGAACCGAAGATGCGTATGATCAGGCACAAGGCGGCGATGTTCAGCTCGGCGGTGGCCATCTCCGCCATGCTCGCCGCCGGGCCGGCGCAGGGCCAGGCGTCGTTCAACGCGTTCGACCCTACGGTTGTCTCCGGTTCAGTGGGCATTGATCGCGGGGTCACCACTCCGGGCACCGATGTCTACACTATCAACACGCCCACGGCGGTGCTCGACTTCACGCCGACAGATACCGAGGGCAGCGGCGTCATCAATTTCCAGAATCCCGGCACGACGGCGATCTTCCAGGGCGCGGCCAACTTCGCCGTGCTCAACCGCATCGTTCCCCGGCAACCATCCCGGCCGATTGCGTTCAACGGCAATGTCATCAGCCAGATCACCGGACAGACGGTGGCGCGGGGTGGCAGCGTCGGCTTCTACAGTCCCGGCGGGATCGTGATCGCCGATGGCGCGGTGTTCGATATCGGCAACCTGCTGCTGACCACGGCCGATCCGACCGGCGGAACGGGCGTCATCACCACGCCCAACAGCTTCACCCTGAACAGCGACAATCCCGACGGCATCGTCAACATCCTGTCCAACGCGACCATAAATGCGCCCAACGCGGGAAGCTATGTCGCGCTGGTCGCGCCGATCGTGTACCAGGCGGGTCGCGTCAACATCAACGGCAGTGCCGCCTATGTGGCGGCCGAGCAGGCGACGCTGACCTTTTCGGGCGGACTGTTCGACATCAGCGTGACCACGGGATCGACCGCGGACGGCTTCCCGTTGCAGCATAATGGCACGACCCGGTTCCTGAATTCCGCGGTGCAGAGCCGCGCCTATCTGGTGGCGGTGCCCAAGAACGACGCCATCACGGCGGTGATCGGCACGTCGGCCGACATCGGCTTCGATATCGCCACGACGGTGGGGCTGGATAACGGGATACTGGTGCTGTCGTCGGGATCGGGGATCAGGGATGCCTCGTCAGCGACGGGGCCGGTTTTCCCGTTCCTTGCTTCCTCTCGCAACCTTCCCGCCGCCGACCTTCTTTTTCAGGGTGGCCAGTTCAACGGGCGGGTGCTGGCGCAGGCGCTGAACAATGCGGACCTCAGTTCGACGGGCGTGACAAGCTTTACGCGCGACGTGAGCCTGACCGGCGGCGGGCGCGCGATCGTTACGTCGGACGGAGTAGAATCTGCGCTGACCTTCGGGGGCAATCTGACGGTCAATTCCGACGTGCTGGGCGGCATCGATTCGGCGACGGCGCGCACCGGCGGCGAAGCGCGGATCAGCGCGCTCAATGGCGGTACGGTGGGGATCGCGGGCACCGCGCTGGTCAGTGCCAGCGCCAATCTCTTCACCGGCATCGCGGGCGCGACCGGCTCGGCGACCGGCGGCAGCGCTTTCGTAAACGCCGATACGGGTAACGTAACGATTGGCGGAGGATTGCAGATCGCCGCCGGCGCGATGTCGCGGACGCTTGCGACCGGCGGGACAGCCGGGATCAGCGTGGGCGCGGGACAGAATCTTTCGGTCGGGACATTCGTCACCGCCAGTGCGTCGACGAACGCGGTCGACGATCCGTTCGTCACGGGTAGCGCGGGCGGCGAGGCGCGCGGCGGGACCGCCTTTATCAACAATGCCGGCACCCTGACGATCGGGGGCAATGCCGCGCTCGACGCAAACGGCCTCGGCGGGACCAAGACGACCGGCACCACCAATGGCGGCGGGGCTGGTTTCGGCGGCGTCGTCAGCATCGCGGACACGGGCCTCGCGAGCACGCTGACCATCGGTGGAACGACGACGTTGAACGCCAATGGCGTGGGTGGTTCGATCGGCACGGCGGCGGGGGTCACGGGCTTTGGCGGCGGCGCTACCGCAGGTCGCGCGACGCTGGTCCTCAATCCCGGCACGGGCACCACCACGAGCAGCATCGACCTGAGCGGCGGGGTCATCGTCAATGCGACGGCGACCGGCGGCAACGGCATCGGCGGGAATGGCGGCACGGCGGCCAGCGGTATAACGGATGTGCGCGCCTATGGCGGCACGATGCGGTTGCGGGGAGATGTCGCGCTTGGCACTGCCGTTGCGGGTGGCTCGGGGTTGCTGGGGGGCGGCGTGACGATCACCCCCAACACCAACGCGGCGCTGACTGTCGAGGGCGGCTCACTGACGCTCGACAGGAGCCTTTCGATCAACGCGAACGCCATCGGTGGTGCGTCCAGCGGCGCGACGGCGACGGGCTTTGCCGTGACAGGCGGCAATGCCGTGGTCGAGACACGCGCGGGGACGCTCCGCATCACCGGCGACACCAATCTTCAGGCGAACGGTACGGGCGGCGCGGTCACGGGTGCGGGCGCGACCGCCGCAGGCTCCGGGGCTGGCGGGCTGACGCAGGTCGTCGCTCGCGCGGGGACGATGACGCTGGGGGCGGTTTCGCTATCGTCAGCGGGTGTCGGGGGCGCACGGTCCAATGGCCTTGCCGGCGCGGTGGCGGGCGCGGGTATGGGCGGCAACGCGGTCATCAATGCCGACCAGGGGATGATTGCCGCTGCATCGCTCAGCGCATCGGCAGCCGGTTCCGGCGGGACTGCGGCCAGTGGCATTGCAGGGGGTGGTGTCGGCACCGGCGGCTTTGCCACCATATTGGCCGAGCCGGCCACCTTTGGCGGCGGTGGATCGGTGACGACGACGGGCACGGCATCGGTCGCTGCCGTCGGGCAGGGCGGCATGGGCGCGGGAGCCGGTGGCGGAGACGGTGTCGGCGGCACGGCCGCTCTGACCGCAAACGGCGGTCAGCGTGTAACGATTGGTGGAGCGGCCGTCGCGACGACCGATGGCTTCGGAGGCGCTGCACTGGCAGGCGGTTCGGGCGGCCGGGGAACCGGCGGCAGCAGCTTGGCCCAGGTGGACAACGGGGCCTTATCGAGCGGTGATCTTCAGGTCCGCGCGATCGGCACGGGCGGTAGCGGCTTCGACGGGGGCGTCGCCCAGGGCGGCAACGCGATCATCACGATCCGCGCAGGTGGCGGCACGATCAACGCGGCGCTCTCTAACATAGACGCAGGGGCCATTGGCGGGTCCACGGTATCGGGCGGCAGATCCGGTGGCGCGGCGACCGGCGGCGCGGCCACGGTGCAGGCCCTCGCCACCACCGGGACCAGCGCGATAACGCTCGGCGACCTGACTATTCAGGCGGGAGCGTTCGGTGGGGCGGGGCAAACCGCAAATGGCGCCGTGGGCGGCATCGCCACCGGCGGCACAGCCCGTATCGAGACGGCCGCGCGTACCGGGGTGACCGCGGGCGTGACGCTGCTTCGGGCGGATGGGCAAGGCGGCGGATCGGTGGGAGGTGGCGCGGCGGGTGATGGCCTGGCCGGATCATCGACGGTCTTTTCGCGCGGTTCGGCAAGCTTTGCGTCGCTGCGGGCCATCGGCAGCGCGACGGGGGGCAATGCCTCGGGCGCCGGCAATGGGGGCATCGGCAGGGCCGGCGCGACCATCATACAGGCCGATGCCGGCGGCACGCTTGCGGTAGCGGGATCGGTCAGCCTCGAATCTTTTGCGAATGGCGGCAGCGCGACCACGGGTCAGGGCGGCAATGGCACGGGCGCTGATGCACGGATGACGGCCACCGGCGGTGGCACCATTACCGCCGGATCGGTAACCGCCTTTGCCTCCGGCACGGGCGGAAGCGGGGGCGTGGGCGGCACGGGCACCGGATCGACCGCTTCGGTGTCGCAGGGCACTGGCGGAGCCGTGACCGTCGCCGGCTCGGTCACGCTGATAAGCGGGGGGACCGGAGGCAGCAGTTCTGCTGCAAACGGCGGCGCGGGTGTTGGCGGCGATGTCCGGTTCGCGTCCGATGACGGCACGGTTCGCGCCAACGGCGCGGTCACCTTGGCCGCCGATGGCGCGGGCGGTGCGGGAGCCGGCGCTGGCAGGGTCGGCGGGGCTGGCACGGGTGGTTTCGCCAGCATCGCGGCGAATACACAGCTTACGGACATTGGCGGCGCGGCGAGCCTGAGCGCGCAGGGCTTCGGCGGCGGCGGGCCGGTCGGCAGCAGCGCCGCCATCGGTGGTGTGGGCACGGGCGGGCAGGCGCTCATCGGTACGAGCGGCGCGGGCCAGGTGAGGCTGGCGAACCTCGCCACGCTGAACAGCGGCGGGCAGGGCGGTAATGGATTTACGGGCGGTGCGGGGTCGGGCGGCACGTCCGCGATCTTCAGCACCGGGGGCCGGACGAGCATCGCGACGACGGCGACCGTCGCGGCGCGGGGTCTCGGCGGTGCGGGCGCGGGTGGATCGGGCGGCGCGGCCATGGGCGGCTTCGCGCATGTGTCCGCAGACGGCATTACGACGATCGGCGGCACGCTGACCGCGGACGCCGGCGCGTCGGGGGGGCTGAAAACGGCGGGCGCCGCTGGTAGCGGCACTGGCGGAGCGACGCAGGGCGGCCATGCGCTCGTGCTGGCGGGAACCGGGACGCTTCGCCTGAACGGCGCCGCGTCCGTCCTGGCGGAAGCGAATGCCGGGTCGGTCGCTCCGAGCGCCGTTGGTAATGGCGGCGCCGGGCGCGGCGGGGAGGCGCGGGTGGGCACCAATGCGCCCGGCTCATCCCTGAACGTCAACGGCAATTTGCTGATCAGCGCCAATGGCTTTGGCGGCGGCGGCTTTGGCGCTGGCGCGGCCGGCGGCACCGGCACGGGCGGGACGCCGGCGAATCTCACCGCAGGCCCCTTCGACCAGGGCGCGTTTCTGGTCGCCGACGGAGGACCGGTAACGCTGGGCGGCGATGTCGTGATGACGGCACGCGGCGTCGGCAACTTCGCCGGCGTGGGAGGCACCGGCGGTGCGGGCTTTGGCGGCTATGTCAATGCCGTGGCCTTTGGCGCGGCACTGAGCGCCCCTGTCACAGCCAGTTTCACGATGGACGCGAGCGGCATCGGCGGTGCTGGTGGTTCGGGCGGCGGCGCGGGCGGCGCGGGAGAGAGCATCGGCGGGGCCTTCCTGACCAGCGCATCGGGCGGCGGCACGGTGCCGCCTGGCACCCTCAGCAGCGTGACGCTCGGCCGCGTCGGGATCATCGTCAACACGGTCGGTGGCGCGGGTGGGAACGGCGCTGCGGGCGGTAGCGGCGGGCGCGGCGGTGATGCCAACGCGCTGGGCGGCGCGATCGCCAACGCGGTGGCTCAGGCAGGCAGCGGCACGCTCAGCACCCAGTCGCTGACCCTTTCGCTCAATGGCACGGGCGGTGCCGGTGGGTCGGGCATTACGGGCGGCGCGGGCGGCAACGGCACGGGCGGCATCCAGAATTTCGGCACGGCGGCTGGCCCGGAAACCATTACCAACACCGGCAGCGTCAGCCTGGGCACGGTCGTCGCCACGCAAAATGGCTTTGGCGGTAGCGGCGGCGGCGCTACTGGCGTTGGCGGCGCAGGCGGCATCGGGACGGGGGGCAGCGGCGCGCTGACCGCTCGCGGCACCCGCGTGACGGCGGGCGATGTGTCGATTTCGTCCGCCGGCAGGGGCGGTGTCGGCGGCGGGGGGAGCACGGCGGGCGCGCCGGGCGCGTCGATCGGCGGCTCGACCGGCCTGTTCGTGACCCTGCGGCCGCTTCATGCCGATCGCGGGACGCTGAACGCGGGCGCGGTGTCGTTGAACAGCCGACTGGTCGCGGGCGCTCCCGCAGGAGGGGCAACCACCACCGGCTATTCGACCGTCACCGTGACCGACAGCAATGCGACCTTGTCCTCCCTGTCGATCTTCAACGACGGGGTTACGCGGACGCCCAGCCCCAACCGGACGGCGGCGACCGTCACCAATGGTCGTCTCGCCATCAACGGCGCTCTCAACATTGACGTGACGGGCGACCTTGGCGCATTTGTCACCAACGGCGGTTCGCTGGCCGCGCTCGACCTCAACCTGCGGGCGACCGGCACCATCGACCTGGGCGATCCCCGTGCGGCGGCGACGGGCAACATCGCCTTCGCCGACAATGTGCTGGTCAATGTCGGCGGCGATTTCCTGTTTCCGCTGAGCTTCGGCCAGCCCCCCTCCGATCTGCTCGACACCTTCTCGGTCACCAGCGGCGGCAGCATCGCGGTGGGCAATGTTCGCGTCGCCGGACCGCTGGGGCTGACCGCCGCGCTCGGGGTGCTGGCGGGAAATCTGGAGAGTGCGGGCAATGCCGTCACCATCGCCGCCGCCGGACCGATCACGACCGGCGCTATCACCGGCCAGAGCGCCAGTCTGGTGTCGGCCGCAAGTTCGATCCGCACCGGCGCCATTGCGACGCAGGCGGGTGTCACTCTCGCGACGCAGACGACGGGAACCATCACGACGACAACGATCAACGCCAACGGGGCGCTGATCGCACAGGGCGGCGGAACGGTCACCATGGGCGACGTCAACGGCTCCTCTGTGACCATCCTGTCGCGGGGCGGCAGTATTCAGACCGGCGCGATCACGTCGCGGAGCGGCATATCGCTGAGTTCGCTGGGCGTTGCGGGCAACATTACCAGCGGTTCGCTCAGCGCATTCGGTCCGATCACCCTTGGGGCGAGCGGGGGCAACGTCAATGTCGGTACCATCCAGCTTGCCGCCGGGGCCAGCCAGCCGGGCTTTGAACGGCGGGTCCGGATCACTGCGGCCAATGCGATCACCACCGGCGCGATCACCGCGCCCGACGATATCGCCCTGATCGCGATCGGGGGTGGGATCAGCACGGGCGGGCTGAATAGCGGGGGCAGCGCGCTGCTGCTCGCGGGTGGCGGCGTGACGACTGGCGGTATCGCCGCATCGACCGGGAGCAATGACTTCATCTTCATCGGCAACAGTAGCCAGCGAACCCTCATCACGTCGCAGCAGATACCGAACAGCACCCTGCCGCTGATCGGCTATGATGCCTTCCTGACCGCCACCCCGGCCCGCGTCGGCGGTCCGATTGCCATCGGCGGCGCAGTGTCCGGATCGCTGTTCCGCGCCGGTACGCTGGGCGGCTTCACCTTGCAGGGACCGGCGCAAGTGAACGGGACTTTCGATGTCGCGGCGACCGGGGCGGCCGCCTTTACCGGAGGGATCGTCGATGCGGCGACCATCGGCGTGGAGTCCTCGAACATCCAGATCGGTCAGGGCGCCGGACTGGGATCGACGCGAACCGGGCTGTTGCAGATCAACGGGATCGGCAGCGCGACGCTGGGCGGAACGGGGCAAGGGACCGGCTATGTGCTGGACGCGGCGGAGATCGGGCGGCTGCGCGGTCGCGACATCGTCTTCACCGGCACACTTCCCAATGGCGGCGACCAAATCGGCCTCATCGTCCATGACCTGACCGTCACGGGCTTCGGCAGCGGGGGCACCACCATCGGCAACCTCACTGACGCCAATGGCAGCTTCTCGATCATCACGCCCAACTCGATGCTGGTCGATGGCGCGGTCCGGCTGAACAACGCCGCGCCGGGCAATAGCCTCGGCTTCGCGGCGGGACACAGCTTCCAACTGGCGACCGATCGCGGGTCGATCGGCGTGTTCGGCACCGGCGAGGCGCTGGGCGGCATCCTGGCGATCCGGGCGAACGACATCGGCGTGGCGCAGCAGGCGCTGCTCGACCGCGCGCCCGAACTGGACGAGATCGAGCTCAGCGAGGTTGCCGACGCTATCCGCCTGATCGGCACACCCTCTGGCCAGGCGCGGCCCGAAGGTTTCCTCCAGGCCGGCACGATCAATTTCGCCGCCAATGACTATGTCATCATCCAGAACAGCAACACCGCCACCGAGTTCGGCGGCTTCACCGCCGGCAGCGGCGGCATGACGATCACCAGCCTGACGCCGCGCTCGCAAACCGGCCCGGCCAGTCCGATCGACGGGCTGAATGTCGTTGCCTATGGCCGGGTCCAGCGTGAGGATGGCAGCTTTGCCGCCGGCAACGATACGCGCGTGGCGGTTCGCTACCTCACCGACACGGGCGACGGCGTGGTGACCGGGCTACAGGGCTTTTCGGCCATCTCGCAGATCAACAACTGCCTGATCGCCGCAACTTCCTGCGCGACCGGCCTGGAGGACGAGTTCGTGGCGCAAAAGGTCGCGGAGATCGGCGTGAATGTGAACGGCGTCGTGGACAGCATACTTCCCATCAACGGCGCGCTGTCGCTGACCGGCGATCCGGCGGCGCCGACGGAGGTTCCGAGCGTGGGGCTGGTGTCCATCATCGACGCCGCCGCGCTCAAGGTCGGCGCCCTTGTCGAAGAACGCGTGACGAGCGGCGGCAATCCCAGCCTCTGGGGCGACATCGAGAGCGACGACGGCGCAAGCGACGATGGCCAATCCGGCAAGAAAAAGAAGGACGGCAAATGATCCGTTTCAGAGGGTTTCTGCGGGAGGCGACGGCACTGGCGACGCTGTTCGCGGCGGGGCTGTTCGCGGGAACCGGCGCGGCGGCCGCCCCGTCGCAGAGCGTGGCGGTTCGCAACAGCTTTCGCATCGGGGACAGCGGCGTCCTGTGCACCGCCCAGACCCGTGTCGCCGACCCGGTCCTGAAAAGCATGTTCGACCGGGGCTATGCGATCGTCTGTCGCGACGCGGCGACCGCCGTCGGCAAGCTTTACGCGCTGCGCACCAAGGCGGGTGATCCGCTGCCCGCGCTCGCGGAAAAACGTCCCGCCGGTCTCGCCTGCGCTCCATCGACGCAGGAGGAGATCAAGGGGCTGGGCGCCGTCTCGCTCGCCATCTGCCAGACCGGCGACAAACTCGATTATCGTATCTATTCGCTGACGCGCACCGGCACCGCCTATATCGCGGAGGGCCTTGGCGGATATGATTCGGCGCTCCGCCTCGCGCTGGTGTCCCTCGTCACGGATCGCGCGACGACAGGCGAGATTCAGGTCGCGACGACATCGGCGGGCGATCCTGCGGCGTTTGCCCGCGTGCAGGCCGGTACGCTGGACCCCGACAATGCGCTGTCCGAAGCCTATCTGCGCAACAACAGCGGCAGCTTCGCCGAATCGTCCGAGTTTTTCGAAAATCTCTTCGCGCGCGATGCGTCGGCGCGAACGGGCGGCGGCCGAGCGGGAGAATATCTCGCCAATCAGGCGCTCCAGCAGTCCAACCTCGGCAATTTCCCCACCGCCAACGCGCTGTTCGCGCGCGCCGCCAACACCAGCGCCGCGAACGAGGTGGTCGGCGGGCGGCTGCTGCGTAACTTCCGCGCGATCCACCTGATCAACCAGGAACTGATCCCGGCCGCGTTCGAGGAACTGGACCGCCCGGTCAAACCGATTTCGATGACCGAGGGGAACAGCGACGCCGCGCTGGGCGAGGGCGTGATCTCGATGGGCATCGCCGACCAGCTCAACCGGGAGAATGAATCGCTGGAACGGCTCGGCGGCATCGACAGTCGTCTGCGTCCCTATGAGCGCGCGCAGATCCTCGATGCGCAGGCGATGCAGTTGCGCGGCGTCGCCTATCGCCTCCAGCATAATTATCCCGAAGCGCGGCGGAGCTTCGCAGCGGCGACCAGCGCGCTGAACTTGGTGCGAGAGGGCCGCGTGACCTCAACGGCATGGTTGCGCTCCGAAATTCTCTCCGACACCGCGCTCATTTCCGAAGCGGAGAATGACCTGTCCGGCGCCGAGCGCGACCTGACCGCCGCACTGCATATCTTCGAGGTCGAGTATCCGGCGTCGGCCGCCTATGTCGGCGCCAAGGCGCGGCTCGCCGCTTTCCTCGGCCGCCATGGCCAGACCGACCGCGCGCTGGCGCTCTATGCCGAGGTAGTGGCCGCGAGCGAATCCACGCCGGGCGCCGCCGTGTCGCTGCGCAACCAGTTGCGCCCCTATTTCGCCTTGCTCGCCGACCGCGCGGGCACCGACTCGCAGGCGGTCACCGCCATGTTTGCGGCGAGCCAGGTGCTCCAGCGTCCAGGCGTCGCGCAGACGCAGGCCGTCTTCGCGCGGGAATTGTCGGGCGGCGACGATGCGGCGGCCGGGCTGTTCCGCCAGTCGGTAACGCTGTCGCGCGACATCGCGCGCGCCACCACCGAAAATGCGCGGCTGGCGGGCAAGCCGGATTTGAGCGCGGAGGACCGCACGGCGCTCGACGCAGGGCGCGCCCGCATCGCCCAGCTGGAACAGGAACAGACCGCGCTCCAGTCGCAGCTAAGCCAATATCCCCGCTACCGCGTCCTCGCGCCGCAACTGCTTGCGCTCACCGATTTGCAGAAGCTGCTGGGCGAGGGCGAGGCCTACTACAAGATGGCGCTGGTCGGCCAGGATGCCTATGCGATGTTCGTCACCCCGACGAGCGCGCAGGCCTTCCGCATCGGTGCGAGCACGAAGGCTCTGGAGGACGAGGTCGCAACCCTGCGCGCCAGCATCGTCACTCTTGAGGGCGGACAGCCCACGACCTATCCATTCGATGTCGCGCAGGCGCGTTCGCTGTTCACCCAATTGATGGGGCCGATCGCGGAGCAACTTGGGTCGGTCACCCATCTGATTTTCGAGCCGGACGGGCCGATGCTGCAACTGCCCGCCAACCTGCTGGTCGTCGAGCAGCCGGGAGTCGATGCCTATCTCGCGCGCGTCGCCAGACCCAATGCGGACGAGTTCGATTTTCGCGGGCTAGCCTGGCTGGGCCGTGGCCGCGACATTTCCACCTCGGTCAGCCCGCGTTCCTTCGCCGACGTGCGCGCGATCCAGGCGTCGAAAGGCACGCTCGGCTACCTCGGCCTCGGCCAGAATGCGCGGCCCAGTGCTGCCGCGATCACCGCCATGCCGCGCGATGCCTGCGCATGGCCGCTCGACACATGGGAAAATCCGATCAGTCCCACGGAGCTTGTTCTCGCGGCCGGGATCGTCGGCAAGGATCGCTCGGCGGTCATCACCGGCGCGGATTTTTCCGATACCGGGCTGGAGGCGCGCAGCGACCTCAACCAATATCGCATCCTCCATTTCGCGACCCATGGCCTCGTCACCGCGCCGCGCCCGGAATGCCCCGCCCGGCCCGCGCTGCTGACCTCGTTCGGCGGCTCGGCGGCATCGGATGGGCTACTCAGCTTCAGCGAAATCTACGACCTTCGGCTCGATGCGGACGCGGTGATCCTGTCGGCCTGCGATACGGCGGGCATGGCGACGGTCGCCGCAACGCGCGAGGCGGGCATCACCACGGGCGGCAATTATGCGCTCGACGGCCTCGTGCGCGCTTTCGTCGGTGCCGGCGCGCGGACGGTGGTGGCGAGCCACTGGCCGGTGCCGGACGACTATGACGCCACCAAGCGGCTGATCTCGAGCCTCTTCGCCGCCACGCCCGGCACCCCCATCGCCACCGCGCTGCGCGCGGCGGAGGTCAAGCTGATGGACGAGGCGAAGACGTCGCATCCCTATTACTGGTCGGGTTTCGCCATTATCGGTGACGGGCGGCGTGCGTTAATGCGGCGCGACGGGATGGCGAGCGCCGGGGAACGGCCGGGCCTGTAGGCGCGTGCAATTGCCGCCATGTCAGGACACTTTGGTCCTCCTGCGGCATGGCCCCGGATTTTCAGCGATTAGAGCGTTTTCCAAGCGGATGGAATCACCTGCTGACTCGGAAAACGCGTAAAACAGAGGATAATTAGAGCATGGTCCGATCCGGTTTGATCGGATCATGCTCTAGGGTGCAGACCCATTAATTGTGAGGATCGAGACAGGATTGTCCGGGATGCTGGGGGAGGAGAAGCGCGCGGAACGGGGCTTGCCCCCCGTTCAAGCGTTTCGACGCTCCCCGGCGCCCGGACAATCCTGCCCTTCGGGTGGGACGAAAATGGCCATTGGCGCGGTCGGCCGTTCGCCGGATACCACCAGTATCCGGCTTCGCGCCCTCCCTCCCACTGGCCATTTTCGTCGCCATCTCGACCTCGCAATTAATGGGTCTGCACCCTAATAACCGTTCGGGCTGAGCGAAGTCGAAGCCCTTGTTCGAGCAAAGCGAGAAAGCTTCGCCTCCGCTCAGCAGAGCCCTTCGACTTCGCTCAGGGTGAACGGTTCTATAGAAAGCTCGATGCTCTAGACTTTGGTCGAATCCCGCTGCGTCGCCCGTGCCTTAACCAGTTTCGTTGCGGTTTTCTGCATCACGACCGCCCAGGATCGTCCGGCAGCACACGGCGATAGACCCGTACCTCGACAGAAAGTTGCCCATGACGCACATCATTCGCCTGATCGAGGATCACAACGCCCTCGACACCTGCGCCTGGACGCTGGCGATCCTCGCGGAGTCGCCCTCGCCCGTGCCGGAGACAGCGTTCGACGAGCTTCAGAAATTCCGCTGCGCGCTGAACGCCCATCTCGCCGAGGAATCCCATTTCATGGCGAGCCGAGGCGGGGTCGGCCGCGATGAATTCGCCCGGCACGCCTCCGAACATGAGCATCGCTTCGCCGATCTGGTCGCGGAATGGGAAACCTATCTCGGCGAATGGAACCAGGAGACGATGGGCGAGGACTGGACCAGTTTCGGCACCGCCACGCGCTGGATCATGGGCCGCCTGCGTGCGCAGATACAGGCGGAGAATGCGGTGCTCTATCCCCTCGCCCTCCGGCATGGCCTTGTCACGCTGCGCCCCGCGCTGAATTGAGCGGCGCCTGAAGGAGCGATCCATCCCTCCCCGGATGACAGCAGCCGACCCCGGCGCTACATCCGGCGCATGTTCACCCTCACGCCCCTCGATCGGTCGGACAAGCCCCGCCTCTACGCCGACCTTCTGTCCGCCGCCCGCGCCATCACCGCCGACGAGAGCGACAGCATCGCCAACATGGCCAATGTCGCGGCGCTCATCTGGCACAGTCTGCCCGACCTCAACTGGGCGGGCTTCTATCGGCTCATCTGTGACGAACTCGTCCTGGGGCCTTTCCAGGGCAAGCCGGCCTGCATCCGCATCGCCATCGGCCAGGGCGTGTGCGGCGCGGCGGCGGCACGACGGGAAACGGTGCGTGTCGAGGATGTCCACGCCTTCCCCGGCCATATCGCCTGCGACGCCGCCTCCGCATCGGAGATCGTGACGCCGATCATCGGGGGCACGCGACTGATCGGCCTGCTCGACCTCGACAGCCCTATCCCCGCCCGCTTCGATGCGCGGGATCAGGAGGGACTGGAAGCCTTGATCGCGGGGCTGGGCGACGCGCTCGGCTGAGCGCGCCCCGCCCTCGCCAACCCCGCCCCCCGGATTCTGCCCCGAATCGGTACAGGCACGATGGCTAACGCCATTGGTCTGGCTTGGACGCCGATGCTAAATCTCCGTTAACGGTCTCTTTCCGGGACCGGGTTGGGTTATGTGCATGTTCGGGAGCGTTGCGATGCGGAAACTTCTTCTGTCAGGGCTGGTGCTGGGTCTGGGCGGCCTCGTCGCCCCCGCAGCGCAGGCCGATCCCGGTCCGGCACCCGCCGCGCCCGTGGCGCGCGGCCCGATGGGCCATCCGCCCGTCATGATGAACGGAGCGCCCGGCGGCCGCCACGGCGCCTGGGGTGCGCGCGTCAACGGCCGCTGGTCGGCGGGATCGGCCGCGCCAGGCGGCTGGAACGGCTATGTCCGTCCGGTTCCCGGCTATGCCCTGCCCAGCTACTGGATCAACCCATCCTTCTATATCGCCGACTATCGCGGCTATGGCCTGCCCGCCCCGGCCGGCGGCTATGGCTGGTCGCGCTATTATGACGATGCCGTGCTGACCGATCGCTACGGCCGCGTCACCGACGTCCGCTACGGATATGACTGGGACCGCTACGGCGGCTATGACGCGGACGGCTATGATGCCCCCTATGACGACGGTCGCCCCTATGACGGCGGCGCTCGCGACAACCGGGCTGGCAGCACGGTGGCGGGCGCTGTCGCGGGCGGCCTGATCGGCGGAGTCGCCGGCAGCGCCATCGCGGGGCGCGGCAATCGCGCGGAAGGCGCCATCTACTTCTGAATAAGTAGATGTAGCGTCACGACGACTCTCTGCCGATTCAGAGAAATCTGGAAAATACCTGGCGATCCCGGGAAGACTCGAACTTCTAACCCGCGG
>Ga0207639_10001264_pt1 | contig 17069 bp, 11 predicted proteins | sample KBSCornC32_FD_184299 | JGI IMG/M metagenome (GOLD analysis project Ga0207639, IMG submission 184299) | Corn rhizosphere microbial communities from Kellogg Biological Station, Michigan, USA - KBS Corn C3-2 (SPAdes) (version 2) | ecosystem: Host-associated > Plants > Roots > Rhizosphere > Soil ...
TCAAGAGCTTACGTGCGGCGGCGAGTGCTTCACTACGTGCTTCGTCCGCCGAGCGGCGCCGGCGCGCCATCAGGCGCGGTTTGCGTTTTTGCGTTGCCACTATTGACATTTGTGTAAGTTATAATCTATCTTCAACTCAGGCTCCTGGAGAATGGTGCTTTGTTGGCCAAAACGCAAACGCCGGCTGATTTATCCATACATCCCCGGGACATGGCCTTCCGGCCCGCAACGCCGGCTGCTCGCTGGTGGCTCGGCGGCGACCCTATCGCGACGGCTTTCTTCAACGCGCTGTCAGCGTCTTTTCCGCAGGGCGAGCGGTTCTTTATGGACGCCGTACGGCCCTATCGCGACCAAGCCGATCCGCAGCTGCGCAGCCAGATTGTTGCTTTCACGACTCAGGAAGCCATTCACAGCCGCGAGCATCTGGCGTTCAACAACAGCCTCGCCGCGCATGGCTATGACCTCACCCGCATCGACGCCTATCTGAAGGGCCGCTTTGATTTCGGCCGCAAGCTTCCCAAGTTGAATCAGCTCTGCGCCACGATCGCTCTTGAACATTTCACAGCGATTCTCGCGCACGCGATCCTTTCGGATAAAGACGATCTCGCCGACGCGCCGCCAGAACTGCAGCACATGTGGCAATGGCACGCGATGGAGGAGATAGAACATAAAGCGGTCGCGTTTGATACCTTCTTGTCAGCAACACGGAATTTCTGGGCGCTGCGGCGCTGGTGGGCGCGATGCTTCTCGATGGTGCTGACGTCGATCATGTTCCTGCAATTCCTGCGCTTCGGTGTGCGCGAATTTTTCCGCCAGGACGGGATCGATAACAGTCAAAGCTGGCGTACTCTTGGGCACTATTTGTGGACCAAGCCCGGGTTGTTCCGGCGCGTGGCGCCCAGCTATTTCGCCTATTTCAAACCCGGCTTCCATCCGTGGCACGTCGATGATCGCGAACTGATCGCCGGTGTGGAAGCAACGCTAACACCCGACTACGCAAAGGCTTAACGCGGTACACAACGGACACATTCACTTATCTGCTCTTATTGCTGTCAACAAAGGGGCGCGACATGAGAGAATACGAAATGCGGCTTCACCGGCCGGACGGTGCTCTGTCTGTGGTCATGAAGACGATTGCGATTGACGACCACGACGCGAAGAGGCTCGCCTATCAGTTCCTTATCGGCGACATCGCACGCGCTTACATATTCTCAGGCGATAAAGACTTGGGCGCCGTCGAGCGGATACCTGGGCGGAGCATCGCGCAAACTTACGGAGCAGTCTCAAGCCCGCCTCTGCTCGCAGCAGCTTGTTGATTCGATTGATGCGCTGGCCTCGAAAAATCGGACTGCTTAAATTTTTTTGAATCGCTGCGGAACTAATTACCTGCTGACACTGTTGTCAGCACGAATAAGAGAGGGTTCCATCACCATGACAACGAATTCCAAGTGGCGTCTCCTTGCGGGCGCCGCAACGGCGAGTTTGTGCCTTACGGCAGTCCAGCCTTCCTACGCTCTGTCGAGCTGGGCCAACACGCACACGCAAGCAATTCCGCTGATCAAGGCGAAGCTGCTGGGTGCGGTCAATCCAACAACCAACATGCGCATTGCGGTTGCTTTGCAGATGCAGAACACCCAGGCGTTACAGACTCTTGTGCAGAGCCAGGCAACGCCGGGCTCCCCCGACTTCAACAAGTATCTCACGCCGGCGCAGTTCAACGCCACTTACGCGCCAAGCGGCGCGTCGGTGAACGCCGTGACGAACTATCTCGCAGGCATGGGCTTCAGCAACATCACGGTCGAACCCAACAGACTCTTCGTCACCGCGACAGGCACCGCGTCGCAGGTTCAGGCGGCGTTCAACACGAGCCTCACACGCTTCAAACAAGGCAGTCAGGAAGTGTTCGTCAACACGACGCCGGCACAGGTGCCACAGTCGCTCAACGGCATCGTTCTGTCCGTACTCGGCCTCAACAATGTTTCGGCCGCACCGAAAGTCACGCAGTGCGACGTCTCTATCAAAGGCTGCTTGCGTTTCACGTATGATCCCCAGACCTACTGGCGTGCATACGATGCGGGCCATGTGAGCAAAGGCGCCAAGACCTCCATCGCGATCATGGCGGAAGGCGACGTATCCGGCGTGATCCCGGATCTGCGCACATTCGAAGCCGCCATGGGTCTTCCGCAGGTGCCGGTGTCTATTGTGCAGGTCGGCCTTCCGAGCACCGATACGGCCGGCGTTGGCGAATGGGATCTCGACACGCAGTACACGACCGGCATGGCAGGCACGGTGAAGCACCTTTATATCTACGCCACCACCTCGCTCACCGATCAGGACACCGCGCTCGAGTTCAATCACTGGGCGACCGACAATGTCGCGCAGGTCGGCAACGCGTCGTTCGGCATCTGCGAGTTCTTCCCGTTCCTCGACGGCACGATGGTCGCGGATGACCAGGTTTTCCTCGAGGCCGCGGCGCAGGGCCAGACGATGTTCTCTTCGACCGGGGACACGGGATCGTTCTGTCCCGTGGGTACGCCGAACGGTGTGCCGGTTGGTGCGCCTTTCGTCGGCTATCCGGCAACCTCGCCTTACGTGGTCGGCGTCGGCGGCACGACGCTCGTGACCAACACGAATGGCGGCTACAACAGCGAAGTCGCGTGGTATGCCGGCGGTGGCGGTTTCAGCCAGTTCGAGTACTCGCCTGCATGGCAGTCACCGGTCGTTCCGACCAACAATCCGGATGTGCCCGCCACCTTCCGCGCAATGCCGGATATCTCGATGGATGCAGACCCGAACACCGGCGCAATCGTCTACGTCAATGGCGCGATCGAATACATCGGTGGCACCAGCCTGTCGTCGCCGCTCGCCGCCGGTGCATGGGCGCGCATGCAGAGCTCGTATAACAATACGGTCGGCTTCGCGTCTCCGCGTCTCTATGCAGGCTATCCCGCGTTCGGCACGCCGCCGGGAAATCCGACGGGCCTGACGCAGAAGATCGACGGCTTCAACGACGTGCTTACAGGCACAGACGGCCTCTACACGTCGCTACCGTATTATGACTTCACAACCGGCTTGGGAACTTTGGACATCGCACAGAAGCAGCCGTTGCTGCCGCACTAAAGCGTATCGTAACGACCCCGAGTGAAATGACGATCGCCAGCCCAATCGGCTGGCGATCGTTGCTTTTTCTGCCGGTATTCCACCCCGCCGCCCGTAACTTCCTCGAATCCGTCCGCCTATAAAGCCACTGGTTAAGTATGGCTTTTGTAAGCAAACGCGCGCACAGTTCTCTCAAGCGGCCCGTAAGAGTCCGCCTAGGGAGGAAAACATGGCTCTGGTTCATCATCATGAACCGGATAGACCCCACGATCTGGCGCTCTGCGCGCTGGCCCTGTTTGTCGTGGGTGTCATTGCGGCGTCGGTCCCGCTGCTGAAGTTCTGCGTCGACTGGTGTTTCACGCTGTTTCAGTAGCGTCTTAGGCGACAGTTCGCGACGATCTGCGAAGATTGATTTCGCCGATTACAAAAACGTTCCCGAAATATCTCCGGAACAGACTGGAATATTGCAGTTGCGAAGAATAGCTAGGTCGTGTCGGATTGATCCGACGCACCCCATTTTTGTCTCCGGATCACATTTGCAATGCGTCTTACAATTTCTTTTCTGTGCTTTGCGTCGCTTGTTCTGGTCGCGTGCGGGCCAAGCACGCCGCAAAAACCACCGCCGCCGGACGTCGGCGTTGTCGTCATCAAGACTGAGCCGGTGCAGCTCACCGCCGTTCTTCCCGGACGCACCGAAGCGTATGCGGTCTCGGATATTCGTCCGCAGGTTGGCGGGATACTGAAAGCGCGCCTATTCACCGAAGGCGGCCTCGTCAAACAAGGACAGCCGCTCTATCAGATCGACGCTGCGCCTTATAAAGCCGCCTACGACAACGCCGTTGCCGTGCTTGCTTCTGCCAAAGCGAAGGCCAACCGGTATGCCGCGCTGGTAAAGCAGAATGCGATCGCGCCGCAGGACTATGACGACGCCGTTGCCGCTTACAAACAAGCACTCGCCAATACCCAGACAGCGCGCATCAATCTCGGCTACACGCGGATCACCGCACCGATCAGCGGACGGATCGGCCGTTCTTCGGTGACTGCCGGCGCACTGCTGACCGCAGATCAGACGACGCCGCTTGCGACGATCCAGACGCTCGATCCGATCTACGTCGATATCACACAATCGAGTAGCGAGTTGCTTTCGCTCAAGCTGGCGGTGCAGCACGGCAACGTGGACTCCGAGCCACCGGATACACCCGCGACGCTAACGCTTGATAATGGCGCGAAATATTCGCAGATCGGGCGCTTGCAGTTCAGTGAAGTCAGCGTCGATCCGACAACCGGCGCCGTGACGCTTCGTGCACTCTTCCCAAACCCGAACGGCCTTCTGCTACCCGGCATGTTTGTGCGCGCGACGATCAAAGAAGGCATCGACAACAAAGCTATCCTAGCGCCACAGCAAGGTGTCAGCCGGAACGAAAAGGGCGATCCCACGGCGCTCGTTGTGGACGCGAAGAACATGGCGCGCCTGCGTCTTCTCAAAACTGCACGTGCGATCGGCGATAAGTGGCTCGTCGTCAGCGGCCTCAAGACAGGTGACAAGCTGATCGTTGAAGGTCTGCAGAAAGTACAGCCAGACACGCCGGTCAATCCTGTGCCCGCGTCGTTCCTGAAGTCCGCGAAGGGTCGCTGATGGGCCTTTCGCAATTCTTCATCGAGCGCCCCGTCTTTGCATGGGTAGTCGCGATCGTAATTGCCTTGGTTGGCGTGATCGCGATCCGGACCCTGCCGATCACGCAGTACCCGACCATCGCGCCACCCGCCGTAACGATCAGCGCGACCTACCCCGGCGCGTCGGCGGAGACGGTGCAGAATTCCGTCACGCAGGTGATCGAGCAACAGCTCACTGGTGTCGACAATCTGCTCTATTTCTCGTCGTCGTCCAGCTCGAACGGTCAGGTCTCCATCACCGCGACCTTTGCGCCCGGGACCAGCCCGGATATCGCGCAGGTGCAGGTCCAGAACAAAGTGCAGCAGGCGACACCGACCCTGCCGCAGCAGGTTCAGCAACAAGGCATCGTCGTTCAAAAATCACAGAGCAGCTTCCTGCTTGTCGTCGCGCTGTATGACGACAGCGGCCGCTACACCAACATCGACATCTCCGATTTCATGGCGAGCAAGATGCAGGATCCGCTCAGCCGCGTATCCGGTGTCGGTCAGGCGCAAGTGTTCGGCTCGCCCTATGCCATGCGCATCTGGCTCGATCCGTTCAAGCTCAACAGTTTCGGCTTAACGCCGTCTGACGTGCAGAGTGCAATCCTTGCGCAGAACGTCCAGATTTCCGCTGGCGAACTGGGCGCACAGCCGACGGTTCCCGGTCAGCAGCTCGATGCCACGGTGACGGCGCAATCGCGGCTTGAGACGCCGGAGGAATTCAAGAACATCATTCTAAAGACCAGCACGGCTGGCGCCGCCGTGCGGCTTAAGGATGTCGCACGCGTCGAACTCGGCGCGCAAAGCTATGCGGTCGTCAGCCGCATGAACGGCAAGCCCGCCGCCGGTATCGCGATCCAGTTGGCGCCCGGCGCGAACGCGCTGAAGACCGCTGATGCCGTAAAGGCGAAAGCAACCGAACTGGCTTCGACTTTCCCACCCGGCGTGAAGCTGGCCTTCCCAGTCGACAACACCACGTTCATCCGCCTCTCGATCAACGATGTGATCAAGACGCTGGTCGAAGCGACGATCCTCGTCATCATCGTGATGTTCGTGTTCCTGCAGAATTGGCGCACGACACTGATCCCAGCTATTGCGGTTCCTGTCGTTCTGCTGGGCACCTTCGGCGTGCTTTCCGCCTTCGGATATTCGATCAACACGCTCACCATGTTCGCGCTGGTGCTCGCCATCGGTCTGCTGGTCGATGACGCTATCGTCGTTGTCGAGAACGTCGAACGCCTGATGCGCGAGGAAGGTCTCGATCCCAAGGAAGCCACCAAGAAATCCATGCAGGAGATCACCGGCGCTTTGATCGGCATCGCGCTCGTGCTCTCGGCTGTGTTCCTGCCGATGGCCTTCTTCGGTGGGTCAACTGGCGTGATCTACCGGCAGTTCTCCGTCACGATCGTTTCGGCCATGGTGCTCTCGATTACTGTGGCGCTGATCCTTACGCCCGCGCTTTGCGCGACGCTGCTGAAGCCGATCCCGAAAGGCGGCGAGGCGATTCATTGGCGTTTCTTCAACTGGTTTAACGAGACATTCGACTACGGCCGGGACCGTTATCACCGCGCGCTGGAGAAGTTTCTCGGCTGGGTCCGCCCCGCACTTCTGATCTACGGTGTGATCATTATTGCGCTGGTGTTGCTATTCCTCCGTCTGCCAACCGCGTTTTTGCCGGAAGAAGACCAGGGAACGGTACTCACGCAGATCACACTGCCTGTCGGCGCCACGCAGGCGCGCACGCTCGCGGTCGCCAAGCAGGTCGAGCATTTCTACATGGTCGACGAGCAGAAGAACGTCGAAACCACATTCATCGTCGCAGGCTTCAGTTTTGCCGGCGCGGGCCAGAACTCCGGCATCGCTTTCGTGCATCTGAGGCCGTGGAGCGAACGCTCCGGCACAGCAAACCACGCGCAAGGCATCGTGCAACGCGCGATGGGCAAGTTCTCCCAGTTCCGGGATGCGATGGTGTTCGCGCTGGTGCCACCGGCCGTTCAGGAGCTCGGCCAATCCTCGGGCTTCGATGTCGAAATGGAAGACCGCGGCAATCTCGGCCATGACGGGCTCATGAAAGCGCGCAATCAATTCCTTCAGTTCGCCGCGAAAGATCCCCTGCTCTCAGGCGTCCGTCCGAATGGTCTAGATGACACCGCGCAGCTTCACATCGATATCGACAAGGACAAGGCGACGGCGCTCGGCCTGTCGCTGTCGGACGTCAACAATACGCTGAACGCGGCCTGGGGCGGCCAGTATGTGAACGACTTCATCGACCGTGGCCGGGTGAAGAAAGTCTACATGCAGGCCGACGCGCCATATCGCATGGTGCCGGACGATCTCTACCGCTGGTACGTGCGCAACGCCGCCGGCGAGATGGCGCCGTTCTCGTCCATTGCGAGCTATCGTTGGGAATTGGGGCCCGCGAAGCTGGAGCGATTTAATGGCGTCGGATCTCTTGAAATTCAGGGTTCGCCCGCGCCGGGCAAAAGCTCCGGCACAGCCATGGACGAAGTGCAGAAGCTATTCCAACAATTGCCCAAAGGTGTCGGGCTGGAATGGACAGGGCTTTCTTATCAGGAGCGTCAGGCTGGCTCGCAAACAGCGGCGCTTTATGCGATTTCGGCCCTTGTTGTCTTCCTGCTGCTTTCCGCTCTTTACGAAAGCTGGTCGATCCCGCTCTCAGTCATGCTTGTTATCCCTCTTGGCATCGTCGGCGCGATCCTCGCCGCAACACTGCGGGGCCTCTACAATGACATCTATTTCCAAGTGGGCTTGCTCACCACGATGGGCCTATCCGCCAAGAACGCGATTTTGATTGTCGAATTCGCCGTCGATGCGCAGAAGCGCGGCGAGTCGATCCGCGACGCGGCGGTCGAAGGCGCACGGCTGAGATTGCGTCCAATCCTGATGACATCCCTGGCCTTCATTGCGGGCGTTATCCCGCTCGCGGTTTCCACCGGCGCAGGCGCCGCCAGCCAGAACGACATCGGCACAGGTGTCATCGGCGGCATGCTGACTGCCACCGTTCTCGCGATCTTCTTTGTGCCGCTGTTCTACGAGATTATCCGCGAAAGACTGGGGTAGCTCTCAGGCCAATCAACCGCCGCAGTTCTGGCACCCGTACGCTACATATGATGATGAACCGCCTCCTGGCGAGTGACGCGCTTTTCGATCTGACGTAGTGCCACGTAGAACACCGGCGTCAGAAACAAGCCGAAAAACGTCACGCCGAGCATACCGAAGAAGACTGCGATACCCATGGCATGGCGCATCTCCGCGCCGGCGCCGGACGTAAAGACCAGCGGCACAACGCCCATGATGAACGCGAAGGACGTCATCAGGATAGGACGGAGGCGAAGGCGCGCAGCTTCGATCGCGGCGTCGAGCGTCTTCTTGCCATGGATTTCTAATTCGCGCGCAAACTCGACAATCAGAATTGCGTTCTTGCAGGCCAACCCGATCAGAACGAACAGACCGATCTGCGTGAAGATGTTGTTGTCGCCGCCGGTGAGCCACACGCCGAAGATTGCGCTGAACAGACACATCGGCACGATCAGGATGATCGCGAGCGGCAGGAACAAGCTCTCGTACTGCGCTGCCAGCACAAGGAAGACAAGCAGCACACAGAGAGGGAAAACGAACAGCGCCGTGTTGCCCGCGAGAATCTGCTGATAGGTCAGGTCCGTCCATTCGAAGGTCATGCCCTTGGGCAAATTCTCGCTCAGCAGCTTGGTGATCGCGGCCTGCGCCTGGCCCGTTGAATAGCCAGGCGCAGGGGCGCCATTGAGATCGGCGGCGCGGAATCCGTTGTAGCGCATCGCGCTGTCGGGGCCGGTCGTCTCACTCACGCGCATAATCGAACCGAAGGGCACCATCTCGCCCGCTGCGTTCCGTGTTTTGAGGCGAAGAATATCCTCCGGCTGTGAGCGGAATGGCGTGTCAGCCTGCGCGATCACCTGATAGGTGCGGCCGAAACGGTTGAAGTCGTTGACATAGATGGAGCCCAGATACGTCTGCATCGTGTCGAACACGTCCTGCACATCGACGCCGAGTTGTTGCGCCTTTGTGCGGTCGAGATCGGCATAGAGCTGCGGCACACCGATATTGAAGCCCGAGAACACGCCGGCGAGTTCCGGCGTTTGCCGCGCCTTCATCTGGATGTCCTGCATGGCGCGATTGAGCGCCGCGTCGCCCTGATCAGTACGATCCTCGACCTGCAGCTTGAAGCCGCCGATCGTGCCGAGGCCCATGACCGGCGGCGGCGGGAAGATTGCGATCATCGCGTTGCCGCCGATGCCACCGAACTTCTGTTGCAGGCTTTGGGCAATCGCCATCCCGGATTGGCTACGCTGGTCGAAGGGTTTCAGCGTCACGAAGACAATGCCGGCAGACGCGCTGTTGATGAAGCCATTGATCGACAGGCCTGGGAACGCGACGGCGCTCTGCACGCCCGGCTCTTTGAGCGCGATGGCAGACATCTTGCGGATGACGGCCTCGGTGCGGTCGAGCGTTGCACCTTCCGGAAGCTGCGCGAAGCTCACCAGATAGGCCTTGTCCTGCGTCGGCACGAAGCCCGGTGGAACGGATTGAAACCCGAGCCATGTCAGCCCGAGCAGCAAGCCGTAGACAACAAATGCGCGGGAACGCCGCTTAAGAATGCCGCCCACACTGCGACCGTAACTCTCCGAGCCTCGATGGAAGACGCGATTGAAGAGACCAAAGAGCGGTCCAAACACTTTGTCCATGCCGCGTGCGAGACGGTCTTTCGGCGCGCCGTGGCCCTTAAGCAACGTGGCGGCCAACGCGGGGGACAGCGTGAGAGAGTTGAATGCCGAGATGATGGTGGAGAACGCTATGGTCAGCGCGAACTGGCGATAGAACTCACCGGTCAACCCGCTGATGAACGCGATGGGAATGAACACGGCGCATAGCACCAACGCGATGGCGATGATCGGGCCGGTCACCTCAGACATGGCCTTCAACGTCGCGTCGCGCGGACTAAGGCCCGCCTCGATATTGCGCTCGACATTCTCAACCACGACGATGGCGTCATCGACCACGATGCCGATGGCGAGCACCAGCCCGAAGAGGGACAAAGCGTTGATCGAAAAACCGAACGCGAGCATGAACGCGAAGGTGCCGACGATCGACACCGGCACGGCGAGCAACGGAATGATCGACGCGCGCCAGGTCTGCAGGAACAGGATTACAACCAGCACGACGAGCGCCACGGCCTCAAGCAGCGTGTGCACCACCGCCGTGATCGAGTCGCGCACGAACACGGTCGGATCGTAGACGATGCTGTAATCCATTCCTTTGGGGAAGTTCTGCTTGAGCTCCTCCATTGTCGCGCGGACGGAGTCGGAGATCTGGATCGCGTTCGAACCGGGCGACTGAAAAATCGGAATGGCGACGGCCTGCTTGTTGTCGAGGAGAGAACGGAGGCCGTACTGCGATGCATCGATCTCGACGCGCGCGATGTCGCCCAACCGCGTCACCACGCCATTGTCGCGCTTGACAACGATGTTGGCGAACTCCTCTGGCTCGCTGAGGCGGCCTTGCACATTGATCGGCAATTGCTGGCGGCCCGTCTGACCATAGGGCGGTCCATTGATAACACCGGCGGCGACCTGAACGTTTTGTTTGCGCACGGCGGCAACGACATCGTCGGCCGTCATCCCGCGCTCGGCGATCTTGTCCGGATTGAGCCAAAGGCGCATGGCGTAGTCGCCCGACCCGAACAGCTGCACGCTGCCCACGCCCTGAATCTTGGCGAGGCGATCCTTGACGTTCAGCACCGCGTAGTTGCGCAGATACAGCATGTCATAGCGGCCATCTGGCGAATTCAGATGCACGACCATCGTCAGATCGGGCGAACTCTTGGTCGTGGTGACGCCGAGCGCCTGCGTCACCTGCGGTAGACGCGGCAGCGCCTGGTTGACGCGGTTCTGCACGAGTTGCTGCGCGAGGTCGGGATTGGTACCGATCTTGAACGTGACCGTCAGCGTCAGCGTGCCATCGGATGCGGCCTGGGAGAACATGTAGAGCATGTTCTCGGTACCGTTGATCTGCTCCTCCAGCGGCGTCGCCACGGTCTGCGCGATGACGTTCGGATTGGCGCCTGGGAACTGCGCTTTCACCACAACCGATGGCGGCACGACCTCGGGATATTCCGAGATCGGCAGTCCGGTCATTGCGATCAATCCAGCGAGAAAGATCACGATCGAGATCACGCCTGCAAAGATCGGCCGATCTATGAAGAATTTGGACAGACTCATGGCGTCCTCTGAAATTGAGCTTCAGGAATAATGGTGATGAACAGACGGTCTAGTTCGATGCGAGCTTGCCCGGTCCCGCGAGATACGGATCGACGGCGGCGCCCGGCTGAACGCGCTGCACACCGTCGATGATGATCTTCTCGCCGGAATGCAGACCGGAGATCACAACGCGCTTGCCATCCATCTCCTGACCGAGGGCCACTTCGCGATAGTCCGCCTTGTGCGCCGGCGTCACGACGAAGACGAAACGCTTGGACTGATCGCTGCTGACCGCATCTTCCGGCACAAGGATGGTCTTGCTTGGCTCGGCCGCCCACAGGCGCACCGACACGAACATGCCCGGGACAAGCGCGCCATCGGCGTTGGCGAAGCGGGCGCGCGCACGGATTGTTCCGGTGCCGGTTTCGATCTTGTTGTCGAAGCTTTCGATCGTGCCGTCATAGACATGCGTTGCATCGCCTTGCAGCGTCAGTTGCACCGGAAGCTTCTGTTCCTGGGCCACTGTGGCGGCATGTGCGCGGACGCTGCGTAGATAGGTCTGCTCATCGACATCGAAATCGGCATAGATGCCGTCATTTGAGACGATGGAGGTCAGTAGCGGCGCATTCTGAGTCTGCACCAGATTGCCCACTGTGATTTCCGCACGGCCGACGCGGCCGTCAATCGGCGCCTTCACATAAGCATGATCGAGATCGAGCTCCGCCTGCGCGAGAACCGCACGCGCCGACTGGATACCTGCACTAGCGACGCCCTGCTGGTTGACGCGCTGATCGTAATAGGCGCGTGCGACGGCCTGTGCATCGAGCAATTTCTTGGCGCGATCGAATTCCGTGTGCGCGAGCTGCGCGTTCGATAACGCGGTCGCGAGATCGGCCTTCGCTTTTGCCACAGCAGCCTGATACGGACGCGGGTCGATCACAAACAACACGTCACCGGCACGAACGGCCTGCCCGTCCTTGAACCGGATCTCCGTAATGCGCCCTGCCACCTCGGGCCGCACATCGGCGGAATCGACCGCACTCAGACGGCCGGAGAATTCGGAAGACAACCGGACGGGCTGCGCCTGGACGGCGGCCACGGTAACGGGGACGGCGGCGATTGCGGCGGGGACAGCGCCCGTCGATGCTCCGGCATCGCGCAGCGTTGCCCCCACAACGACCATGCCGATGAGCGCGAGCCCTGCGAGAATAGCACGGCTTTTCAAATGGTTATTGTGAAGGACAGGCTCGCGGAGCTTAGCGACCTGAAGCAATTCGGCGATATGGGCCATGAATGGCCTCCTATTTCTGTATTGAACGATACAGATATAGGAGCTAGACGAACCGCGTCAAGCCCATTATGTATCAACCGATACAATAATAAAAGGGAAACGTCCAAAATGCGGACGGGCCGTCCGAGAAGTTTTTGTGTCGATCAGGCCGCTGATCGCGCGATGACGGTCTTTTGGAAAAAAGGCTACGAAGGCGCATCGCTGTCGGACCTCACGACCGCGATGGGCATCAACGCTCCTTCTTTATATGCCGCGTTCGGCAGCAAGGAAGGTCTCTTCAAGGCCGTGCTCGAGCGTTACGATGCACGGCGCAGCGGATTCATGGAAAAAGTTCTCTCCGCGCCCGACGCGTTCGGCGTGGCGCGGAACTATCTCGAAGGCATCGCGGAATTCGCGGCCGACACAAACGGCGGCGCAAACCCGCCGGGCTGTCTTCTGGTACAGAACGGATCCTGCGCAGACGCGGCGATCCCGGAAGAAATAGCACGGCATCGTGCCGAAAAAGAACGCCTGTTGTGCGAGCGTTTCGCGCAGGCCAAGAAAGATGGCGATCTGGCGAAGGAGGCCGACCCCGCGACGCTAGCGCGTTATCTCTCCGCGATGGCGAACGGCATCTGCATGCACGCCGCCGCCGGAGCAACGGTCGCAGAGCTCATGGACATCGCGCAAATGGCCCTCGCGTCTTGGCCGGCGCATACCAAGACAGCAACAAAGAAAAAAGGCCGCGTAGCAGCCTGACCTGAAAGCATGGTGCTCCGCAAAAGTGCCGCGATTCTCAGTTGTCTTACTGGACCGCATTTGCAGATGGCCAAGCAGGGCATCAAAGGAGCGATACCCTATTTGCACTAGCCCACTTGGCACGCTTCAATAGCGACGGGGGAATGAGATGGCGATGGGGTCCATCAAGAGTGCAGGCGCCATTGCGGCCGCGCTGCTGGTATTCGTTGCGACCGAAGCGGAAGCAAAGGGCGCGCACCGTCCGCGAAGATTCACCGATCCCGATCTCGATGCCGCACTGGTCATTAATGCGAGCACGAGCGCCGTCCTCTATGCGCGCAACGCAGGCGCGCTTCGTCACCCCGCGTCGCTTACCAAAATGATGACGCTCTATCTTCTGTTCGAACGTTTGCGCCAGCACAAGATTGCGCTCACGACCGAACTGCCGGTTTCCGCGAATGCCGCAAAACAGCCACGCGCGCATTTGCGGCTGCACGCCGGCGACACCATCACCGTGGGCACGGCGATCGAGAGTGTCGTGGTTTGCTCCGCCAACGATGCCACGGTGGCGATTGCGGAAGCGCTCGGCGGCAGCGAGCAGCATTTCACCGCTTTGATGAACAGAAAGGCGAAACTGTTCGGAATGACCAAGACGGTTTTCCACAATGCGACTGGGTTGCCGGATGACGCGCAAGTGACGACGGCGCAGGACCTCGGCATCCTCGCGTGGCATCTGATCTATGACTTTCCGGACTATTTCGCCTACTTCCGCACGGCGCACATGACCTGGCGCGGCGAGGACATCAACACCCATGATATGCTGATCGGCAACTACAAGGGCGCGGACGGCATCAAGACCGGATACATCGACTCGTCCGGCTACAATCTTGTGAGCACAGCCCAACGCGACGGCACGCGGCTGATCGCCGTGTTGATGGGCGGCCTTACGGCCGACAGACGCGATGAAGCAATGGTTGATTTGTTGGACGATGGCTTCGCAAGCGTGAAGCAAAAGCCGCACAAATAAGGAGTGGTACAGGTGGATTCAAAAACAAACCCTGCTCTACGAAATCCGGACGATTCGGAGCATGTTGCACTGCGCACTCGGAGGCCAATGACGTGAAAGGCGTAGCTACTTTGAGCGATACCGTAGAGGCATCCGCTTCAGTCCGCTCACGAAATTTGCCTGAACCCATGCCGGTTCGCCCGCGAGTTCGAACGCATCGACCCGCGCAAGCAGTTCTTCAAAGAATATCCGTATTTCCATCTTTGCGAGGTATTGGCCTAGGCATACATGCGGGCCATAGCCAAACGCGATATGACGATTGGGCGATCGCGCGATATCGAACTTGAACGGGTTTTCGAAAACATCCTCGTCGCGGTTAGCAGAGGGATAGCCCATCATGAGGTTATCGCCCGCGCGGATAGTTTCACCTCGAAGTGGGTAGTCCTGGATCGCGGTGCGGAAGAAATGCTTTACCGGTGTCACCCAGCGGATCATCTCATCGACCGCGCCGGATAGCAGCGCGGGATCGGCCTGCAAGCGCGCTAGCTGTTCCGGATTCTGCATGAGCGCAAGCAACCCACCGGCGGTTGTCGAACTTGTCGTGTCATGCCCGGCCGTCGCGATTATGATGTAATAGGAGAGCGCTTCATGATCCGCGATTGGCTTTCCGCCGATCTCGGCGTTGGCGATGATCGAGGCAACGTCGCTCGTCGGATTCCTGCGGCGCTCCGCCGTCAACGCACCAAAATAACGGCCGAACTCCGCCACTGTCTCTGCAAGATTCCTGTTGCCGCCGCTTTGCTTGATGTCGGGATCGTCAGGTCCAAAGATTTCCTGCGTGAGCTTGAGCATCTTCGGCTCATCTTCTTTCGGCACGCCGAGGATGCGCATGATCACGCGCAACGGATACCAGACGGCAACATCGCGGACGAAATCGCAGGCACCGCCCGTGTCCAACATGCGCTGCACGCATTCGCGCGCCAGCACATGCAGATCGTCTTCCAGCGCTTTAATATGCACCGGCATGAACCACGCCTGCGTCAGCTTGCGATAGACCGCGTGATCGGGTGCATCCATATTGACGAGATTGCGCAGGAGGACCGTGCTGCCGCCGGTGATCTGCTTCGTCTTCTCTTGATCTTTGATGGTGCGCAGCAAAAGCCGCGGCGCATTCAGGAATATGTCCGGTTTGCTCTCGACTTCCTGAATGTCTTTGTACTTGGCGACCGTCCAAAACGGTCGATAGCCGGTGGGTTCCGTCCAGCGCAGCGGCGTTTCGCGGCGAAGCTGAGCGAACAGCGTGTCATAGGCACCGGGCTCGGCATAAATCTTCGCCGAGACGATAGCGTCATCCACCGATATATCTGCTTGCGCCAACGCCTCACTCACCGGCCACCATCTCCTGCGCTTGCGCCTGACCGGCAGCATTCAACACGGTCACATCGACCGGAACGCCGTCGATGAAAGTCGTGCCAGACACTTTTTCCACCACATCGGGGCCATGTCCCAGAAGCAGATTGATGTTGGCGCCTGGCTTCTGGTTCGCGCGCTGCCATCCGCCATTGTGGCCCCAGCCGTGCGGATAACAGATCGCGCCTTTGACGACAGCATCCGAAATCTGCGCCGTCACGTCGACGCGGCCATGCGCGGTACGAAGCTCGACCTGCGACCCATTGCCAACCCCGCGCTCGGCGGCATCTTCGGGATGGATAAGCAGCACCGGCGTCTGTGAGTTCACCAGCTTCGGCGCGTTGTGCATCCAGGAATTCATCGACTTGAGTGTGCGCTGGCTGAACAGCTTAAGCCGCCTATCGGCTGGAGAATGCCGCTCCTGCGCAAATCGCGCGAATTCTTCTTCGAGAATGTCGTGCCAGAGCCGCAGCTTTCCATCCGGATAGGCAACATGCGCCGGCCAACTTTCGTAGGTCAGCGGCATATCGAGCATCACGCCGTGCGGATATTTCTTCGCGAGCTTCTTGAGTGAAAGGCCACGCCGGAGCCCGAACCTGTCGCCCACAGGACCAAGCCGTACGCCCATATCGACCATATCGAGCGCGGTCGGCACAAAGCCGAGCTTTTCCAAGCGCGCCATCATCTTTATTGGGTAAATCGAACCGACGCCCATGCGCTTTGCGAGATCACGGAAGATCGCAAGCTCTTCTCGCGCCTCGCCGGTCTTCTCGATGACTGCCGGCGAATACTGGAGATAAGGCCGCGGCATATGCGAAAGGCCGATCAGTGGCACATCGCCCTTCTCCAAGAACGTCGCGGAGGGAAGGACATAATGGGCGAAACGATTGGACTCCGTCACGTAGAGATCGATGGAGATCATCAGATCGAGCGATGCGAACGCGCGCGCGAGATGAGCGCCTGCGGGCGCCGACAGGACGGGGTTGCCGGCGATCAGCATCATCGCACGCACCTGCCCGGCACCCGGTTCCAGAATGTCATCGGCAAGAACGGCGGATGGCATCATCCCGCCAACGACGGGCAGATTACCGATACGCGTGCGATGCTCGCCATAACCCACAAGCGGCTCCGGTCCGCCCTTGAGCGGGAAGGCGCCGAAGGTCGAGCAACCTTTGCGCCCGAACTTGCCGGTCGCCATGTTAAACGCATCGACGAGGACATTTGAGATCGTGGAGAAATTTCCGCGGCAGAGACCAACGCGGCTGTACATTGCGGCGCGCGGTGTCTTCGCGAAATCACGCGCGAGATTTCGGATCGTGTCGGCGGCGATGCCCGTGCGTGTGGCGGCGTCCTCGACCGTGATCGTGGAGACAGCATCGCGCAGCCGTTCCCAACCTATCGTGTGCTTGCTCAGGAATTCGCGATCTTCTAGGCCTTCGTCGAAGATCGTGCGCAGCATCGCGGCCAGCAGCCAGATATCGGAATTCGGCTGGATCCAGATATGCTCATAGCGCTCCGCCGTCTCGCCGCGGCGCGGATCGATCACCACCACGTGGCCGCGCGCGGCAATCGCATCCAGATCGTGGCGCATGCGCGGCGCGGTCAGAAGCCCGCCGTGCGAGACCAACGGGTTGGC
>Ga0207639_10001267_pt1 | contig 17059 bp, 9 predicted proteins | sample KBSCornC32_FD_184299 | JGI IMG/M metagenome (GOLD analysis project Ga0207639, IMG submission 184299) | Corn rhizosphere microbial communities from Kellogg Biological Station, Michigan, USA - KBS Corn C3-2 (SPAdes) (version 2) | ecosystem: Host-associated > Plants > Roots > Rhizosphere > Soil ...
AATGAACCGGACCCCTGCTGTGGCTCGTGTTGTTCAGCCGGCGGCTCCCCGAAATCACCTCTACCGATCTGCCGGACAAAATCACATCAAAAGAGGGTGGGGAAGCATTTCCCCAACCGAGCACTGGGGCTCCCAGACCAGATTACGGGTTTTTGGGCTGCCCTATTATAGTGACTTTGCCGTTTTGTCCCGGACAGGCTTCACTTACTTACCAGATTATTCGCCCGCTTTTTCCGCCCACGGCGCTCACGATACGCCGGCGCCGCCGGCTCCCAGATGGCCTCAAGGTAGGCTCGCTCTTCCTTCATAAGAGGACCAAACAGAAGCTCCTGCCCGGCAGGGCTTGGTTGCCATTCCACTGTGTATCCCTGCAGGTGAGCCGGCCTCTGCGGCTTGGCGGTGTCGACCAATGGGTTTTGATCCGTGGAGTGAGCACGGCGAACCGGGCGCTTCAGCGATGTTGGACTTTTCCGTCACTTCAAATCAACTTGAGAAGCGCTTAGTCGTTGTGCATTGGGATAAGCGTGGTACTCGGCGTTCGTACTACGAAACGGTGAATAGCTCAATTGTTCGATGCAGTAGGCAAAACGCTCTATGAGCGTTTCGTAAACTCTCGCTCACTCCGAGACAGATCCTACCTCATGAGCTCAATCGCGATCCGCCGTCACAAGAGCCTCAGAGTGAATTGGCAAAAACTGGCAATTCGGGAAATCTGACTCATTCGACGTCGGCGAGTGTGAATGTCCAAACTACCATTGCAGGCGTGAAAGACGGAGCCAATCTGGACCTTGGTCTGGGTGCGATCGATATTTCAGGTATTGCAACCTCGCTGTTGAGCAAACTGTCAGCCGCGCAAACAAGTCAGACTGGGGGACAGCTCCAAACAGGTGGAGCTAAATTCAGCGAAACGAAGCCGATAAGCTTCAACCCCGACAAAACATATGCCATTCAATCCCAGCAGAGGATACCTCAATGGAAATTCTTCATTATGACGATATCGTGTTGATTTCGATCGCGCTGAGAATAGACGATTTCAGTACCGTCGGGTGCCAATGTCATTCCGTAGAAGGCTGGTCGCGCAAGCTTGCTCACCGAAGTGACTTGTGAAGTGGCTGTAATTAGAAACTTGATTTCTGATGGCGCGTTTGGCCTCGAATCCGTGAGATAGATCCCATCCTTAGCGATATCCCAATTCGCCCAATTATCGACCGCCAATCCGCGCCACAGACCCCTTTCGTCGCCCGCATCCCGGGGAACGGACCACAATCCGGGCTCGGTCAAGCGCGAATAAATGATTGCAACACCGTCCGGAGTTTCTTTTGAGAGGAATCCGGGATTGCGAGTGACCTGCACGGCTTTCTCCCCATCTAACTGAACCTTCCACACATGGAAGTCTTTACCGGCGCGATTGGAGGCGAAGTAGATCATGGTTCCGTCTCGTGACCAACTCGGCAAGACACTGTCTGCATCCGCGAAACCGATGACTGGTCGGGTGATTCCAGTCGCGACTTCAACTACGTAAATCTGGCTGTGCCTATCGGAGCGAAAATCAAAGGCGATGTATCGCGCGTCCGGCGACCAGTGAGGGCTTCCCGCATATCGCTCCAATTTTGTCACCTGTGTCGGACTGGAACCGTCAGAATCGCACGTCCAAATCTCCTCGTATCCTGAACGGTCACTCTCGAAGGCAATCTTGCGCCCGTCAGGAGAGAACTGGGGCATCAGGTTGGAGGTCCTTGGCGAAAGTAAGCCGACCGCATCGCCGTCGGCAAGATGACTTTCAGGTTTGATCTTGATCTTCCAGAGGTTCTCTTCCTCAATGGTGTATTCATAGGCGATCTCGCCACCGGCCAGCGACACGGTTGGGTTATCAACCTGTATTCCTGATCCGGCCACCGAGCGAATCGGGCCTCCACGAGCGGGAACTCGCCACAGGCTTTTCATTCCTGCGTGTGTTGAAGAAAAGATCAGTTCTTCTCCATCGCTGGTCCATGCAGGTGCGCTGAATACGCGACGATGATCAAATGTGAGTTGCCGAGGCTTGCCACCGGCTGACGGCATTACGTAAACGTCGTCGACGAAGATTGGTCCGGTGGAGCGAACAAAAGCGATCTCTCCACCGTCAGGCGAGAAAGTCGGCGCTACATCGTGATAGCCGGTGGGAGGGAATGTCAGATTCTGGACCTTGGAATTTACGAGCGAGATCACCTTGATTGAACTCTGCTGGTTTTGAACATCCCACTCAGCAAATGCAATCTGCTTTGAATCTGCTGAGAACGAGATCGAAGTGGGACTCTCAAGAGGAACTTGGGCACCTGAGTAGACCGGCTGAGCCTTTCCTCCTAGTGATGGGACGACCATGATTGCAAAAGAATATGGACTACTCTCCAAGCTCGGTTGGCCCGAATCACGTAAGAACGCAATTTCGCGCCCATCCGGGGACCAGGCTGGATGAGAGTCGGTTTCTCCGTTTGAGATCTGGAGTAGACTTTGGGTCCCGACTACCTCGACGTAAATTCCTGATTTTCCCTGTTCCTGGGAATGCCGAAAGAAAGCAATTCGGCTTCCGTCAGGCGAAAGCGCTGGCATGCGTTCTTCGCCGGAGATGTCAAGCAGAGGGATAAGGACCGGGGGAGGATACGTTGATGACCAGTGTTGCCTAAAAGTCCATGCGACCGCTCCTGTCAACAGGAGGGTTATGAGAGATAGGACGACTGGCCTGATGGGCACGGCAGACTTCAAAGCCGGACTGGAGATCGTCGGCGCGCTATGATCCGGCCCACTGGCAAGAAATTGCCCAGGCTTGGTGTCCTCAGCTTCCCCTATAGGCGCGGGCCACCTTTCGGTAACGAGGTCGGTGTGACTTCCCTTAGATGGGATCTTGGCAGAATCGTCGCCGTACACCAGATGTACCGGCAGCGCGAATCTGTAGCCGCGCTTCGACACAGTTTCAATGACAGTACCATTGGCAGACAAAGCTTTGCGGATCTGAGATATATTTTGCGCCAGAGCCACATCTTCAACGAACGAATCAGGCCAAACGCGCTCCATGAACTCTCGCTTGGTGACAAGCCGCCCGGCGTTCTCCAGGAGCAGGAGCAACGTCTCGAACACCTTTGGACCTAGAGGAATCGGAGAACCATTTCGCAGGACGAGTCGCTCCGTTTCATCAACAGAGTATTCACTGAACTGATATATCCGGCGATTCGATTGCTGCATACCAGGCTCTGAAAGAGCTTCAAGATTTTATCAGCAAAATTTCAGCTTTTTCTGAATACTTCACGACCGCATAAGTCGTATCTATGTGTCGCCTTCCGGATGGGGACGTGCCACATTTGAGCTCATTGGGCGGTTCCCCCGCCACGCGAGCCTCCCGAGTTGGCCCGCCACTTCGGTGCGCAGGAGGTTCTCATGAAATTCCGGTCCACGGTCCTCTGTACGACGCTCGCCTTACTGACGGGAGCTTTTTATCCAGCAACAGGTCAGGACAACCTGCCCCGAATTCACGGCATTACACCCAAGCCCGTCCTCGACCGATCGGCAAAGGTCAATCGTCGAATGGATCCCGGCCAGATGATAAGGCTCACCCTCACTCTGCAGCCCGTTCAGCAGGCCGATCTGGAGGAATTCATTCGCAACGCTCAGGATCCGCGTTCACCTCATTTCCATCAGTTTATGACCTTCAATGAATGGAAGAAGAAGTACGCTCCTTCCAATGCCGACGTTGCTGCCGTGCGCGGGTGGTCCGAGCGCAATGGTCTGAAAGTTGTGCATGAGTTTCGTAACAATCTCGCTATCAAGGTTGAGGGAAACGTCGGAACCATTGAGAAGGCATTCGACGTTCAAATGAACCACTACTCTACCGCGACCAGAAGCTTCTATTCCAACGATCGCGATCCCGCATTGCCGGTTGAACTTACCCGAATCCTCAAAAACGTGCACGGGCTTAGCAGCTATCATCACGCCTACTCTATGAGCCAGGGTTTCGATGCAGTGGCCGCAGACGCGGAACCAATATATGTGCCTGGCGAATTTATTCGGGAGCACGATGCGCAAGGACATGGCAAAGGAGCACAGAACTCCGTTCGCCTCATCCAAAACCCAACGGCGGATACAAGCGCCCCTGCGCCGAGCTTCTATCCCGCATCTGGAGGTGGATATTGGTATGAAGCAACTGATTTGTTCAGCTCTGAAGCTTATGACCTGAATGGGCTGACTAAGTTCAGCAGTTGCTGCAATCCAAATCACAATCCAGGCGGAACGCCTAAAGAGACATCCATCGCAATCATCGGATCGGGCTCTATGTCAGACACAGACTTAACCGCATTCGTGAATCAGTATGGGATGGCCTTCAACGTAACGCACCGCACCTTCAGCGGAGCAACCTGTTGCAATGCCGAAATGAATCTCGATGTCCAGTGGGCCACTGCGTTCTCCAACAGCTTCGGAAGCCTATTTGATACGGCACACGTGTACATCTATGAGGGCGCCAGCACAAAGCTAACCGACAGCCTCGACGCATGGGAACTCGCGCAGAGCGATGATAGTGCACGGAATGCAAGTTCGAGCTTTGGCGCACCCGAGAGCACCTACGACAACGCGCACATGATCAGCGACTATACTGACGTGATCAACGCGATGGCTGCCACGGGATGGAGCATCGCAGTAGCAACGGGAGACCACGGCGCAACCCAAGACTGCAGCACTCTGAGTGTTGGCTTCCCAGCTTCTGACCCGAATGTAGTTGCGGCAGGAGGAGCTAATCTAGGGCTCAATAACAACTCTGGAAATCCTCAGTTTTCCTCGATTAACCCATGGACTGGGCCAGGCTGTAATGGAGCTACGGGCACAGCAAGCAACAATGGGGGCGGTAACGGTGGTTGCGCCAGCATCGAACCGAGGGGCTTCTATCAGGAAGTATTCGGATCTGACCTCTGCAAGAGCGATCCAGATCACCCGAAGCGTTCGTTGCCCGACGTGGCACTAAATTCGGCGATCGGCCAGGCAACTTACCTCAACGGATCTTGGGGCGGCTCGGGAAACGGCACGAGTGTAGTGGCACCGGAACTAGCAGGCTACTTTGCTCAAGTCAATTCTTATCTGCTCAAGATGGGAAATATCTGCGGAAATAGCCTGCCATATCAAGCCTGTGCTCCACTCGGATTGCCGAATTACTGGCTCTGGGGCTTAGGGCTATCTGGTTCAGGAAACGGTCGACGGCCTTTTTACGACATAAAGGCATCTAGTCCTTTCAACGCTAACGTTGATTGTATTGGCGGAGATAAAGACTCGAGTGGCAATCCCCAGGGCTTAGCTGCCCCGTATTGCGCAACCGACGGCTACGATCAGGCAACGGGGTGGGGCGCCTTCAACATGCTTCAACTAACTTGGGCCATCGCGTATGACCTAGGCCATGGAGTCTTCCCTGATGTCCAATTCACAGGTCCAAACAAGAACACCTGGTTTAATACCGACCAGAAAGTAAACTTCACGGTTGTGAGTCCAACGATTTCAGGAACCAGCGCCTCGTATGGGGTTGCTGGGTATACAGCGCAATGGGATAAGAGTGTCGATGACACGCCGAACCCAGGGACGCCCGGCAGTGGAAATTCATTCTATGACGGCCCTGCAAATGTAGGTTCGAGTGATTTTCTCAGCCTCGCTACCGCCGGCCTCGGTTGTCATAACGCCCATGTTCGCGGATGGGATCGCGCAGGTCTCGCAACCGACGACGATACATATGGTCCAGTCTGCTTCGATGATCAAAAGCCCTACATCACCGACTGCTCGCCCCTTAACGACGCTACCTGGCATGCAACCGATGTCACCGTAAGTTGCAAGGGATCCGATCAGACGAACGGTTCTGGTCTGGCCAACTCCGCCGATGCAAACTTCAGCGTGAGCACCAGCGTGCCGTCTGGAACTGAAACTGCCAGCGCAGCCACAGGCAGTCACAGCGTTTGTGACGTCGCCGGAAACTGCAGTCAAGGCGGCCCGTTCAGCCCGTACAAGGTGGACAAGAAAGCACCAGTGATCACCATTACCTCTCCAACCAATACGCAGTACATTGTGAAGCAGCCTGTGGCGGCGAACTACGGATGTACTGACGGAGGTTCTGGAGTTGCAACCTGCACCGGGACAGTGACAAATGGCAGCAATATCAACACTGCGTCGGTCGGCACCAAAACGTTCACGGTGAATGGCACGGACAACGTGGCCAATGTGAGTACATCATCAGTGAACTACGACGTCACCTATCGCATTTGTCTGACATACAACCCGAACGCCCCGATAAGTGGTCGCGCAGCCAACATCACCGTTCAAATCTGCGATTACAATGGCGCCAACCTCTCACAGAAGAGCATCGTTCTGCACGCAACGGCAATCGATGGCAACCCTGCCAGACTGAAGTCCCTCGGCAACGCAAATGTTGGAAACAATTTCCTCTTCGGGCCGCCCTCTGCTCCTGCTGCCACCTACTTGTATGTTGTCGATTCTCAGGGACTCGGTTCGGGTAAACACGTGATCAACTTCACTGTTCAGGGAGACCCCGATCCGCACACTGCGCTATTCACACTAAAGTGAGAGACAACAAGGGCGAGCTGGTGTGATTGCAGTTCGCCTTTCTTGCTGGCGATTGGGAGACCGCACATTGCGTCAAGTTGCGTTGACGACTTCTGGAACTGAGAGGCTGGCGGTCGCCCAACGCAACTTGCAAGAGTTGGACAGCGTGTGTCACGACTTAGCCAGCCGAGCAACAAGAAGATCTCTTCGTTTTCCCTGGGAGCGCCAACGATCTGGACTGCGACTCTGTTGGCAGATGCCATCAGAGAATTCAGGTTGCAACAACTCGATTTTCAGTTTCCGATACTCGATGGGGATACGGCAAAAGTCTGCTCATTGCTGCGGAAACCCGATCGCCCGAATCAAACTCTGAAAACAGCTCGTTGTCCAATCACCGGCAACTATCGCTTTGAGAGCAATTCGTTGCTAGTTTGTCGACTGTGACAAGCCCGGCGTACTGTGGCTCCTCACGAGATCCAACCGCCACCTTGAGTCTGAACAGACCAACCATTGTTCTGTTTTAAGAGCACCAAGGAACCCCCGTTGCCACAAAGGCTGCCGCACCAAAATCGGTATGAGACGATCGCGTGTTGATGCGTTCTATCGAACCAGACTTCACTGAGCGAAAACAGCGCATTTGCAAATCCATTCTTGACCGCAGCGTCAACAGGAACTCCCTTGCGGATCTTTTTGCCAGGGTCATTCTCCTTGACTTTCCTGCTCTGCTGTTCCGGATCAACAAGGTGCAGTGCTGGAAATCCTAAACGGTCTAAATCATCGGATCTAAACGAATGAACGATCGTTGACTGGGGTGGTTCCATGGTCATCCCTTTCGAGCAGTCATGGCCACCGAAAGGGGCCTCACTGTCAACCGGCAGTGTCTGCCTCGATAGATTCAGAGCGCCTTCACCATCGGACAAGTAATTCTTCAAAACTGCCCGGTAAACTGCCAGCTGCTCCACGGAGAGCGGCTTGTCGCTCACCACTATCCGCGTTCCCTCGCCGGCTGGTTGCGCATGTACGCCAGTCGCAACGAGCGCCGAGAGAGCAACCACCGCTCTGAATAGAATTGCTTTTCTAGCCCTCACGAAATTCGTCCCCGTCGGACATCAGCTGCCTGTCTTTCTTAGACACCGTGGACCAGAGAACAGGGCACAAGATCGCTGCATTTCTCCTTCGGGCCCGAATCACCGGCAAACCGGAACTTGAGAGCAACATCTTGCCAGGTTCCGAATTGCCGACCATCCTCCCGGAAGCAGAAAAACCAGAGGAATAAGATAGAGAAATGAGGCGTTTTGCCGCACATCACGCGAACACTGACGGGCCTTTCTATGTGGTCGGAGGCGAGTGCATCGCGTGTGGAGCACCAGAGTCTGAGGCCGAGGGAATGATGTCACATGACGACTCAGGCCACTGCTTCTTTAAGACCCAACCAGAGACATCGGAGGAAACAGATGCAGCAATCCGAGCCTTATGGGCGAGTTGTTGCGGTGCCGTTCGCTATGCAGGCAAGGATCAGTCAATCCTGACCAGAATTGCGGAACTTGGGGAATGCTCGAAATGCGACGAGAACGTCGAGTTTACTCTGCCCAAGACTCGCAGTCGTGTGAGGTTTGGCTATCAAGGCGATGACCCCTCCGTCGAATCAAATCTAAGGTCAATTGTTAAGTTCATATCGGATACTCGTTTGCAGGGCGAGCACTGCCGATGCACCGATTTCAAATACAGGAAGACTGAGGCGTCCTTCGTCTTCCATTGGTATATCGACTGCTCGATCAAGTTTCGCGTTAAGCACCTTCAAGAACGAAGATGGCTTGTGAGCATTGAGGACAATGACCGAGCGACGGTGGGAAACGCGATGTCGCTGGACAAATCTCTGCAGACAAATCATCGATTCACAGAGATTGAGTGGTTCACCGACGATGAGCAAATCGACGGTGTGGCGTGCGGAGCCGTACACCCATACTGATTCGTTCGCCTGTACGCGACTCGATTCTGCTCGGATCACCGGCCACTCTTCCCTTGAGCAAATTTCGGGCATGGTTCCCGTTTGCCGACAAGCTTGGCGCAAGGTGAAATCACTTGTGCGGAATATGGAATTCGTCATAGAGCTTCGCGCCGTCGGCAAGTGTTCCCCTGTCAGGTGCAGGGTATTTTTCCGAAGCGATCCGCCACGCTTCTTCTTTTGAGAGTCCTTGCCCTTCTAGATCTTTAGCCAAATCGAACCGGAGGTCTGAATCATCATCGAAGGGAAAGAGATCTAGAAGCCGTCGCTGAAACTCAGCGAGCCGTTCAGCCCATTGCTCAGAAAGGGCCGCCATCAGTTTTAGATTTTGCTGAAACCGGTCTCTTCTTTGGTCTCGTCCTCGGACATCAGGCGGTCTCGGCTCCTTCCAGTTAAACGCCGACACGACATCGCGAAAGATCACGAATAGCAGTTCATCGAACGAGTCGCTTTTCCAACGTACAAATTCACCTCCCCTTTCTGATTGCACGTAGTAGTAGAAATTGCCGTCCACCTCTATGTGTGGCTTGCCTGTTTCTTCTGAGTATCCATAGGTCGGCAGCATCCACGGCTCGGTGCTAATCCTTGCAGCGAGGCGCTCGACCTCGAGTCGAATATCAGTAAGGCTCTTGGTTTGCGAGGTCATTCCTTATGGATTCTAGCTGCTCAAAGTCTCGGACGAGCCTTCCGGTAGAATCACCGGCAACCCTGACTTTTAGTACAAAAAGTTGCCAACTTCCTCATCGCCGACCACTCGCTCAGGGAGTTCGACTGATTGCTCAAGAGACAACTTCGAACAGCAAATTCCTCAATATGAGCCGACTTCCGGGTACAGATCCCCGGTTCTTAGGGTACTGCGAGCTATAACGTGGCACTGCACGGCATTTGCGTCGCTCAATTGATGGATGCCGGTGCAATTCCACGTCTATTCCCGCTGCCCACATCCGCAAATAGGATTTCCCGAATCCGTGTCCATATTCGAATTGGTTTTCAGCCCTGCGATTTTGATCACGAAAGCCTCGTTGTGCTTCGAAGAATCAGGCAGCATTACTCTGAGTCCCGCATCGTCCTGCTTGTATTTGAGCGATCCACCACCGAGCATGGCAACAGAACGCACGGATCCGGCCGGTCCACCTTCTGGGAGAGAATTGAGCGCGATATCTGTTCCCGCAGATTTGCCCATCACAATCGCGTAAAGCGCGTCTCCCTTCACGGTGAAGTAGATGTGGTCTTTGCCCTTCTCTTCAAACTTCGTCCACGCGTGGGTGTCGTAAATCGCCTCGCCATTGGTCGCGAGCCATTTGCCGATGGCGAGGAGAGTATCTTGCTGATCTTGCGGAATCGTTCCGTCTGCCTTTGGAGAAACGTTGAGCAACAGCGTGCCGTTCTTACTGACGGTATCCACAAGCCATCCAATCACGGTCTCCGGCGAATTCGCCTTAAGCCCATCCACGTACCCCCAGCTGCTCGTCCCGATCGGCCGATCCACTACCCATGAGCCTCCACGGATGCCGTCCGGCGGCCCTCCTTCGAAATCCAGAATGGAAGCAATGGTCTTGGTGTTTGTGCCGGAAGGGGCGAAGGCCGCTTTTTTCGTAGTGAATGAGACTTCCTTGCCCCAGCTCTTCGCTCGGTTGTAGTAATAGGCAGCGATCTCCAGCTTCAGAGGATCGATATGCCGCTGATCCACGCCGTTATCAAAGTAGATGAGGTCAGGCTGGTACTTGTCGATCAATTCAACATTGCGCTCATACCAGTTCACAAGGAAGCGCTTCATCGCCGCATTACTGCGGTCCGCGTAGTTGTAAAAGTCGGCCCACTTGGGATCGTAAAGATCAACTTTCTCGGCCTTCATCTTCTCCGCGAGATCGAGCGGAGGATTGATGAACTCGAAGTTTTCGATTCCGTGATTCGCCACTCCGAGCTTCATCCCATGTTTCCGCACGGCAACGGCAAGTTCACCGATGATGTCGCGCTTCGGCCCCATCTGCATTGAGTTGAAGGGCGTCACTTTGCTATCCCACATGGCAAAGTTTTCATGGTGCTGCGCGCCTGGCATCACATACCGGGCACCAGCCTTTTGGAAGAGCGTTGCCCAGGCATCAGCGTCGAAATGTTCTGCCTTGAACATGGGGATGAAGTCCTTGTAACCGAACTTGTCGACCGGGCCAAAATGCTCGGTGTGCCAGGCACGCGTACTTCTCGGCCCCTTGTTGACTCCAAGCGCCATATCGTTGCCGCCAAGTACCTTCAACACGCTGTCGTCACCGCCCGCATACAGGAACTTCTCGTACCACTCGTTGCCGTGCGCCGGTACGGAGAAGATTCCAAAGTGCATGAAGATGCCGAATTTCGCGCCCCTAAACCAGTCTGGAACCTTGTAGTTCTTTCTGAGTGACTCCCAACTTGGCTGCACAGGTCCGGGAGCCATTTGTGTCGGGATTACCTTGACTGCGTCCTCTACCACTCGCTGGCTTGTCTCCGGGGCCATATCGAAGCCCAGGCTGTTCCCGCCCTCTCCCGCGCACTGCGCCGATGCGATGGCTGGAAAGCCTGCAACTATGCTTGCGCCACCCAAGAAGAGCGTGATCGCTCTTATTTGCCTTGAGAACGCAGATTTACGAATTTTGGCATTCATTTGGATCTCGCTTTGTGGGCCATTTCGCATGGTCCGATTTTGTCCGGTCCGCAATTGCGAACTGGATTGACCATAAAGTCGCAGAACGCTGGCAATCGTTTGACAAGCAGCATAATCAAGAGCCATTCTTCGCAGGCATATCTTGGTTTTGTGGCCTGCCGGAAATGAGCATGCAAAAGTTACTTCGTCGAGAGCACGAGAACTGTTGCGATAGGATCGAGTGCTTTGCCCGGCAGTGAGACATCGATTCCGGTGCCTGATTTCGCAATCTTGAGAGGTGTGTGGTTGTGGTCCGCCAGCATGTATGCACCGGTGACTTCGCGCGGCACATTATCGAGATGGAAGCTTCCCTGAGGCCAGGAAAAAAGCTCGATGTAGATTTTGTCTGGAGCTGTAGTTGAGCGCCAGTTCCAAGCCGGAATGAACTTGGGTTTGCCTTCCTTGTCCTTTTCAGTCTGGCTGAAGCTGCCGGCTTCTGAACCGATTAGAGTGGGCTTTGTTCCATAGATTGCCTCACCATTTACGTCGAGCCATTTGCCGACAGCACGCAATCTCTCGACTTCGGCATCCGGCACAAGTCCCTTGGAATCGGGGCCGATATTAAGCAGGTAATTGCCACCCTTGCTAGCGATATCAATCAGATTTCGGATCAGGGTCTCAGTGGACTTGAAGTTAGTATCGTAAGACTTGAACCCCCAGGTGTCGTTCATCGTCATGCAGGATTCCCAATCCCGTCCGGGATATCCCTGTGGGGGAATGTATTGCTCGGGGGTTTCCGTATCCCCCTTGTAACCACCACCGAGGCGATTGTTCCAGATCAGATTTGGATGCCGGTTAAGTAGCTCGACAATTTCTCCGGCTAGTTCTGGCGTCATGTCGTCGGTCGGGGTATCGAACCAGATGACCACTGGAAATTCACCGTAATTGCTCAACAGTTCCTTAAGCTGTGGAATCGCTTTCTTGTGCAGGTACTCGGCGAAGTTGCCATCCTGCACCGGATCCCAGTGATGATTGGGACGATCGTGATTACCTGTCTTGTAGGCAGCACCGCCCGGTGCGGTCCAGTCCTGATCCTGCGAGTAGTAGAACCCAAGTTTGATGCCCTGTTTCCGGCACTCTTCGGCGAGTTCTTTGATCGGATCCCGCCGGAACGGAGTTGCGGCGACAATGTTGAAAGGATCTGCTTTCGAATCGAACATCGCGAACCCATCGTGGTGCTTGGAGGTGATGACGATGTACTTCATTCCTGCCGCCTTGGCCAAGGCCACGATGTCGTGCGCGTTGAAGCCTGTTGGATTGAACTTGCTTGCGAGTGCCTTGTAATCGGAAACGGGTATCGTACCTCGGTTCATGATCCATTCGCCGATGCCGGGGACCTGTTTTCCGTTCCACGTGCCTGCGGGAATGGAATAAAGGCCCCAGTGAATGAACATGCCGAATCGTGCCTCGCGCCACCAGGCCATACGCGCATCGTGCTGCGCCGGGGTTTCCGTATCCTGGACGGCTTTTACGCGATGTAGATCGGCCATGTTGTAATGCTCACCAGCAACCTGGGCCGACATAGCGACCGTGGCGGCGGAAATGATGGACAGTAGAGTGGCGCAGAACTTGAGGGTCTTCACTGGTGGCTCCTTTGGTATGCATCGAGGGGCATTTGCTACGTTGCCATGTTCTTTTCAGAATTGGCCCAATGCAATCATGCTGGCATCAGGGTTAGGCATTGTTTGCGATATTATGTCGATCTGGTATTACGTCTGCCTGAATTCACCGCTCCATGACGCCAAATGTGTTCGCCAAAGCAGTGGTCGCCGACTACGAGCGCGTCATAGTTTGACAATGAATCCCAGGTCGCCTGATAGGGCCCTTCGCCATTGAGCCCTTCAATCGGCGACCGCGTGGAAACACCGTCCCAGGAACCTCCGGGCAATTCAGGCGCCTCGCCCTTTTGCAGAAATAGCCGTCGTTGCGGCTGCGGCGGTGATCAGCTTGCAGAACTCTCTTCTTTGCATCGTCCGTTCATCCTCTCTCGTAATCTCCGGATGCTTAAGCGACGGTCTCAGGCGAGACATTATCGGAATCGAACCTTCCGAGTCTGATCGCGGACATCTTTGCACCCGACGCCAACTTTCCTTGAAGGAATGCGCGATGGATCGAAAGTGGTGATTCCCTGGCTGCAGCGGGAGGTTGCATTCACTTGACTCGCGTTTGGGAAGTAAACGATAACTGAAACGATGAAATCTAACCAGATAGAATTTGGGTTGTCAAGGTGAGAGACGGAAATCGTTTGTTCATGTGGCTCCGAACGCGATACCGTCAAACAACAATGCGGCTCTCCAACACTCTGCGATGAAGGAGCAGGCCCGGTGCAAACTACAGATTCGGCATGGAGTAACCAGTGACAGTTCGCCTGAAAGATATCGCTAACGAGCTCGGTTTATCGGTGGTGACCGTTTCGAAGGTGCTCCGAGACCATCCGGACATCGGACCTGACACGCGAAAGCGCGTTCTGAACCGGATGCGGGAGCTCAATTACCAACCCAACTTGGCGGCCCGTTCGCTGGTGACTGGACGAACCTGGACTCTAGGTCTGGTCGTTCCAGCCCTAGTGCATCCATTCTTCGCAGATATTGCACAAGCCATCTCATCGGAGACGAGCGGTCGCGGCTACAGCCTGTTCATTTCGTCCTCCGACGATGATCCGGAACTTGAGGTGCGGGAGATCAAGCAGCTTCTTGCCCGCAGGGTCGATGTAATTATCGTAGCGTCAGCCCAGTGGTCGATAGACTGCTTTCGTTTGATCGAAGAACACAAGACGCCTTACATTCTGATCGACCGAAGGTTTCAGGGACTCGAGGCCAATTTCGTGGGTGTCGACGACGAAGCGGTAGGTGTGCTGGCTACCTCCCACCTCATCGAGGAGGGATGCCGACGCGTAGCTCACATTCGTGGACCCGAAGTAAGTACTGCTATCGGCAGGCTGGAAGGTTACAAGAGGGCGCTTGCGGTGTACAACATGACACCCCTGCCGGGACACATAGTTTCGCTGGGAGCGTCAGGCGATCATCGCGGAGAGAAGGGAGGGTATGAAGCTGCGAAGCGGTTACTCGCGGCTGTCCCTCGCCCGGATGGCATCTTTTGCTTTAACGATCCTTCGGCGCTGGGAGCAATGCGGGCCATTCTTGAAGCGGGTGTCCGCATTCCCGAAGATGTAGCTGTTGTTGGCTGCGGGAATCTCTCCTATTCGGACTTCCTCCGCGTTCCACTTTCTTCCGTCGACCAGGGCAGCGAGAACATCGGCAAATATACCGCCGAACTCGCGCTCAAAATTGCGCGCAAGAAAGTGCCGGTAAGGCCCAGAACCGAACTGATTCCTCCCCGGCTTGTGATCCGCGCTTCAAGCCTCCGGCATGCGCATACTGATAACCCGCGCGCCTTGAAATAATCGACACAGCCGTCGATGGATTCAATGCGAAGTGATGCAGGGTTTGCCTTGGCACATTGCGCCGGTGATTCCATGGTCTTCGGTGATGTCGTAAATGCGATCAACAAAGGGAAGCCTTATCTTTTCGACGCTACCGCTCGGCCAGTGAATCTCCAACTGGTCAACTTTATCTGCATCGCCTAACCCGAAATGGACGCGAAGATCATTCGACGAGATATAGCTCCCGCCGCTCAGGACGTCTCCCCGTTGCCGGATTCCATTTGCGGTTAGATAGACCGTTGCACCAACCGCATCACGAGGGCTTTTCGGGCCGCCGATGAATTTCATCTCCACCCAATGATGATGGTCGGGATTCACGTTGCGGAGTAGAACCGGGCTTCCATCCATGCTGTTGATAACTGCGTCGATCTTGCCGTCATTGAACAGGTCCCCAAATGCGGCGCCGCGGCCGACCGTGACAACGGCCAATCCTGTTCCCTCGACGGCAGGCACAAGCTCAAATCTGCCGTTGCCCAGGTTGTGATAGAGCAGAGGTCGCTGGGCATAGCTTTGGCCCCATTCCGGATGCTGATCGACTTGTGGATAGACGTGGCCATTGACGATGAGCAGATCTTTCCAGCCGTCATTGTCGTAGTCGAGGAACCCATCGCCAAATTTCACAAAGGGGATCGAAGACGCGGCAATCCCGGTCTGGTAACTGACATCTGTGAATGCCCCCTTGCCATTGTTCTGGAATAATATTGGGAAATCGTCGGAGAAGGTCGTGCTCACCACCGAAAGATGTCCGTCGTTCTTATAGTCGCCGACGGCCAGCCCCATATTGGCAGCCTCCCGTCCATCCCCATTGAGCGCAAACCCGCTTTCGTAACTCTCGTCCTTGAATGTGCCGTTTCCCTGGTTGATGAACAGATAGTTCGGAGTGGAGTCGTTTGCCACCAGAATGTCCGGCTTGCCGTCGTTATTGATGTCGGCAAATAAAGCATCCAGCCCGTAGTAGCGATTGGGACCGTCGACTCCCAGTTTTTTGCCGACGTCGGTAAATGTACCGTTGCCATTGTTGTGGAACAAGTGCTCGTGTCCGCCGATCAATCCGCGCGGTCCACACATCACCTTCACGTCGCGGTACTGGCAGAAGTTGTAAGCAGTGGTTTTGGATCCGGAGAGCAGGGTATTCTTCAGATCGAAATCAAGATAGCCGGCCACGAATAGGTCGAGCTTGCCATCGCCGTCATAGTCTCCGAATGTGGCGCCGGTGTGATCGATCGTCTTGTTGGCAGAGCCTTCGTCGAGGGCGACACCGGCTTGCGCTGCGAGATCGCTGAACGTGCCGTTGTGATTGTTGTGAAAGAGCCGGCTGGCACCGACATCGTTCACAAAGAGATCTGGCCAACCGTCATTATCGTAATCGCCGACAACACACCCTGTTCCCCATCGGTCGTTCGCCACACCGGCATTCCCAGTCACGTCTGTGAACGTGCCGTCGTGGTTGTTGCGGAACAAGGCCGCATGCGGAGAAGGCGCCTTTCCTGCCATCGCGTCGAAAGTCGACCCATTCACCAGGTAGATATCGAGCCAACCATCGTTGTCATAGTCAAGAAGACATACACCAGAGCCCTTCGCTTCGATGATCACACGCTTCTCCGTCGTACCGGTGACATTTCGCCATTTCGAGAGCCCCGCCTGTTCGGCTGTATCGTTAAACACTACCGGACCCGCCTTTACGAAGCCGCCGGCTGTGATTGGACGGTGCTGGCCATCGAACACAGCGGCCTGAGGACCAGCATTGGTCATTTCTCCGCCCGACGCTTGCCCCTGCTGCCCGGCGACCGGGACGGTCACACAGCCCAGCATGAGAACCAGCAATCCGCAAACCGCTGAGCATAAGCCGGCTGCGAACGATCTGAAAAAAATGAGTCTCCAAGGCTGAACATCAGCGAGGAATCCCTTGATTGAAAGGCGGAGTTGGAGGAATCGCAACGTCTTTACCTCTGTCGGACATGTTACAGCCGCGACGAACGGACCATGCACGGCAGCCTGGAATGCACGCGCGAGATATTGTCCCCGATCTGCGCGGACGTTTGAAACTGCGCGGAGGTACTTTGCGGCGTTCTGGGGAATCGAAAATCAACGCGAATGAGAGCAGTTCAGAATGAGAGATGTCGGTTGTCCTGAGCCGGCTGGCGCCGCGACGGAACATCATCTTTTGTGAGAATCGTGAACTCAAAACAGGAAGGATCCCTAAGGCCGGAATTCTATGGATCGCGATCCGCTCTGAAAAGACAAACAGACCCGTTCCGCACAACTCGTCAAAAAGACCTTGACAGCCAACTCAGATTAAGACTAGCATTCGCCAGTTAACGATAACGTTAGCGGTGCCGCTAGCTGAATTAGAGGTTGGTGAAAACGCTCC
>Ga0207639_10001268_pt1 | contig 17048 bp, 15 predicted proteins | sample KBSCornC32_FD_184299 | JGI IMG/M metagenome (GOLD analysis project Ga0207639, IMG submission 184299) | Corn rhizosphere microbial communities from Kellogg Biological Station, Michigan, USA - KBS Corn C3-2 (SPAdes) (version 2) | ecosystem: Host-associated > Plants > Roots > Rhizosphere > Soil ...
ACGCGTACACCGCCGAGGTGCTGCACCGGCCGCTGGTCGGACCGATGGTGTTCCTGTCCGAGAACGTGACGTGGTTCGTCTACCTCGCGGGCGGCCGCGCCGATTTCAAACTCGCCGGTGCCGTGCAGGAACTCGAAAACGGCGAATCGCTGTTGCTCATGCCGGATGCGAGCACCGATCGCATCGTGCTCAATGGCGGCGGCGAAGTCGTGCTCGTGAAGCTCAGTCCCTCTGCCCCAAGCCGTTCTTGAGCAGGAAGTCGGCCGAGCGGCAGGCCGAGCAGAACCAATCGCCGGCGCTACGAAATAAATAATTGCCGCTGCGGTCGCCGGCGGGCGATCGCCGCCTACGGCTTGCGATGGACCCGCGGCATCTCCGCCTGGCGTCGATAGCGCCCGGCTCGCAATGCGTGCACGAGCAACGGCACGGCAAACGCCAAGCCGATTCCCCAATGGACTACGCTGGTCCAGCGCCGCACGTCGTCGCCGCCGGCGTAGTAGAGCAGCCAGCCGCTGACGATCAATACGGCGCCGAGCGCGATCAATACGACGCCGCTGCCGCGACGCCGTTGGCTGCTCCACCACGGCTGCACGTGGGCGTTCCACAACCAGCCGGCGAGCCACAGCATGGCAAACGCGCAAGCGCCGTGCAGCACGAGCAATGGGTGCTGCAGCGCCGGTGGTTCGTCACCGAATTCGCCTTGACGCGTAAAGAAATAGTGGAGAATGAGCCAAAGTACACCGCTGCCCCAGGTCAGCCCGAGCGCAGCGTAAATCCAGACTTTTGCTCGCCGCGAGAGATACAGCCGCGGGGTGTGCGTGGCGGCGTGGCGCTGGCGCGATTTCATGCTGCCACGCCGAACGTGCCGCGGACGCTTCGCAGATCGTGCACGCTCGCCTGGGCGCCGAATGCGGCCAGGGTACGCGCACTCGCCGCGCCGCGCGCGAGCACGACTTTGGTCAGGGCGTCGGCTGTCATGCAGTTCGCGGCGATGACCGAAGCGGTAACGCCGCCTTCGATCGGTTGCTTGTTTTCGCCGTCTCGGTGCGCCGCAGTGGCATGTGCCGGTACGCTCGTGCTGCTGGCGATCGCCGCGTCGCCCAGTTCGACCGCGGCGGCGATCGCGCCGGACGCGTCGCGCACGTGCACGCACTCCGCGCGCGGGCCGGCAATGCGCAAGTCGCCTCCCGCATTCACGCACGTCTGCGGCGCGCCTGTCTCGAGCAGAATCTCGACAGCACGGTCGACCGCATACCCTTTGGCGATGCCGCCAAGGTCGATCCACAACGGTTTGCACAGGCGCACGCCGTCATCGTTCAACTCGATATCGCGCCAGCTCGCGTTCGAGTCGGGCACAAACGCCGAATGCGGCTCTGGCAGATAGCCACTGGCGACTTGTTCGGCGGCAACGGTCGGATCGAAACAGCCGTTCGACTCCCGTGCCACACGCAGCGCGTACGCGAGTACCTCGCGCGTGCGCGCGTCCACGCTCACCCACGCGCCTGTGCGCGCGCGATGCAGGCGCGAGAGGTCGCTGCCGGGCTCGTGGAAGCTCATCAGGCGATGAATCTGCGCGATTTCGGCGAAGGCGATATCGATCGCGCGCGACGCAAAATTTCGCTGCATGCCTTCGACACGAATTTCGATCAGAGTCCCGAGCAATGGACGCGCGCGTCGAACGATGCTCACGTGATCACGCCGGCGCAGTCAGTAGCGCGTGCGCATGCAATTTCAGCAGCCGCTGCACGCCCTCGGTGAGATGCCGGCACGACAGCGTCGCCCCGGAAATATTCTTGATGTCCTGATTCAACGCGACCGGATCGCGTATCGTCTTGCCGACGAACTGTTTGCGCCACGGCGCGAGCCGCACTTCGCTGCCGTGCGACTCGCGGTATTGCAGCACTTCGAGCGCGATCACCGAGCCGTTCGCATCGAGCGCGAGCGCGTAGTCGATCGCCTCACTCTTGCCGATCACCGCGTCGGCGAAGAACCAGCCGAGCAACTGGTTGCCGTTGCGCGCCTGCCAGATGCGCGGCGACCAGCCCGCGGGCGCGTCGAGTGCCAACGCGTGAAGGTCGGCGCGGGTCATCTCGAACGTCGTCGCTTGCGGAAACGCCGCACGCTGCGCCTGCTCCACGGTCATGTACTGTGTCGCATGGGCGACGTGCGCGGCCTGCGCGGCGCCCACACCGATCGGAATGAGCCAGCGTGCGTGCATGATCAGAATTGGTAACCGAGGCCGAGATTGAATCGATTGCCGTAACCGAGCGCCACGTCGTCGCGATTGAAATCCTGATAATCGATCTTGAATACGACGTTTGGGTTCAGATAGTAATTGATGCCGGCGGTCCACACTTTTTCGGTCGGCAGCGCCGGCGTGTCGAGCCCGAGCGGCTGCGTCGCATACGCCGCGCCGGTATTGAACTGCTCGTAGCGCACGAACGGCGACAAGTTCGACTCGTTCCACGCGAGCGCGCGCCAGGCGCCTTGCGCATAGCCGCCCCAGAACGCTTTCGGCACCGGGGTCGGTTCGCCGGAAAAGGTGAGGTTCAGTGCCTGCGTGTCGCTGATCGTGCCGCGCGCGTACAGCGCCGAGAAATCGAAAGGTCCGGTCTGCCAGCGCGCGTGCAGTTCGCCGAGCAGCAGCCGCGCATCCTTGCCGGCGAAGTCCGCACCCTGCCCGATTTTGCCCGTGAACGCGCCGCCGCCGACATTCAAGCCCGGAACCGCGCTCCAGTTCAGCGCCGCGAAAAGCGACGGGTCGCGCGCGCGTGCCAGCTGCAGTTCCTGATGGATGCTGCCGAGCGGGGATTGCCGGCCTTCGTCGGAAGCCGGATCCCATTTGCCGAGGTCCGGCCCGGTGCCGATGCCGGCGTTCCAGCTCAGACCGAAATCGGTATTGCCGTATATCGCCACGCCGCCTTCGCGCCAGGTGCTCGGGATGATCGCGGTTTCGACGAAATTGCGCTCGACACCGTAGTACTGGGTCGGCTCGTGATGCTCGTTCAGCAATCCGAGCGGCACGAGCATCAAGCCGGCGCGCACGCCGTAATCCGGAGCCAGCGCATGCTCGACATACAACTGCTCGACTTCGGTTTCGCCGGCGTCCTCGGCCGAGGCGACCGCGTGTTCCCATTCCAGTTCGCCGTAGACGTGCGTCGCGTCATCGAATGCGTGGCTGAAACCGATCACGGCGCGGCGCAAATCGGCCTGTGCGTCGGCCGCACGCGCGGTCGGATGGTTGTAGTTCATCTCGCCATAGCCCCACAGCGTCGTCGCGGCCGCTGTCGCCGTTTGTGGCGTCGGCGCGGAAGAAACGCTCGCGGGTGCGGGCGCACTCGCCGGCGTCACGTTACCGGTGCCGTGTTCCTCTTCGATATGCCGGACCTCGGCCTTGAGCGCCGCGATTTCGGCGCGCAGTGCGTCGATTTCGGCGTGCAATGCCGCGTCATCGGCATGGGCGTTTACAGCGGACATCGAGCCGATCGCCAGGATGGCGATCGTAAAATGAGCACGTTGCATTTTGTTCTCACGAAGCTAATTGAGAACGATTCTCATTTGTATCCGGATAATTGTCAACCGCCCGGTGGGATGATCGCAACAATTAAAGTCCGTAATAAGCAAATAAAGTCCGTAATGGGATTTGCACCACTTTTGTGCAAAATGGCTACGGAATACGGGTTTCTACAGACGTTTGAGTATCGACGCTGTCGGAAATCGATGAAGAGCCGCGCCACCACTCGCAACTCCAAGGTCGCGAATAACGCCGTTATCGAGCAGGATCGCCTTGCGGACAACGGCGAGGCTTTTTGTGCGGTCAAGCATACCGTTCGTTTCAGCTTACAAAAGGTGCTTTTGATGCCTGATTTGCTTCCATATGCGTTTGGAAGCTATACTTGATCAACTAGGCAACTTTGACAGCTAAACATGAACGTGAAGTCAATTCTGGAACAATGCGGTCTCACTGAACAACACTTTGAGTTCATCGCAGAGGCGATCCCGGCAGGATATGCCGCACTCCGGTCCATTGTGGACAACACGCCGATGCTCAGCTTGTTCGCCCCTGGTTCGCAGCGACTCGGCCATCTGCGAAACGTCGCCGTACAGCATGCGCTACAGCTAAAGGCCGGAACAACTGACCTGTTTTATACGAAAGACGCATGGAACGCTGCACGCAATCATATGTTCCTTCAGCTCCAGTGTGGCCAAGTCGTTCTCACCGCTCACTACTGCGGCAAGAAAGGCAACACAGGGGTGAAGAAAGCCATAGTGCGCGGCGAGCTTAACCAGCGGAACTATGATTTATTCGAAAAGGAAAAAAAGGAACCGGACGCGAATCCATTCACTGGCACCGCATACGCTCAAATTCTTCACGGTGGAATAAGCGATCCCGTGATGGCCGCGATCAGCATTCCGAACCGCGATCAGACGTCGTACATTCTGCCGCCTTTTATACTTCCGGTAAGAACGCCTCAAGCTAGCAAAGTTGAGGAGGTCAAGGACATGATCGCCGATACCATGAAGAAGAAGCAGAAGTCGAAACAGGATCAAGTTGCCTAACTATGCTGAATATTTTTCAACCAAAGCGGCTCCAGCAAGCGCGCTGCCTCAAGCGTATGAGTGTCTCAGAGGTTGGAGATGCCATTGAAGTTACGCGGCAATCACTCCGACAGTTTGAGACCGGAGAAAGAACTCCGTTGCCAAAGAATGTAGAGAAGATGGCTGCTGTTCTGGGCGTGCCTGTAGAATTTTTCTTGCGCCCGTTCGGAAAACTCGAAAGTAGCAAGAGAAGCATCGTTCACTACCGTTCATTAAAAAGAACGCGCGATCTGATCCGTGAGCAACAGCGGGCTGGGGCGTTTCTTGATCTTGCCGCTGCGATGATGGATACGCTAGAGCAGCATATTGAGTTCGATGCTGCTCGTGTACCGCGACTGATCGATCCGTCAACCGATGTGTTATCGCTTGACCTAGATGCAATTGAGGAATTGGCAGCTTCCGCGAGAAAGCATCTTGGGCTTGGAGAAGGCCCAATTTCTGACGTGACACTACTGATCGAAAATCTTTCGATCCCAGTTATCTATGCGCCACTGCCGGATGGCATGGACGGCCTTTCCGCTTGGTACGGAGATCGCCCCTTTATCGTCGTTTCATCTGAGGCGAGTCATGCGCGCTCGCGCGCGAATGTTGCTCATGAATTTGGGCACGTCATTGCACATCAAGAAATTAGCGAAGAATCGGAGCTAGACGATGAGACATTCGACATCGTGGAACCTCAGGCATGGCGGTTTGCGGGCGCCTTTCTATTGCCTGCCAAGTCATTCTTGTCAGAGGTCTACAGTGTTTCGCTTGATTCGTTGCTCGTCCTGAAAACAAAATGGGGCGTTTCGGTCGCTGCGATGATCCGGCGACTTCGCGACCTTGGTGTGATTGACGACTACCAATTCAAACGACTGCGGATTCAGCTAAGCGCTAGGAAGTGGCTCAAGGTGGAACCCGGAGATGATCGAGAGCGCGAGAAATCGCGTCTAATGAATCGTGCTGCACAATTTCTTGCCGAGAACGGCGAGCTGAGTATTCCTGACTTGGCGAATGAATCTAAATTGCCGAGGGAGTTCCTTTCGAACGCACTAGAGATTCCGCCTGAAGGCCTATTACCACCGCCACCGAGAAACGTAGTGCAGTTCCGAATGAGGGAATCTACTTAGTTGCTTTTTGTCCATCGCAATTCTTCGTTCACTTCATTGCTTCGATAATTGGCGAGAAGTCGCCACCTGTTGGCATTTCAAACAAGCACCGACCACCACTGCGCGATGCCCAGACTTTTCCGACCGCGCGCTTTTCCTCAGAATCTGCACTGTCGTAAAGGTGCGATCCTTTGTATTCCACCGCAAGTATTCGGCCGTCCATTAGTTCGCAGATGAAGTCCGGATAAAACCAGTCCGTCGATGTTTGCAGACGAAATGAAGATGACCTACGAGAAAGGTTGCGTACCCAGAACTTCACCTCCGACCGGCCATCTAGGAACTGGGCGCATTGGAACTCTTCGGTTGTCTCGCCGTCTCCTTTGCGCTCTTTCAACTCGCCCGGCTTTGGCCCGAAGTAGTGTTTCCCAAACTGAAAACCCCCTTCGTAAAGCCAACTCGGCTCATAGCCCATCGTCTTGAAATTGATTGTCCGCTGGCCACTTACGGACAGCGGCGCTTGCGGCAGTAGGAACATCTGAAAAGCAGCTTTACGCTCGCTGTCGCGATGTTGCTGGATGCGTGACTCGACTTCGTCGCGTAAGCGGAAACGATCGAGCGCGAGCGTGCTGACGTCGGCAATCGCGAATTGCGCCATCACGCCGCGAACCACCTTGCGAAGAAATTCTGCCGACTCGCCTGCGGGAATATCCTGGTGGTCGATTTCCCGGTCGAGCCAGGCGACAAGCGTCTCAACCGACCAGTCGCCTACTGCGCCCAGCGCTAAAACGTGTTGGTGCAGGGTGCCCACGAAATCTGCGCCCGGCGTTTCCTTTACGACGCTGGTCTGCACATCGCCTTTGGCGCCAATATCCACCGTTCCGGCGTAACCGGCTGGCCGTTTCAATGGGTTGTAGCCATCCGCCAACGAAGCATCCTTGGCGCTGAGTTGCCAAGGATGTTCGAGCAGAAACGTGCTCTCGAACTCGAACAGGTTGCCGTTCTCGGTTACGCATAGCAGCGGAACGATGAAATCGAGTTGGCGCTCACAGGGCGACGGTGTGCGTGTTTGGCCACTGCCGCCGAATGCTTTTTCCGCCGCCCGAACCAGTTCGATCGCCGCGACGATTTTCGCCTTTGCTTCTGGTGTCGTGACGCAACTTGTCAGCTTTTCGGTCTCGGCGTTGTCCAGCGGCACCAGCACGGTTATTTCGCCTGTCGCCACATCCACGCGCGCCTTGCCGCCCAGCGCCTCTACTTGAACGGCGGTCACTGCCGCATCGATTTCCTTAGCGGCGACTTCTACTGTCCGTGGCTGCATGCCGAGTGGCAATGACCCGGAAATCGGAATGATGATGCGCTCGGCTTCCGCCGCCGTGAAGCCATTGCTTTCCAGCGCGTCACGCAATTCTGACAGCACATCGGCAATTGAGGGCGACACGGAAAACACGTAAGAGCAGTTCAAGTCTGGATGTTGCTTCGCGCGCGCGTCCGGCAGGCGCAGGATGCGCCCGACAATTTGTTCGATAGCCGTTGCCGAGCGAGTTTCTTTCAGGCTGCACAACACATAGGCAAATGGGCAATCCCAGCCCTCACGCAATTTCTGCACCGTAATGATGAAACGCACTGGGCACTTCGGCGACCTGATCTCATCCGCGCTCGGCAATTCATCGAGACTACCGACCGAAATCTTGACCTGTTCTTTGGCTATGCCAAGATCCTTCGCCAACCGCTCGCGCAAAGGCTCGCAGGCATCCACGCGTTCGGCCTGTAACAGCAAGATCGGGCGCACGTATTCACCGGACTTTTGCGCTTCCGCTATGGCCAGCTTTTCGAGGTCGGCGCGCAATGTGATCGCTTCGGCCAGCAACTGATCGCCTTGGCTTGGATGCCGCGTCACGACGCGCAACGGCAACTTAACCATATTGGCCGTTTTCAATTCCGCTGCCGAGACACGATGCAGCACATTCGAGGGCGTACCCGTGCGCGCCGGTGTGGCCGTGAACTCAACAATGCACGACGGCAGCACATTGCCGAGCGTGGCAAAACTCAAATCGGTGCGTGCATTGTGCGCCTCGTCCACGATCACAATGGGGCGGCGCAACCGCAACATGTTCACCAGCGACGGTTTCGGCTTGCCGTCCGCACCTGGCAAAAGATCGGCAAGTCGCTCTGGCGGCACATTGAGTAGGTGTTCCGAGAATGCGCCATTCTGGTCGTAGACTTTGCGCCCGGTTGTGTCTTCGACCCGGAACGATTGAATCGTCGCCACAATGACAACGGTCTGACCTTCGACCGTCGCGCGTGATAGGCGCAAGGCTTCGTCGATGGTGACAACTTCGATCGCGCCGCCGCAAGCTAGTTCTAGCGCGCGGCGATAATCATGGCGTGGATCGCGCAACGCATCTGCGGTCTGAATTAGTATCGTATTGCTCGGTACCAGCCAGAGCACGACGGCTCGGTCGGATTGCAGCAGCCTGTCCTTTGCCAGCCCGGCCGCATGGCACGCAAGCAAGGTCTTGCCCCCGCCTGTAGGCACGCGTAAACACACATACGGCATGTCTATTGGCAGCCCGGGTATCTGTACCGGAAGATAAGGTGCAGGCTGGCGGTTGTTACGCAGTTGTATTGCCTGGAATGCCGCTTCCGGGCGGCGATCCTTCGAGCATTGGCGGAAGAAATCGCTCAGTGATTCGAGCACGCGGGTCTGATAGTCTTTGAGCGCAATCACGACACTTTGATCTCGTAAGGTGTTTGCCGCACGAGGATGCGTTCGGCTTGAAGACGGTCGCGGCCAAGCAGACAGCCGGCACAGTAGATTACTTTCTGCCCCTCAAACGGTGGCAACGCGGCAAGAACGGAGCGCGTTAGCACATTGCCACCGTTTGCACTCTTGTCACCAAGAATACCGTTGTAAAGCAGATAAATTCCCACGCCGCGGCATTCGCCGATGAAAGGTGATTTGCTCACGCGCTCGCGCGGCAAAGGCTCACCAGTCTCGGTGAAATACACGTGGCGAGCGAGTTCTGCAAAGCGGACGGATTCGCGAATCTTGCCGCTTTCATCGAACAATGGTTCGCCGAGTTCGCAATAGCGAAAGCCTCCACCGAGCCCTTCGACTTGCTCGCCCTTTGCACTTGTGTAACCGGTCGCGATGCGGCGCACGCGCTCTGCAGTGATATCGCGCGAAAGATTCTCGCCAGCGGCTTTTTGATCAAGATTTTCCCACGGCATTTGTATAAGTATGAATCGCCGACTGCCTTTGGACGAGTTGAGTTCGGCTATCGCGTGCCCAGTGGTTCCGCTGCCCGCAAACGAGTCAAGAATCAAATCACCGTCATCAGAACCAGCGCGAACAAGATATTTCAACAATTCCTTCGGCTTTGGGTATTGAAATTTTATTCCCATCCCTTCAATTTCAGAACGCATCTTTTCGGTAGTGCCAAGATTCCGAAGGACGGATAGGATATTCCTTGCTTGATCGCCTCGGTTTTTTCGGTAATAGAGAACCCCTTTTTTGCTAAGGTAAAACTGAATTTTCATTCCATCGTCGTCTTCGATAGCAGTGCAGCCAGCCGCTATGAAACTCCGCAATTTGTTCACATTGGCCCAGCCGGAATAGACGCGACATGTTTTCGTCAATTGCCCTCTATCCGCTTCCATTGGGTCGAGCCTCAATGGAAAATGCACTCGTCCAAATCTTGCCTTGAGCTGGTTGCTGGGAAGACGTTCCTCACGCATGGCACGCAACAAGCCGTCAGGTAGAGATGACTGGGGTAGTCGCACGCTTTCCGCGTCAACGGGAAACCCTACTGGCAATTCGACCTCGCTAGCCGGGTTCGCCGGCCCATTTTTTGTGATGGAATTTTCAGCGATGCCGGCCCACAAATTACTGTCTTCTCGCGTGTTGGGGTCCACCACATAGCCGAGCTTTAGCGATTGTTCTCGCGCGGCATACATCACGATATATTCGTGATTCACCTTGACGTGAAATTGATTGTCGGTGTGTCCTTCCGTGTTCCAGACGAACTGAGTTACGAAATTCTTCTTACCAAAAATCTCGTCCATGATCGCGCGGAGGTTTTGTACTTCACTGTCGTCTATGCTGACGAAGATCGCACCGTCTTCACGCAGAAATTTCTTAAGCAAAGCCAAGCGTGGGTACATCATGCACAGCCAACGATCATGGCGATCCAGAGTTTCGCCTTCCTTGCCGACTACCTTGCCTAGCCATTCACGAATCAACGGACTGCTGACGTTGTCGTTGTAGGCCCAGCCCTCATTTCCAGTGTTGTACGGCGGGTCGATATAGATGCACTTCACTTGGCCGGCGTAGTAGGGCAACAACGCTTTGAGTGCGACAAGGTTGTCGCCCTGCACAATCAGGTTGCCGCTACCCGGATCGCCGCAGGCAAGATCAGGCACGTCCTTGAGCAGATGAAAGGGCACGTGCTGGTGATGATTCACCACAGCCTCTTTCCCGATCCAATTCAACGTCGGCATAACGATCCATTCTCCGAACCTGGGGTCTGTCGCCGCGAGTAGCAAACCAAGGCTCCGCGCGAGTCGAGAGTTTACCCTGTCGGACGCAATGCATTCGCTCCTCGACCGCCTTTGTCAGCTCACCGCCCTTCCCACAGGGAGCGCGGCTCATCGACATCGCATCCTTCGTACGCTCGAGAAAATACTTCCCAGCTGCCAAATAACCGCGTAATGAGGACCAGACGGTGAAGCGAGTTGCCACCGAATCGCTGCTTCCGAAGAAGTCGAAGGTTTTGAGCTGTCCCACGACGCGGAGCAGCCGTCATCGCTGACTATCTCCAGGGACCGCCGGGGTGAATCTTGAGGGCAGCGGCAGCCCATTCCAGTCGGACAGAGAACCGGTGCTGTTACACTCCTTGCGGCCGCCATGATACTGAGGGAGACCGTGTTTGATGCGCTGCCGCTCACGGGGAAGGACCAGGTGCCGCATCGATCAATTCGGAGACTTCGCGTGATCAGCTGGCTTGCGGGCCGGGGCGCCACGAAAACAGTGGCGTAAACAAACCGGGCAACAGTTGGCGTCGCTGATGGTGAGACAGCGGCGGATCAAGATTCAGGGCGGGAACACTTGGTTGCGACAGGGGCAAGTGGATAATGGCGTTTTCAGTTGACGAAACAACCTGGAATGAATTCCTCTCCGAGTGGCCGCTCGAGCGCTTGCGGTCAATGTCATTGGACGAATATACGAAAGCTGGCGATCGGCATTGCTTCACCAACTGGATGGAAGGCGGGCTAGACCAGTACGGCAGCATCTGGGGCGGCTCCGCCTTTAAGTTTGGCATCTACTCGCGCAACGATCGTCTTCCCAAGCAAGGTGGGACAGCTCAAGCCTACGACGACAGCTACGGCTGGTATCGTCGGTTCGGGGATACTCATGAACAGGCTTTCGAATCCGTACGACGTGAGGTTGTCGCAATAGCAGAGGCCGCGCATGCTGGCCGATTGGCCGATATAGACAGGAGTGAGTTGGGTCCTGCCTACCGCTGGAAAATTGCTTTCCATTATCAGGATCGAAACCAGCCTCGGGTATTTCCTGGCGTCTTCCTGCGCAAGCCGCTACTCCACGCGTGCGGATTAGCTGATAGCGATAACACAACGCCGCTGAGCGCGCTGTACGACCGTGTCGCCAAGTTGCGTAAACCGGACGAGACCCTGATGGCCTTCAGTCGTCGCGTCTGGCGGGACTGGGTAATGGCTACGCCCTTACGAATCCCAATGACCGAAGGCGCGGTGCGCAACGGTTACATCTCAATCAATCTCGTCAATGCGCCATTCCCCGAATCGATCCGAGGCGGTGAAAGTGACAGCGAAGCGGGCGAACCGACCCGCTTCCGTACTGACACAGGATGGGAATTCGAGAGCGACGTGAGAGCGCCCAGTTCCGACAGTGGACGAATCCGTACACGTTTCGATAAATACTTCCGTGAACGCAACGTACAGCCCGGTGATGTGATTCAGATCCAGCCGGATGATGAAGGTGTCTACGTAATTACTCACCTTGTAAAGGGAAAAGGCCTTCCGGCCTCCAACTTCGCAACGACGCCGGCACCTTCCGCTGCCGCAGCCAATGCCATATCCGAGAACGATCGTATGTCCGTTAACCAGATTCTGTTCGGCCCGCCGGGGACTGGTAAGACCTACCACACTGTGACCGAAGCACTGCGAATCCTCGATCCGGAATTCCTCGCGTCACCGCGCAATGATGATCGACAAGGTCAGCTCATCGTTGAGCCTCTATAGATCCGTACGCTCGTCTCGGTCCACGAGGCCGCCGGCACCCTTGATGTCATCGACAACGCGCGTCAAGATTTCGGGCAAGCGTTGCCGTAGGAGACGGTTCACCTCGATGTAGCGATAGTCGCGCACCGGCTGGAAACCGATGAGCGAGTACGCCCGCAGCAGTCCGCCGAAACGTGTGCGATAGCAGTTACTGGAAGGAAAAGCTTCCTGCTCATCGATCAACAGGCCAGAAAGCGAGCCCGTTCGATCGTAGAGGCCTCGCAGCATTCCCAGCATCGTCTCGTCATCCAGGCGCCGCGACCGAGCCGCGATGCGCTCGTTGGCGTCAGAGAACAGCGCCAATGAGACGATAGGCTCGAACGCACTGTTGCGGCGGACCCACATGTCCGGTGTATTGCGCACGCGCTTGCGCTTGAGCTTGAACGAGGTGCGGTTGTAGACGTTGTTGCCGACGTACTTCTCATTGATCAGCACCTGGTGAACGGTACCGCGCGTCCAGGGACGCCCAAGGTCGGTAACGACGCCTACAGCATTCAGCTCATCTGCAATCTCTCGCTCCGTCGCGTGCTCGTTGACGAATCTATGGTAGATCCTGCGGACGGTCGCCACTTCTTCATTGGGGCCAGGTACGAGGATGACGCGATCGGTCTGCAGACTCTTGCGTTCACCCCTACGCAGCTCCCCCTTGGGCTCCCGGCGCTCATCAAGCAGAACTCGTCGCAGCCCAAAGCCTGCCGCACCACCCTGCCGGAATCCGAGTTCAATCAGCCGGCATTGCCCCGCGAAGACCTTGTTGGACAGTTCACGGCTGTATTCACCGGCCATCACGCGCTTGACGCTCTTCACGATGACAGCCATGGGGTTGCCATCGTTGTCGAAGGGCTCCGCACAGTAGACCACTTGGATGCCAGCGCGGCGACATAGATATTCGTAGTAGGCGCTCTCGTCGGCGTCCTGAAAACGACCCCAGCGGCTGATGTCATAAACGAGAATGACTTCGAAGTTCGGCCGCGTGGTCGCCTGGACGTCGGCGATAAGGGCCTTGAGCGAGTCACGGCCCTCAAGACTGAGTCCGCTTTTGCCTTCGTCCGCATAGGTTCGGACGATCGTCATGCCGTGCTGGTCGGCATAAGCTTGAATGGCGTCGCGCTGATTCTCGGTCGAATAGCGCTGATGATCAGTCGACATGCGCACGTACTGCGCGGCCGGGATCAATCTTCCAGCCTGGATGGAACGCTCGTGCGGCGTGCTCATCGCATGCCCCGCCAAACCAAGGCTGGGGAGGGATACCTATTTCACGCAAAACGCGGGAAAATGTCAATATATTCCATTGTTTTGTAGAAACATTACCTTTTCGCGCGACGCCCGCGCGGCGCGCGCGATGGCACTCCGAGCGATGTGGCGAGTAACACGAGCGCTTTGCGATGCTCGACTCCCAATGCACGGAAAGCTTCCAGCATGCGAACTTCCATTGGCTGCATGGGACCCGGAAGATCGCCGTCCGATACCAATGTCCAAGGGTGGCACTTCAAAGCGGTACCAAGACGGCGCAGCCAATCGACCGTTAGACGACGCCTTCCGGTTTCGAGATTGCTGATCTGCTGATTCGTGGTGCCAACTAACTTGGCTAGGCCTTCAAGCGTTAGTGCGCGGGCCTCGCGCATGATTCCGATGTTGTTTGGCACGTATCGACAACCCCTTTGGAAAAACCTTCGAGGAAACATTAGCAGAGCACGAGATCGGCTCGTCAAGACTATGTAGGTTGCTCGATTCGGGAACGCATGCTTCGTACGCTCGAGAAAATTCTTCCCAGCTGCCAAATAACCACGATATGAAGACCAGATGGTGAAGCGAGTTGCCGCCGAAGCGCTGCTCTCGAAGAAGCCGAAGGATTTGAGTTGTCCCGTGGCGCGGGTGCGTCCCGAGTTCGGCTAGTTCGGGAACATAACGTATCGATTCTATGACGCCGAGAAATTCGGCCAGGAGATCCGGCGAATTTGGCAGCAGGCCGCGACGCGCGAGCGCCAATCGATAGGTTTCCGGCAGCCGATCCGGATCGAAGACAAATTTATCGGCGTTGGCGAATGCAGACATCGTCACGCGCGCCAATACCGCCAGTGCCGGTTTCGCCGAGTCAGACAATGACGCCGCGGACTCTTCGCCCACGACATCGCCGCGGGTGGGCATGAAATACCGACTGCGATCGCGATCGGACGTACTGCGTTTTGAACATACAAGCGCCAGGCCGTGCGCAGGGCAAAGCCAAATGCCCGGCAACTGGTGCGTGAGATGCCAGTAGGCAACCCCGTGGGTTCGAAGGTCCATTTCAATGCACCCAGGACATGCTTTCATTGCGCATTGGGTGCCGCTGGGGCCAGTGGATATGTCGAGGCAGGCCTTAAGCTCAGTGATGCGGCCCGATGTGAGTGCCGCCATCGCGTCGTGGCGACGTTGAGTTGGTCGGAACAGCAGGTAATAGGGAAGTACGGTGTGCGTGAGCGCAATTGACGGTGCAGAGCCCAGGTACCCCTGCACCGCGCCGGCGAAATGATCCAACTCAGCGGGGAAGTCATGAAGAAACCCGCATAGCCCGCTACCAAACAGCTGTTCCGCCGTTCGACGGAACGTAGCGTTACCACTCACGCGGTGGTACCTGCTCGCCCAACTGAAGACCGTTTCATCCGGCAGCCACTCCTGTCGACAAGAACTCGTGAAGAGTTCGAACTGCCGCGGCGGCTGATCCAGTAACGCCGTGCTTGGAGCAGCCTTGTCCAAACGTGGAGCCGCAAGCCGTGCTCTATTGTTGAGGTTCGTCGGCGTCTTCGCCGATCCGCCGTAATGCGCGATTGCCTCGGTCGAAATGCCACGCACCGACGATGAGCGTCGTGACGGCAAAGCCAGCCACCAACAAGCGATCTGACAGTGCGACCGGAAAAGGCAGGCCCGCCGCTACGAGGGCAAACAAACTGACAACCACGACGATGGCACCGAAGCGCATTTGCGCCGCATGTTGGGCACGCGCGCGGATGGATGCAGCCAGAAGAGCCAATAGCTTTTCAGAGTTGTCTTCATGGCCGTCCGTCGCGGGCATCGAAGTCTCACCCGCGGGAAGTACTTGCTCGTCCGTCTTGTCTGATTGCTCGGATGCTTTCGACGGATCGTGTGCGTCCTCTGGCTGACTTCCGTTTGCAGCGGGCTCGATCAATGCCTTGATGATGTCCGCAATGCTCTGCGGAATTTCGGTATGGTCAGTCATAGTTTCACGCCGCAAGATTCAAGACCCGGCGCAGCGCGGCGGGATCCACACGCTGTTCAGCCGCGAACAACGAATACAACACGCGCACCAATTCGCTGCGCTTGCCGGGCTTGCCGGTGCTGCGCGGCACGCTGGTCGTAGCGAACGAAATGGGGCGCCTCACTGAACACCCTAAGGTCTACGTCACGAAGCCGGGCGACCCTGGCATCTGGGTTCCGTTCCCGTATCTCGGCGATCTGTTGCTCTTTGTCCTTGATGGGAAAGGACCGTACTGCATCAACTGGACTGTCAAGGACAAGCACGAGAAATTCACGCGGCGCGGACCGAGTGACCGACCTTCGCGCGATGTTCCGGACGAAGGAGTCATCGCTCGACACGAGCTCGAAAAGCGTTACTTCCTTGATGCCGATATCAAAACGATTCAAGTTGCCGGTGAAGATTTCAAGCCAGAGGTCATCAACAATCTCCGGGACCTGTTTGGATTCCATCGCGATCTGACGCCGATGTCAGATACGGATCGCAGCAAGCTTGAAACTTTTTTTGCCAAGAACGTTGGCTCCTCAACCCCCTGTATCGAACTACTGAGACATGCGCAACGCGATTTTGGAATTTCCGAATACCACGCCAAGGTGGTACTCAAAACCGGCATCTGGAATCGGAAGATTCTCGTCGACCTGCACGAACCCGTGCTGATGGATCGTCCTCTACTCCCGATGCGCCGCGACGTCATCGACGACTACACAGCGTGGTTCCACCGATGAACGTTAGTGTTGGCTGCCAAGTAGCCGCACCGGAGGGCCTCGGTTCGCTCGCGAAGGGAAAGGGCTATTTTTTTCTCGGAAACCTGGGAGGCGCTGCAACACTTGCTTGGTTCGAAAATGTCGGATCGAGCGAGAAGCGTCGCGTATGCATCATCCGGCTGCCTAGCACGACGTTCGAGACTGCATTGCTTGATGGTGGGCTGGTCGTGAAGGAGGAATTTCATTCGATGCCACCCTGGCTGCGCGATCTTGAGGGACTCGCGCCCGAGGACATGGAGCGTCACCGCAAAGATGCCAAGACTTCAGGTCCGAAGATCGTGGATCGCCGATACAGTTTCATTGATGGGCTTGTCCAAAAGCACATCCAACTCCTGACGGATGGCGACCTCATTGCAAGCGTCGGGTCGCATGCGCGTGCCTGCGACCCGCCACAGAATGCCACGCGCCTAATGGTCTGGTTCATCACGTATTTGATTGCGGGCAATAACAAGTGGTCGCTGCTGCCGGCGTACTCGGCGATCGGGCACTGGGAACGCTCGGCTCATAAATACGGCGACAAAAAACTGGGCCGCCCCTCCCACTACGCGGGCAAGCGCAGTGGCTACTCCGCGATACCACTCGCAGAGCGGATTCAGAACGCGTATGTGAAGCACAGCGGGCTCGGAATAAAGATGACGGAAATCCATCGCACCGCTTTGAAATACGACTTCGGTTGCCTTGTGGACAAATCCGATCCCGACAATCCGTATTTTTACCATCCCGAAGGCAAGTCATTTCCAACTGATCGCCAATTCAACTATTGGGTGAAAAAGGAATTTGGCTTGGAGAAAATCCAAGTGATTCGATATGGCGACGCGCGCATTCGCCAGAAAAGCAAAACGTCCCAGGGCAAATATTCCCAAGCCTACAGCAACGTGCTCGAAGCGATGGAGGCTGATCGACCTGACACCCGTTTTAGTACGGTATTGGAATAGAGTCCGCGGTTAAAGATACGCTCTGTTGGCTCTGCTTTGAAAGCTTCATTGCAAACTCTTCGGGAGTGAGATTGTCCAGCGAGCTGTGTGT
>Ga0207639_10001270_pt1 | contig 17042 bp, 8 predicted proteins | sample KBSCornC32_FD_184299 | JGI IMG/M metagenome (GOLD analysis project Ga0207639, IMG submission 184299) | Corn rhizosphere microbial communities from Kellogg Biological Station, Michigan, USA - KBS Corn C3-2 (SPAdes) (version 2) | ecosystem: Host-associated > Plants > Roots > Rhizosphere > Soil ...
GCCAATGCCGTCAAGGCGACGCTCGGCCCGAAGGGCCGCAACGTCGTGCTCGAGAAGAGCTTCGGCGCACCGACGATCACCAAGGACGGCGTGTCCGTCGCGAAGGAGATCGAGCTCGCCGACAAGTTCGAGAACATGGGCGCGCAGATGGTCAAGGAAGTCGCGTCGAAGACGTCCGACGTCGCCGGTGACGGCACCACCACCGCGACCGTGCTCGCGCAGGCGCTGATCCGCGAAGGCCTCAAGGCCGTCGCCGCGGGCATGAACCCGATGGACCTCAAGCGCGGCATCGACAAGGCGGTCGTCGGCGCGGTCGAGGAGCTCAAGAAGCTCAGCAAGCCGTCGGCGGATTCCAAGTCGATCGCGCAGGTCGGCACGATCTCGGCGAACGGCGATCACCTGATCGGCAAGCTCATCGCCGAGGCGATGGACAAGGTCGGCAAGGAAGGCGTGATCACGGTCGAGGAAGGCTCGGGCCTGGACAATGAACTCGACATCGTCGAGGGCATGCAGTTCGACCGCGGCTACCTCAGCCCGTACTTCATCAACAACCAGCAGAGCCAGCAGGTCGAACTCGAAGACCCGTACGTGCTGCTGTACGACAAGAAGATCTCGAACGTGCGCGAGCTGCTGCCCGTGCTCGAAGGCGTCGCCAAGGCCGGCAAGCCGCTGCTGATCGTCGCCGAGGAAGTCGAAGGCGAAGCGCTCGCGACCCTCGTCGTCAACACGATCCGCGGCATCGTCAAGGTCGCCGCCGTGAAGGCGCCGGGCTTCGGCGACCGTCGCAAGGCGATGCTCGAAGACATGGCGATCCTGACCGGTGGCCAGGTCATCTCCGAGGAAGTCGGCCTGCAGCTCGAGAAGGCGACCCTGAAGGATCTCGGCCGTGCGAAGAAGGTCGTGATCACGAAGGAGAACACCACGTTGATCGACGGCGCCGGCGAAGCGGCGAACATCCAGTCGCGCATCAAGCAGATCAAGGCGCAGATCGAGGAAACCTCCTCCGACTACGACCGCGAGAAGCTGCAGGAGCGCGTCGCGAAGCTCGCCGGTGGCGTGGCCGTGATCAAGGTCGGTGCCGCGACGGAAGTCGAGATGAAGGAAAAGAAGGCGCGCGTCGAAGACGCCCTGCACGCGACGCGTGCGGCGGTCGAGGAAGGCGTGGTCCCGGGCGGCGGCGTCGCGCTGATCCGTTCGCTGGCCGGTCTCGCCAAGCTCAAGGGCGACAACGAAGACCAGAACCACGGCATCCAGATCGCCAAGCGCTCGATGGAAGCGCCGCTGCGCGAGATCGTCGCGAACGCCGGCGAAGAGCCGAGCGTGGTGCTGAACAAGGTTGCCGACGGCAAGGGCAACTTCGGCTACAACGCCGCGACGGGCGAATACGGCGACATGGTCGAGATGGGCATCCTGGATCCGACCAAGGTCACCCGCACCGCGCTGCAGAACGCCGCGTCGATCGCCGGTCTCGTCATCACGACCGAGGCGATGATCGCCGAAGCGCCGAAGAAAGAAGAGCCGCACAACCACGGCGGTGGCGGCGGTGGCATGGGCGGCATGGGCGGCATGGATTTTTGATCCAGGCCTCACACCGCGTCACGCGTCACGAAAGCCCCGCAGCGATGCGGGGCTTTTTTCTTGAGGTGATCGCGTGGATTCGTGTGCATCCGCCTGGCGGGCATCACCGAATCTGCACGGGCGCTCGATGCCGCCGGCGGCCGGTACGGCAGTCGTGATTGGCGCAGGCACCGACTCGCGCCTGCAGACCTGAGCGACGGAAACGGCAACGTTCATGCAGGCAACCCGAGGGCCACGAGCGCGCATTCCGATGCGGTCGTCGGTCCCAATTGCGTTCGGCGCACTTTCGCGTTCGCCGCGTCCGCGCATGCCGTCGATCCGCCGGCACCGCAGCGACAACCTGATACAGTCGACGCGATGCCGTGGCGCGGTGCGCATGCCCGCCGGTTGGCGGCCCTGCACGATGTCACGATGTCCGCACTGCGTTACCGTTTCGACGACTACGAACTCGACGCACCGGCCCGCGAGCTGCGTACTGCGCGCGGTCCGGTCGCGCTGCCGCCGAAGTCGTTCGACTGCCTCGTCTACCTGCTCGAACGGCGCGAGCGCGCGGTCGGCCGCGATGAACTGATCAGCGCGGTATGGGGCCGCGTCGATGTCAGCGACGCGCTGCTCGGCCAAACCCTTGCTCGCGCGCGCCGCGCGGTCGGCGACACCGGCGAGGACCAGCGCGTGATCCGCACGGTCGCGCGCTTCGGCTATCACTGGGTCGCGCCGGTCGAAATCGTCGGCGATGACGCATCACCGGCTGCGGTCGCCGCGGGTTCGGTCGAGCGGATCGCGCAACCGCTGGAGCGCGTAGCCCCGGTACCTCTGGCTGCGCGTCCCGCGAATGCGCCGGACGCTGCCGTGCGCAGGCGCCGCATCGCGTTCGCGGGCGCCGCGCTCGTGCTGGCGGCGATCGTCGCAACGGCCGTCATTGCGTCCATCCGGCGCACGAATGCGCCGACGGCACCCGCCACGCCGATCGCGAAGCCGGCCGATGCGTCGTCGGCAGAGTCGGGTGCGTCGGTGCCCGCGACGTGGCTGGTGCTGCCCGTCGATGTCGGCGGCGAGGATGCGTCGTCGCGCTGGATCCGCTTCGGAGCGATGGACTACCTCGTCTCGCGCCTGCGCGAGCGTGCCGGCGTCACTGCGTTGCCGACCGAACAGGCGATCGCCTTGCTCGCGCGTGCCGGTACCGGCGTCGCCGCCGACACCACGCAGCGCCTCGCGTTCGCCACCGGCGTCGGCGCGTCCACCGTTGTCGCCACGCGCATGCGCCACGACGAGGATGGCTGGACGGCTGAACTCGAGGTCCAGGACGCCGAACGCGCCGTGCGTGACAGCGCGACCGCGGCGACGCCGCTCGAAGCGATCGATCTCGTGCTCACGCGGCATTTTGGCCTCGACCCGGCGCACGAAGTGGCGCTGCAACCGCCCCTGCTCGAGCTGCAGCAACGGATCGATGCCGCCTTCCTTGAAGGCGACATGCGCGCCGCGTCGGAACTGGTCGAGTCGGCGCCGCCCGGATTGCGTCGCGAACCGGCGATTGTGGTGCGCGCGGCCGAAATCGACGAGCGTTCGGGGCGCCTGCCGCTGGCTGAGCGCGGTTTCGAAGCGCTTGCCGCGGGTGGCGACGCATTGCCGGCGGCGCTGAGCGCGCGTGCGTCGTACGGCTTGTGCGCGATCGCGTACCGACGCAACGATCTGGAACGCGCACAGGCGCGCTGCGACGCCGCTCTCACCGCGCTGGACGGCCTCGACGAACCGATGCTGCTCGGCCGGGCGTGGATGCTGCGCGGCACGATCGAGGACGAGAGGGGCCGTTACGACGACGCCCTCGCGAGCTTCGGCCTCGCACGGATCGCCTGGCGCCGTGCCGGCAACCTGCCGGGCGAGGCGAGCGTCGACAACAACGAAGGCATGGCGCATGCGTGGCACGGCCATTTCGACCAGGCAATCGCGGCGTTCGACCGCGCCGCAGCGACGTTCGAGCGCTTCGGCGTGCAGGACCACCTCGCATCGACGCTCGCGGCGAAAGCCGACGCGCAGCGCGCGATGCTCGACTTCGATGGTTCGCTCGCGAGCAGCGAACGCGCGTGGCGCCTGACGCCGCGCATGGACGATCCGCGCGCGGTGCGCTCGATCGCATTCACGCGCGCGCTGACCCTGCTCGCGACCGGCGATCTCGACGCGACGCTGCGCCTGCTCGATCGCTACGACGACGGTCGCGCCGACGCGCCACCCGAATTCGCCGTGCTGCGCCGCGCACTGGCGCGCGCGCACGGCGACGCAGCCGGCGCGATCGCGGATGCCGACGCAGTGCTCGAACGTGTCGTGAAGCCGGTCGATCCAACCACCGATGCGAGCCCGGCGTGGGCCGCAAGCGTGCTGGTGGACGCCGCGTTGGCTGCACGCGACGAAGCGCTGGCAGCACGCCTGCTGGCACGCCTGCGCGGTGCCGGAGACGCGGCCACCGATGCCGATTTCGCCTATGCACTCGACCTTGCCGAAGCGCGGGTCGCCGATGCACACGGCGACGCAGCCACCGCGGAGCATCGGTACGCGGCCGCGTTCGCGCGTGCTGCGGAGGGCCATCGACCGGACCGCACGGTCGTCGCCGGCTCCGCGTATGTGCGGTTCCTGCTCCGCGCCGGGCGCAATGGAGACGCCCAGCGCGTTGCCGGCCGGTTAGCTGTTTACGCCGACCGCGATGCGGACGCGGCAGACGCGATGATCGAGCTGTACCAGCACCTGGGCGACGACGAATCGCTGCGCCGCGCGCGCGAACGCCGCACCGGCGTGCATGCGCGAATCGCCATTGCAAGCGGTTGATGCGCCACGATTGCGTCGTTGTCACGCGCTTGTCACGGGGTGTTGACGCGCGCTTCATGCGGCGCGCGCGCGGCCTGCTACGGTCGCAAGCGGGGCGGCCGCCGCTGTCCCGCCCGATCCCGACTCCTGCCGTGGTGAGCGCCCGTGAACCTGTCTTCAACGATCCGCCTGCTGTTGTCCGTCTGCCTGCCCCTGCTCGCGACCCCCGCCGTCGCGGCCGGCGACCCGATCCGCCTGCACGTCGCAGCGAACCCGGCCGGGGGAGACCTCCAGCTGGCCGTCGGCCTCGCACTGGACAATGGCGATCCCGCCACCTGCGGCAGCGCGACCGAGCTCGACGTGCATGCGGGCGATGCCGTCAACTTCTGTTACACGCTGACGAATCTCGGCGGTTCGACGCTCGCTTACCATACGCTCGTCGACAGCGTCGACGGCGAGCTGTTCGCGCTGATGCACGAGTCCGTCGCACCCGGCGCGTCGATGCGTTTCAACCGCATCGTGACCGCGACCCTGTCGGCCGGCGACTACGCGGCGACCTGGACTGCGCAGGACCAGGAACCCGGCTACGCGGCTGCCGCGATCCCGTTCGCGTTCACCGACATCGTCGGCACCGGCACGCCGCTCGGCCTCGGCGACGATGCCGCGACCGGGGTCACGCTGCCGTTCGCGTTCCCGTACTACGACGGCGCCAGCAACCTGCTGACGATCGGCAACAACGGCACACTCGTGCTCGGCACACTCGACGGCTTCAGCTACGCGTTCAACGATCCATTGCCTTACGAGCCCGACATCTTCATGGGCGGGCCGATCATCGCGCCACTGTGGGACGACTACGGCGTCGCTGCAGGCGATGTCTGGTGGAAAGTCGAAGGCAGCGCGCCCGATCGGCGCGCGATCGTCCAGTGGATACGTCCGCACTTCTTCCAGAATGGCGGTGCCCCGGCCGTGTTCGAGGCGATCCTCGGCGAGGGCGGCTCGCTCGAATTCCACTACGCGAATACCGTGTTCGGCGACGCCGGCAACACCGACTGGGACATGGGCGGCAGCGCGACCGTCGGCCTGCAGAACGTCGACGCATCGATCGGCAACCAGTACTCGTACAACGCGCCATCGGTGGCTCCGGGTAGCGCGCTCGCGTGGACGCGCACGTCGCCGACTGCGTACAGCGCAAGTGCGGCCGTACACCTGGAAGTCGCGCCGGCGCTGCAGCCGGCGACGATCGCGGTCACGCCGGCACCGCTTGATGCGAGCGCGCAGCCGGGCGGCGCCGCGGTCGTGCTGCCGGTGCAGATCCGCAACGACGGCGACCTGCCGCTGCAATGGAACGCGATCGAAGCGCCGGCGGCACGACCGGCGACGGCGCCGGCCGCGCACGCACCGACGCCGCTCGCGCTGCGCAAGCAGCGCGGAAACGACGCCACGCGCGATCGTTGGCGGGGACACGCGCGCGACGTCGTTTCGCTGCGCGGCGCGACGACTGCCGGCTGCGATGAATCGACGCCAGGCATCGTGGTGCACGACGACGGCATGCCCGAGGACGGCTACCGCGACGGTTCCGGCCTGTTCAGCCTTGCGGGCTATGTCGATCGCTTCACGCCGAACGCGTACCCGGCGACGTATACGAGCGCATGCGTATCGTTCCTCGCATCACCAAGCGCACCCGGTACCAGTCAGGCGTTCCAGCTCGTCGTGTACGACGACAGCGGCTGGGACGGCGGGCCGGGCGCCCTGCTCGCCGCCGTGGATGCCGTTGCGACCGACATCCCGACCACTGCAGTCGCGTCGTTCGTACGCGTGGACCTGTCCGGCCTCGGCATCAGCATCGATTCCGGCAGCGTCTACATCGGCGTGCAGTTCGATCCGATCGATCCCGGTGTCGTCTACGTTGCATCCGACGTCAACGGCGCACCCGATGCCGGCAATGGCTACCTGATGCGCGGCAACCCCGGTGCGCCGGGTGGTTGGGATCCGATCGTCGACCAGTTCCCCGACTACCACGCGCTGCTCGTGCGCGCGGTCGAGGCGCCCGATGCGTGCGCGCTGCCGTCCGACGTACCGTGGCTGTCGCTGTCCGCCGCATCCGGCGACATCGATGCGCACGACGCCGCCGCGATCAACGTGACGCTCGATCCTTCCGCGCTCGCGGCGGGCCGCTACGAAGCCGCGCTGTGCATCGGCAGCAACGACCCGCGGCATCCACGCACGGTCGTGCCGGTGCGCTTCGACGTCGGCGACGTGCTGTTCAACGACGGGTTCGACGGCTGACGGCGATTCGGAGCGAACGGAGCGCGCCCCGGAACTCCGCGGCGCGTTGCCTCCGTCGGCGACGATGGCGGGGAACGCGGGTCAAGCCGATGCGAGCCGAGCAGCGCGATCCCGCTGGCTCTGCTGCCCGCGACTTTCGACGATCGTGTTGCTGCCGACCTGCCGTTCGCCGTTGCAGCCCGAGCCGCACGCATCAGCGCGCGAGCGCCTGCAATGCCAATGGGGATTTCCGTCTCTCGCTCGGCTCGATCGGGGTCGATTTCGCGCCGGCCGCCGCGCAGACGGTCACGCGCGATGGCGGAGTACGCGTGTTCGACATCGTCCCGACGATGGACCGCTTCGGCCCGCAGGACCTCGGCGCCTACGAGTACGCGCCGCCGCTGATCTTCGCCGATGGCTTCGAATCGGGCGGAACCTGAGGCGGACGCCCGCTTTGGCGGCGAATCGACGTTGGAGAGAATACGATCGACGCGCGAGGCCATCGCCATGCAGGGTGCCATCCGACTTCTTTTCGCCACCGCCGCGCTGTGCTGCGCGCGCGCCGAGGGCGCGACGTTCTGCGTCAGCGACGCCGCCGGGCTGCAGACTGCGCTGACCAGTGCCGCCGGCAACGGCGATGCACAGAACACGATCAAGGTGCGCAGCGGCACCTACCTGGCCAGCGGCAGCGGGTTCTCCCATTCGCGCTTCAGCGGCACGAGCTCGCTCGACATCGAGGGCGGCTGGAATGCCGGCTGCACGACGCAGACGCCGGACACGTCGCTGACCGTCCTCGACGGCCAGTCGACGGCGCCGATCCTGTCGGCGACCAACTACCTTGCGACCGGCGGCGACATGACGTTGCGCTACCTCACGTTCCTGCACGGTGCGACGGCGGCGTCCTCGCAGGCCGCTGCGCTCACCCTCGTCGCGCGCGGCTTCGCACGCGTCGAAAGCTGTCGCTTTCGCCTCAACCAGACCGACGCGGCCGGTGCCGGCTATGGCACGGTCCATGTGGCCGTGGTCGACGGGCCGATCCAGTTCATCAACAACATCGTCGCGAACAACTCCGCGCTCGGCTCGCAGTTCGTCGCCGGTTTCGACTTCGCGAGCGGCGCTTCGACGGTCGTGATCCAGCTCAACGACAACACGATCGCCGACAACGCGTTCGACACGACGGACCAGACCGCCGGCGCCGTATTCCTGACGCCGATCGCGACGAGTTCGCTCGCGAACAACATCCTGTGGGGCAATGGCGGCGCCGAATTCGACCAGAACATCACGCTCACGCCGTTGATGCTGAACAACGATGTCGATGTGCTCAACGTCGCCCCGGGCCCGGGCAGCGGCGGCAACCGCAACCAGAACCCCCAGTTCGTCAACGTGAACAACCACCACCTGCAGGCGACCTCGCCGCTCTACAACGCCGGCTACAACGCGCCCCCGGGCGGCGACGGGGCCGTCGACCTGGACGGCAATCCACGCGTGCAGTTCGGCACGATCGACATCGGGGCCTATGAAATGCAGGTACAGCCGGACCTGATCTTCGTGGACGGTTTCGACGGCACGTGAGACCCGGGGCAGGCCGGCCGGCGTGCCTGCATTGCCGCGGCGCGCCGCGCATGGCAACGTAGCGCCCCATTGGGGGGCGCATGGCGGAAATCACCGAACTGATCGGACGGGCGCGCGGCGGCGATCGCGAGGCCTCCGAGCGCGTTTTCGCGTTGCTCTACGACGAATTGCGCCGGCTCGCGGCCGGACAACTGCGTGGCGAGCAGGCGATGCGCACGACGTCGCTCGTGCACGAGGCCTATCTCAAGCTCGCCCAGCACGGCGCGGTCGAGGTCAACGATCGCGGTCATTTCTTCGCGGTGGCGGCACGCGTGATGCGCCAGATCGTGATCGATCACGTGCGCGCGCGGGCGGCACTGCGACGCGGCGGCAATCTGCAGATCGCATCGCTCGACACGACCGCGCTGCAGGCCGCGGCCGAGGATCGCGGCGACGAAGTGCTCGCGCTGGACAGCGCGCTCGATCGCCTCGCGGACGTGGACGCGCCGCTCGCGGCGCTGGTCGAGATGCGCTTCTACGCCGGACTGGAACTGGCCGAGATCGCCAGCGTGCAGGACCGCTCCGAACGCTCGCTCAAGCGCGACTGGCGGCGCGCGCGCGCGTTCCTGCAACGCGAGATCGCGGAAGGCTGAACGGCGGCGCCTTGCGTATGCGCCGTCGCACTGGGGAATGTCCGATGGCCGAGAGCGGGCGCTGGAACGAGATCGCCGCGTTGTTCGATGAACTGGTCGAGCTGCCCGCGGAGCAACGCGAGCACCGCCTCGCCGCCGTCGCGCGGACCGACGTCACGCTCGCGGCGGAAGTACGCGCGCTGCTCGATGCCGACGAGGACGGCAACCCCCTGCTTGACGCGGATGCGCCGTCGGCGCTGCCGACCCTGCTCGATGAAGGGGTTCCGGTCGATCGTCGTGCCGGCCCGTACCGCCTGCTGCGCCCGCTCGGCGAGGGTGGCATGGGCGTGGTCTGGCTGGCCGAACGTACCGACGGTGCCTACGAGCAGCAAGTCGCGATCAAGCTGCTCAAGCGCGGCATGGACACACAGGCGATCCTGCGGCGTTTCCTGCAGGAACGGCGCATCCTCGCGCGCCTGCACCATGCGCACATCGTGCGGCTCGTCGACGGCGGCATGAGCGCGGACGGCAGGCCGTTCTACGTGATGGACTACGTCGACGGCGAAACGATAACGCAGCACGCCAACCGCCGTCAGCTCGACGTCGCAGCGCGCGTCGCATTGCTCGTGCAGGTCGCGCAGGCGGTCGCGTACGCGCATGCACAACTGGTCGTGCATCGCGACCTGAAACCGTCGAACGTGCTCGTCGACACCGCCGGCGCACCGCGCGTGCTCGACTTCGGCATCGCCAAGCTGCTCGAGGAAAGCGGTGAACAGACGCGCACCGGCACCGGCCTGCGCGTGCTGTCGCCGGCCTACGCCGCGCCGGAACAGATCTTCGGCGAGCCGATCGGCACCACGACCGACGTGTATGCGCTCGGCCTCATGCTGTGCGAGCTGCTGACCGGGCGACTGCCGCAGCAGCGCCGTGCCGGCAGTGTCGCGCAACTCGCGCAGGACATGACGCGCGAAATCGTCGAACGCCCGAGCGCGATCGCCGCACGGGCGACGACGCAGCAGATCGAAGCGCTCTACGGCGCCGGCGCCACGCCCGCTGCGCTCGCTCGCCGGCTTTCCGGCGACGGCGACCTCATCGTCGCGACCGCGCTGCAGCGCGAACCCCGCCAGCGCTACGCGACGGCAGACGCGTTCGCCGACGACCTGCGTCGGTGGATGGAAGGACGGCCGATCGCGGCGCGCGCCGAATCGGGTGCCTATCGCGCACGCAAGTTCGTGCGCCGCCACCGCGTGGGCGTGGCCGCTTCGATCCTGGTCGCGGTTTCCCTGGTAGCCGGTCTCGGCGTCGCCCTTTGGCAGGGGCATCGAGCGCGCGAGCAGGCGGAGCGCGCGGATGCCGAACGCGCGAATGCCGAACGCCAGCTCGCACGCACCGAGCGCGTGAAGGACTACATGCTCGCGCTGTTCCGCGAGCAGGATCCGATCAGCCGCGCGAAGGCGAAGGCGCGCTCGGCGTCGCAGCTGATCGGCGACGGCATCGCGCAGATCGACGGCACGCTCGACGGGGAACCCGATCTGCAGGCCGAGCTGCTGCGCGATCTCGGCGAAATCCAGATCAATCTCGACGACAGCAAGGCCGGCGTCGCGACCCTCGCACGTGCGTGGGAGATGCAGAAACGGCAGAGCGGCGCCGACAGCCTCGCGGCGACGGAGACGCTGGTCGCCTACACCGATGGAATCTACGCAGCGGGCGACGCCAAAGCCGCAGTGCCGCTGGTCGCAACGGCGCTGAAGCGCCTGCGCGAGCTCGGTGCGGCGCGCGGTGCGCGCATGGCCCAGGCCGAATCGATCGCGGCGAAGATCGAGTTGAACCAGGGCAACATGGATGAAGCCGAGCGCCTGGCGCGCGATGCGATCGACATCGTTCGCACGTTGCACGGGCCGCGCAGCATGGAGCTGGTCACCCATCTGGCGACGCTCGGCAAGGTGCTGCACGAAGGCGCGCATTTTCCCGAGGCGTTGGCAGTCCTGCGCGAAGCGGTCGCCATCGTCGAGGCCGCAGGCGGCGCGGACAACGTACGCGCGGCGCTCCTGCACATGTCGATCGCCGACACGCTGCGCGTGCAGCGCAAGTACGATGAGGCGCTGCCCGAGTACGAGACCGCGCTGCGCATCGAGCGCGCGCAATTGCCGGGCGATCACGTGATCCTCGGCGGCACACTGATCCGCCTCGGCGACCTGCAACGCCGGATGGGACGCTTCGATGCCGCAGACGCCTCGCTGGCGGAGGCGATTGGCATCCTTGCCAAGACGCCGAGCGGGCAATATGCGCAGGCCCTGCAGTTCCACGGCAACCTCGCCCGTGCGCAGGGGCGCTTCGAACTCGCCGCCGAGCGTTACCGTGCCTCGTTCGAGGCATTCCGCTCGGCGACGGGCGACAGTGTCTACACCTGGTTGACCGCGCTCGAAGTCGTCGGTGCGTTGAGCGAGCTCGGCCGCTTCGACGAAGCTGATGCGCTCGCGGCGCAGGCGGTCGCGGCGATGGCGAAGTTGTCGAAGGACGATTCGTACGAGGCCGCCTACGTCAACAGCGTGATCGGCGGGCTGCGCCACGCGCAACGCCGTCTGCCCGATGCGATCGTCGCGCAACGCCGCGCGGTCATCCTGATCGAGAAAGCCTACGGGCCAGACCACGCGGAGGTCGCCCAGGCGCGCGTCGAGCTGGCCGCGAGCCTGGTCGCGACGCGCGACGTCGCCATGCGCCGCGAAGCGGCCGGACTGGTCGAGCAGGCGCGCGTGGCGCTCGAGCACGGCGATGACGACACGACCGGGCCGATGCTCGGCCTGGTGTACTTCGTGCGCAGCCGCGTCCATCAGGGCGACGGCGATCTCGCGGCTGCGCGCGCCGACGTTGCGCAGGCAATCGACCGGTTGCAGGGCCCGGAGCACGCCAGGCGGCTGCGCGAGGCACGGGCACTGGCGAAGGAACTCGGCGCCGGCTGATCGATGGTGTTGCCGACCGACCGGCCCGTCGCAACATTGATCGTACTGGGGGGCATGCGATGACCGATCCCGCGCGTTGGAACGAAATCGCGACGCTGTTCGACGAACTGATCGAACAGTCGCCGGACGCACGCGAGCGACGGCTTGCCGAGATCGCGCGATCCGATCCGCAATTGTCGTCGGAAGTGCGCGCACTGCTCGACGCGGACGAAGACGGCAATGCCCTGCTCGATGCGGGCGCGCCCTCGGCGGTGCCGAACCTGCTCGACGAGGGAGCGCCGGCCGATCGTCGCGCCGGCCCGTACCGCCTGCTGCGCAAGCTCGGCGAAGGCGGCATGGGCGTCGTGTGGCTGGCCGAGCGCGTCGACGGCGCCTACGAGCAGCAGGTCGCGGTCAAGTTGCTCAAGCGCGGCATGGACACGCACGCGATCCTGCGCCGCTTCCTGCAGGAACGCAGCATCCTCGCGCGCCTCTCGCATCCGCACATCGTGCGCCTGCTCGACGGCGGCATGAGCACGGACGGGCGCCCGTTCTACGTGATGGACAAGGTCGACGGGCAGGAGCTCGTCACCTATGCGGCACAACGTCAACTCGACGTGCGTGCGCGCGTCGAACTGCTCGTGCGGATCGCGGACGCGGTCGCCTACGCGCACGCGCAACTGGTCGTGCACCGCGACCTCAAGCCATCCAACGTCCTGGTCGACGCGAACGGCGCCCCGCGCGTGCTCGACTTCGGCATCGCCAAGCTCATGGAAACCACCGGGGAGCAGACCCGCACGGGCACCGCGATGCGCGTGTTGTCGCCGGCTTACGCTGCGCCCGAACAGATCGAAGGCGGAGCGATCGGCACCGCGACCGACGTCTACGCACTCGGTCTGATGTTGTACGAACTGCTCGTCGGCCAGTTGCCGCAGCGGCGTCGCGCACCGGGAGGTTCGCAACCCGAGTCCGAAGTGACCACGGAAGGCAGCGCGCGTGCGAGCGCGGTGCTGGCGCGCATGCCGCACGGCCAACTGGCGGATGCGTACGGCACCGGTGCCGACGCGCGGCGCATCGCGCGTGCGGTCGCCGGCGATATCGACCTGATCATCGCCACCGCGCTGCGCCACGATCCGGCGCAGCGTTACCCGACCGCCGCCGCATTCGCCGAGGACTTGCGCCGCTGGCTCGATCGGCGCCCGATCGCCGCGCGCGCCGAATCGGCGAGCTATCGATTCTTCCGGTTCGTGCGTCGCCACCGCATCGGCGTCGCGGCGTCGGTCACGGTGGCACTGTCGCTGCTCGGCGGACTCGGCGGTGCACTGTGGCAGGCGCATCGCGCTGGTCTCGCGGCGACGGCGGCGCGCGTCGCCGAACAGCAGGCGACGCAGCAGGCGGCGATTGCCACCGCGGTCAGCGAATTCCTCGCGCGCGACGTGATCCAGGCGGTCAATCCGTATCGCGGCAAGCTCGACATCCGCCTCAGCGACGCGCTGATCGGTGCCGGCAAGAACATCGACGCGCGCTTCGCGGGCAAACCGCGACTGGCCGGCGTGGTGCGACGCGAGCTGGCCGAGTCGCTGTACCTCGCCGGGGAAGTGGAGGCGGCGCATGCGCAGGCGCGGCAATCGCTGGACACGCTCGAGCAGGCGTTCGGCGCGGCGGACGCCGATGCACTGGGCGCGCGTTCGGTGCTCGCGCGCATCGTGCACGCGCAAGACCACTACGCGGAGGCGCGTACGCTGTACGAGACAGGCCTCGCGGCGCTGGGGCCGCTGGCCCCGAACCGGATCCGCCTCGAACTCGAAGTCGGCCTCGCCGGCATCGATGTCGAGGAGCGGCATGAGCAGAAGGCGCTGGAGTCGCTCGATGCACTGCTGCCGCAGATCGAGAAGGAGTTCGGCGAGTTCGAGCCGATGCACATCGAGGCGCTCAATGAACAGATGCGCGGCATGATGGGGATCGAGCGCAAGGAAGAGGCGCTGGCGATAGCCCGGCGCCTGCGAGCCGGCACCGAGAAGAAGTTCGGCATCGGCGACCCGCAGACGCTGGAATGGATGAAGCGCGAGGGAATCATCCTGACCAGCATGGATCGCTTCGACGAGGCGCTGCCGATCATGCAGAGGGCCTGCGCCGCGACGCGCGCGAGCCTCGGCGATGCGCACTATGCGACGCACGACTGCAACCTGCGGCTCGGCGTGGTCCACTACTACAAGTCGCGCTTCGCGGAAGCGGCCGCGCTGTTCGAGCCGGTCGCGGCCCATCGCGAGAAGACGCTCGGAGCGGACGCGGAGAACACGTGGATCAGCTGGATCTGGCTCGCGCGTGCGTACCAGAACATGCAGCGCGTCACGGATGCACGCGCATTGTTCGAGCGCGCGTACGCCAATGCCAACCGCGTGCATGGCGAGGACAATCCGGTCGCGCTGCCCTTCGGGCAGACGCTCGGCATGTTCCTCGAACAAACCGGTGCGCATGCGGATGCCGAGAAGCTGCGGCGCACGCTGCTGGCGAAGTCGCGTGCCGCACTCCCCGCAGGCCATATCAGCATCGTGAAATACGCGTGGGATCTCGCTGAGACGCTCGCGTCGGAGCAGCATGACGAGGACATGATCGCGTTCTGCGCGGAATGGCTGCCGCAGTTCGACCAGACGTTTTCCGCCGACGATTCGCGCCGCGTCGACGCGCACAAGTGGCTGGCGGAAGCCGAGGCGCGCCGCGCGGCGCTCGCCACGCGGCACTAGGGAACCTCTGAACAAACCTCACTTCCGTCATCCCGGCGAAGGCCGGGATCCAGTTCTGTTTCGATACGGCGAAAGGGCGGATTGCTCGAGCGCTTGGTCTTCGCGCGTTCTGCGCGCTGCGCGCTTGTCCGGTTTTCGCCGGAATCCGGCTCCTCCGCTTTCAATGGGTTGAAGGCACTGGGTCCCGGCTTTCGCCGGGACGACGGAACGGAAGGAATCGCGGAAGTGCCCTTCAGTCGATGCAGGTGGAGCGCTCGAAGCCGTACGCGAAAAGCGCGTCGCCGGCGATCGTGCCGGTGCCACTCAACGGCAGCGACATTGCGGAGTTCGCCGGTGCGTCGCTCGCGTGGTATTCGATGTTCGCACTACTGTTGGCTGCGCCGACGACGCTCGGCTGGAATGCAAGATCGAGCGTGCAGGCCGCGCCAGGCATCAGGTTCAACCCGATCGTGCAGGTCGTCGTGATGACCGGAAAGCGCGCCCCGCCGCCGGCGATGCTGTCGAGCACGAGCGGCAGCGAGCCGCTGCTTCGCACGTTGAAGCGCACCGGCGCGGACAGACTTCCGGCCACGGTCGGGTTGAACGTGCAACGACGTGGTTCGAACGAAAGGCGCGAGAACGGCGTCGACGGTACGGAGGTGCCCTGCAGCGTCGCATAGGCCTTGGCCGCATTCGTCGTGCCGAAAGCGACATCCGTGAACGGCACCAGAAGTGTCGTCGCGCGCGGGAACAAGGGGTCCGGGGCGGGTGTCGCGAACGTGATGTCGATGATGCAGGTCGCGCCTGCGGCGAGCACCTGCCCGGCACAGGTCTGCGCGACGATGTGGAATCGCTGGGCGTCGCTGATCGTCGGCGTCTGCACGGTGACCGGTCCCGGCATCAGGTTGGTGAAGGTGAAGCGCTGCGGCGGACTGGTCGTGCCGGCAACGATGTCGCCGAAGTCGTACGGGTTCGGGCTCAACAGTGGCCCGTTCGGGTCGGCTGGTTGCACGATCTGAATCACGTGCAGCGAGATGCAGTCCTGGCCCGACCGCGGGTAGTCGAACTGTGTCACGTAATGGTGCGCCGGGCCGAACAATGGCGTCAGCGGCATGTGGCGGATGTCCCACAAGCCGGCTGGATTCGCGTTCCGCTGATGGCCGAGATACGGCACGCTGCTGCCGGGCCACAGTTGAAGTCCGTCATGCAGGGTGATGTATTTGAGCGTATTGGCGACGGCGGGATTCGGGCCCGGCCCCGGCAGCGTCTTCCAGAGGAGTGAGCCGTCGGTCAGGAGGTTCTGCCCGTCTGAGGCATGCAGCACGGCCTCGACACGGTCGCCGACGTAATCCATCGCGAATTCGAAGTGCGTGCCTTCGGTGTTGCTCTGCAGGCCCTCGTAGTGCGTGACGCGCAGATCGTTGGCCGGATTGCCATCGTCGAAATAGACGATCAGCGAGAGCCCGTTCGCGCTATGCCCAGGTTTTGCGGTGAGGCCATCGAAGGTGTAGTCGCCATTGCCGCGCAGACGCACCTGTTGCGTGACATCGGCGCGATACGTCGCCGCGCTCGGCGGAAGGGTCGAATCCGCGGACGGCCAGCAATCGTTGCTGCCGCCACCGGCGACACGCGTGCCGGTGATGTCGCCGCCGTCGAAGGAGATCTGCGGCTGGTCGTAGTCGGCATCGCCGCCGGTCAGGCCCGCGGAAGGGAATTCGATATCGATGCCGTTCCAGTACAGGAGCGCCAGCGTCACGTTGCCGGAGATGCCTTCGAGGTGGAGCATGCCTGCACCGCCACCTTGCGTCTGCGGCGCTCCGATGCCGCCGACTCCCGCGACGACGTAGTCGGTGCGATCCAGGCGCAGGTATTCCTGCATCGGCATGTTGACGGCACCTGCGGAAGACGCGCCGATGACGAGCGCGATGCAGCATGCGGTGGCGGGGATCTGGATGGTCATGGCGGTGCTCCGGATTACGATGCGTGCGCAGGCGACGCGCGTATTCGCTCATGCCTGGTCGAAACCATCGGCGAAGATCACGTCGTCGATCGCGTCGACCTCAACCGCACCGGCGTCGCAGCCGCTCCCGGCGGGACGCAGGTAACCGCGCTGGTCGAACTCGAGGCATTGCGGCGCGCCGCCGGCATCGACCGCGACGCTCGTGCCTGCGGGTTCGTAGGTCGGCGTCGGACCGCCGTGGTCGCCGAGCGTGCCGAGTGCGACGTCGGCGGGCGGCACCGAGACCTGGCTGCTGCCGTCGAAACCGCAGGTGTCGCCGGGGCTTTCGATGTTGCCGGCGTGGTTGCGCAGTGCGCCGCCATCGAAGCGGCAGGAACCCCGCACGATGCTGTTGGAGACATCGACATCGACGCTCGCGCCGTCGAAACCGCCGATCGCGGTGCCGTCGATGCCGAACGGCATGACGGTCGGTGGCACGATCGTGACATGGCGCAACACCACGCTCACGCTCCCATTGTCGCCGTGGTAGCCGATCGCAGCGCCGCGTGCGCCGTTGCCGGCCGCGGCGGTGCTGAATGAATTGCCGGAAAACGTGCTG
>Ga0207639_10001271_pt1 | contig 17025 bp, 18 predicted proteins | sample KBSCornC32_FD_184299 | JGI IMG/M metagenome (GOLD analysis project Ga0207639, IMG submission 184299) | Corn rhizosphere microbial communities from Kellogg Biological Station, Michigan, USA - KBS Corn C3-2 (SPAdes) (version 2) | ecosystem: Host-associated > Plants > Roots > Rhizosphere > Soil ...
ACCTCACAATGGGTAACCCGTCGAATGCGACGACCGATGTGAATCAGCCTCTAAATTACCTCATGCAGAAAACGCAGTACTGCATGTCATACAACCGCGACGATCGTCGGCCGAACTGGGTATCGTGGCATCTCGACACATCGTGGCTGGGATCGACCGCGCGGCAAGATGATTTTCGCGCCGACACGCAGTTGCCGTCGGCCTGGTATCACGTGCAGGCAGGCGATTATTCGGGATCCGGATACGATCGCGGGCACATGTGTCCATCCGGTGACCGCACGAATACGGTCGCTAACAACTCAGCGACATTCCTGATGACGAACATGGTCCCGCAGGCCCCCGACAATAACCAGATCACGTGGGCTGGCCTGGAGAGTTATTGCCGGACGCTCGCGAGCCAGGGGAATGAGCTGTACATCATCTCAGGCGGCTACGGCACAAGCGGCTTTATCGGCCCGGGATCGGTTGCACTGCCGACCTTTACATGGAAGGTAATAATCGTACTGCCCGCCGGGTCTAACGACGTCAGCCGCGTGACCACCTCTACGCGAACGATCGCTGTCTGGATACCCAACCAAAATGGCATTAACAGTGATTGGACGACATTCCGCACGAGCGTGGATCAGGTCGAGGCGACGACCGGATACGATTTCTTCTCTAATGTGCCGACGTCGATCCAAAGCGTGATCGAGTCGCGTGTCGACACTCAACAGGCATTCGCATTTCAGAGCAGCGTTTTGCTCGACGCCTATGCCCAAGCCGAAGTTGCGGCCGAGCAAAGGTACGCAGCAAGCAACGGACCGAAATAAACGGTTCGCTTTCTCCACTCCGGGGCCTGCCGACACTCACTGTCGGTGGGCCTCATTTTTTATCGGATTTTCGTGTAATGAACTGCTCGCGTGAGCGGACGACGAGTCCCTCGCGGTCGACCTTGATCTTCACGCTGGCGGCCTTTCCACCGGTCGTGCGGTCGTTCTTTGGGTAGTAACCAATGCTGTAAAACTCTCGCAGTTCGCTGGCGATCTTTGAATACGCGTCGGCGAGATTTGTGGTCGAGCTCGCCTCATAGAGACGTCCGCCGGTACGATCAGCGAGCTGCTGCATATACCGAGCGGCTTTTTCGTAGTCTTCTTTTGAGGTGCCCTCGGGATTTGGCGTGCCCATGGTGCTATTAGCAGCCGTATTCTTAATGGTCGAGAGGATCACGTCGGAGGCGGATTGCGGGACCCCGCCGGGACCGGTCGGCGGCACGATTACGGGACGAGAGGAGCTGTGATTCTTCATGTCCTGCACGTCCTGATAGGTGTCGTAGCGGATCGGGTAGATCAGAGCGTCGAGCTCGATAGCGTCGGCGACATTATTCATGTCATTGACGCGTCGACTCGTCGTGTCGACGCCGTCGCTGAATAGAATGATCGCCTTTCGTCCCGTGATGCTGCTCGTGAGGCTGTTCATCACCAGGTCGACAGCCTCGTAGATGCTTGTGCCGGTGTCGATCTTTGTCGAACGGATCGCGCGATAGACCTCCTTGCGATCGCTTGTCGGGCGGCAAAGCACGTGGACTTCCTCGTCGAACGACACAACCGCGACTTTGTCTACAGGCCTGAGCTGATCGATAAACGCTATCGCCGCATTCTGGATCTCCTCGAGCTTGAATTTTGTCGAGTAGCTCATGTCGAGCATCAGCACGACCGTGAACGGCTCCTCCTCGCTCGAGAAATACGAGATCTCCTGGTCGACGCCGTTCTCAAAGACCTTAAAATTCTCTTGCTTGAGCCCCGCAACAAATCGGCCTTTTTTATCCATTACGCGAACCGGGACGTTCACGAGCTGCGTGTCCACCTTTATAACGTCGCCGTCCACAGAAGACGGTATCGTCTGTGCATCGGTGTCTGGCAGCGGTGTCGGCTTAGGTTTTGGAGTGGGTGTCGGTGTCGCTTGTGCTTCGACGCGTGTCGTCTTTTTCTGATCGCCGCCCTGTGTACCGCGTCCTGACTGCGCGGGCGCAGCGAAAAAGCTCGCGAGCAGCAAGACGACTACACCGATGCCTCGGACTGATAACACGCGGGTATTATAGGACACGTGCTTCGATGCCTATATTACAAATAATGGATGCAGGAGTTACGGGCCACTTTTAGCAAAGCTCGTCTGTACGGGCATTCGTCAAGCAACCCGACGGGGATGTTCAGACAGGAATTGTCTAAGCGCCGCATTCACGGACTCGGAATCCTGAAACGCGTCATAAATATCGGGGTCAATGAGCACGAGGTTCGTCCCTTTTCGGTATCGTTCCACATATTTACCGCGTACCTCGTTTTTAAGGGTCGAAAGATCGTATTCGGGTCTCAGTTCGTCGTTAAGATCGTTCTTCTTCATGATACTTACGCTCGGCCTGAGTCGTCGGTCGGGCACTTATAATTCTAACAGTGTCACCCATCGTCCGTGTGGGAAACGAAGAGTAAGCGGCCGTCTTCGGAGTGTCCGATGATCACGAAGCGCTCTTCGTCTAACGAATGATCCGGATCATCAAAGGTCCGTGACAAAGGATCGTTGAAGACGGTACTCGCCTCGTCAAACGAAACGCCATGCTTCCTGAGATTTGTACGAGCCTTCGCCGGATGCCAAACAAATTTCATCCAAGGAGCTCCAGAGACTTTTCGATCGGCCGAGCCAGGACGGCCCGGCTGCCGACCTCGACTATGGGCCGCTGAATGATCGACGGATATTTGACCATCGCTGCAATGATCTCAGCATCGGGCGTATCCGCCGTGATGCCCAGCCCTTTAAAATCGGGCTCCGCGCGCCGCAGCACATCATACGGCCTCATACCCGTCTTCTTGAGCAGCTTAGTGAGTTTTTCCTCAGTAAAGGGCTCGATGAAGTAGTTGACCTTATCCCAGTCGATTCCTTTCTCGATAAAAAGTTTCGTCAGATTGCGGCACGTGGTGCAGGTCGGTTTTTCGTAAACGGTGATCTTTGGCATAGTGACAAGTAAACAGTTACGGGTGACAAGTATCGTCTACTTTAGACCGATCGCCTCATAAACCTTTTCGAGTGTCGGATGCGCGATGGACCTCGCTTTTTCCGCGCCCGACTTGAGGATCGACATCAAAGACGCGTCATCATATTGTTTGACCCGCTCCTGGAATGGGCGCAGAAACTCGACCGTCACTTCAGCCAGCTCACGCTTGAAGTCGCCATATCCTTTGCCGGCGAAATGCTCCATGCATTCGTCCTGCGGCTTGCCGGTGAGGAGGTGATAGATCGTGAGCAGATTTGTGATCGCGGGACGTGACGCGTCGAATGTGATGTCCGTGCCCGAGTCGGTAACGGCGCGTTTTATTTTCTTAGTAACTGTATCCGCGTCGTCGAGGAGAAAGATCGCACCCGCGGCATTCTCATCCGACTTGGACATCTTTTTGTACGGGTCCTGCAGCGACTGTATCTTTGCACCAACCTTTGGAAAATACCCGTCGGGCACAACGAACGTCTCGCCATAGTCGCGGTTGAAACGCTCCGCCAGATCACGCGTTAGTTCCAAGTGCTGCTTTTGGTCCTGACCGATCGGAACGAGATTGGTTTGGTAAAGCAGAATATCGGCGGCCATGAGGATGGGATATGTGAAAAGCCCAACCCCTGCACGCTCGCGATTAGATGATTCGTACGTTCGAACGACTTTCTCTGCTAGTTCAGGGTCGACAGATTTAATTAGCTCAGGCAGCCTGACTCGGTTATTCCTATTTCTCGGCGATACAACAAGATCATCTAATTTAGGATGCCCCTTTTGCGCCTTGTCCTTAAACTGCGTCATTCGCTCCAACTCGCCCATGCGAGCACGGCATGACAGCACCCACGCAAGCTCCGCATGTTCGGCGACATCCGACTGAATGAAGATAGTCGACTTCTCAGGATCGATACCGGCCGCGAGATAAATGCGGGCGAGATCGAGTGTCTTTTGCCGCAGCACCGTCGGATCCTGCGGGAGCGTGATGGCGTGGAGATTTACGATGCAGTAAAAAGCCTCGTACTCGTCCTGAAGCGCGACCCAATTCTTGAGCGCGCCGAGATAATTCCCGATGTGAAGCTCGCCCGTGGGCTGAGCGCCGCTGAAAATTCTTTTTTTCATGGAATCAAAACCAGGGAGTTGCAAGAAGGTATTCAACCAGAATGTAGACCGGCCGGATAACGACACCCACAATACCCCAATAAATCAATAACATGAGGATCAGAAAGCCGTATTGCTCGAGGACATTGAACACTGGCTGGAACGAATCCGGCAAAAATGTCTGCAGGACCTTGCTGCCATCAAGTGGTGGGAACGGGAGTAAATTGAAGACCGCAAGCGATACATTCAGCATGATCATGTACTCGAGAAATATCACGAGCGGCTTGATCAGCCCCGAATCGACGTTCTCACCCGAGATCGTGTGAGTTTCGAGCAGGATCTTAAAGACCGCAAACCCGATGATCGCCAGTATTAGATTTGCTCCGATACCGGCGATAGAGACCATGATGTTGCCCCATCGATAGTCCGTCCACTTTCGTGGATTGACGGGAGTAGGTCTTCCCCATCCGATCAGCGGAATGGTCGCTGCTGCACCGCCCGCCGCACCAAGGACGAATGAAATGATCGGGATCAACAGCGTTCCGATCGGGTCTGTATGAGACACCGGATTCAGCGTCACGCGTCCAAGCATGTATGCCGTGTCGTCGCCAAATTTGTACGACATCCACGCGTGACCCGCCTCGTGGCACGAGATCGCAAGCAGCAGCACGACCATGTAGATCACGAGGTGGCTGACCAGGTTGAGGACGTCGACATTGCCCATTCTTGAGAGATTGTGACATTCTTTTTTGGTAAAGAAAAATTAGCGGGCGTCGTCGAAGAAAGCTTGTATGTGACGTTCGAGTTACGCCCTTGCTCACGCGCGGGCCTCCGCACAAATGGTCATGACAAGGCACATCGCGGTGATCGCGAGCGAATTTAAAGGAGTCGAGTTTCTCGAGGAGGCTCGTGCCGCCAACTGGCACGTCACGCTCGTCACTCGCCGAGCATTGCTTGAGGAAGACTGGCCGTGGACCTCGATAAATGAGGTTGTAACCGTCGACGATGACGCCGGCGTGCTTGACTACACGCGGGCTGTTACGAACCTCGCTGGCCGTCGAAAAGTCGATCGCATTGTCGGCCTCGATGAGTTTGACGTGCTCACCGCCGCGATGACACGCGAGCATCTCGTGATGGAGGGAATGAGCCGTTCGTTTGCACTCAGGTTTCGCGACAAGCTGACAATGCGAAAGATCGCCTCGCAAGCTGGAATTCCCTGCCCGGAGTTTGTCGGTGCGTTTGATCAGCACGAGATCAATGCGTTTCTGGATACAGTTCCCGCACCCTGGATCGTTAAACCACGGCACGAGGTCTCGGCATTCGGCATCAGAAAGTGCGAGACAAAAGAAGAGGTTTGGTCGGTGCTCACCGACCTTGACAACGCGAATACGTGGCGCGACCACCCCTCACGGTTTTTGATCGAGAGATTTATCGAGGGTCGGGTTTTTCACGTCGACTCGGTGCTGAATGGCGGCAAGGTTGTCGCGTGCGGCGTGAGCCAGTACGGAACGACGCCCTTCAAAGTGTCGCATCACGGCGGCGTTTTTACTTCGTCAACGCTCGGCTATCACACAAAACAGCGAAAGGAACTCGAGGTGCTCAACAAAGCGTTGATGCTCGGCTTTGAATACGGAAAAGGCGTCGCGCATGCCGAGTTTTTGCAGAGCGAGCCAGACGGCAACTTTTATCTCCTCGAGGTCGCCTGCCGCGTCGGTGGCGCGTACATCGCCAACGTCCTTGAACAGGCCGCGGGATTCAACCTGTGGCGCGAGTGGGCGCGGCTCGAGACGGCGACCCGCGAAAAGCCATATTCACCGCCAAAGCTGCGCAAAGACTTCGCCGGGATCTGCCTCGCTCTCGCAAACACCGATGAGCCCGACACATCGCATTACACAGACGACGAGATCGTCTACCGCATCAAAAAACCTAAACACGTTGGCCTCATCTTTCGCTCATCCGATCGCAAGCGCATCGACGATCTGCTCGCGAGCTATACGCAGCGGATCACAAACGACTTTCTCGCTATCGAGCCAGTCAAGATGCGGCATGATGATTGAGGAACAGCGAGGATTCTGACACAATCATGTTGTGAATCGCGTCGTGACCATTTCTCCAAATATCCAGAGCGGTGAACCCGTCTTCACCGGTACACGGGTGCCGGTAAAAAATCTTTTTCAATACTTACGCGGCGGCGATACGGTGGATGAGTTCCTGGAGCAGTTTCCCTCTGTGAAGCGGGAACAGGTCCTGGAGCTTCTTACCATGGCCGAACACACCTTCACTTTCTCGGAAGCCGAAATTCATGAAGAGAGTTTTGCTTGACGAGAATCTTCCAAGAGATCTAAGAAAGAGTTTCTCATCCAATTTCGAAGTTACGACCGTGTCCGGGCTCGGTTGGCAATCAAAGTCGAACGGAGAACTCCTCTCCGCAATGGCGTCTGAGGGAATACAGATCCTCGTAACGGCCGATAGGAACCTTCGTTTCCAGCAGAACCTCTCACGCTATGGCATAACGGTCGCTATCCTGATCACTTACGACACGCGTATCGAGGCATTGCTCTCTATACTCCCTAAGATCGAGGAAGCTCTTCGTGGCATCAGCGAGGATCAGGAATATGTTGAGGTCCACCTTAGATGACGACCGGCCCGCCGAGCATCCTCGGGCACGACCTGAATCGATACTTTCCCGAGCTGTTGAAGTTTGATTCGACGGCTGAGCTTGAGCGCTCGGCATTGTGGAAGAAGATCGGGCCCGAGGCGAATCGGATCCTTGATTCTGTAGTTGTCGGGGAATCGGAGGTTCAGAGTGCGCAGTTTACCGCGTTCGAACGCGATAGATCGCTCACTCTGAACCTTCGTGCTCTCGCGTGGAATGTCGAGCGAGGCATCAGATACGAGGGCATTGCAAACGCACTCAAAACAGACGAAAGGCTCAGAGGCCTCGATGTTCTGCTGCTCTCGGAGCTCGACTACGGGATGGCTCGCAGCGGGAATCGATTTGTTGCTAATGAGCTTGCGGAGGAGCTGGGCCTGAATTGGGCTTTCGCTCCCATTTACATCCCGCTCCAAAAAGGCAGCGGTGTCGAATCGGAAATGCCAGGCGAAAACACGGCCTCGATTCACGGCATCGCGATGATGTCGCCGTGGCCAATGAGCAATGTCCACGCCGTGCCACTGCCGAATGGCAAGGACAAAATGCAGGGCAAGGAAAAGCGGCTGGGACGATTGTGCGCACTTATCGCTGATATCGAACATCCGGCCAGCACATTTCGCGCGGTATCTGTGCATCTCGACGCACACTGTTCGCGTCGTCATCGGGCTCTCCAGATGCGCATCATTCTTGACCACCTCGATTCGCTACCCCCGATGCCAACGCTGATAGGCGGTGATTGGAATACGACGGGATTCAATTCACAAAGCTCCACGCGCGCGATACTCGGATATTTTCGCCGAGTGATGATGGGCCCGAGGAATGTCGCGACAAATCATTTCCCGCATCCAGACCGTTATTTTGAAAGACGGATGTTCAGATCTCTCGAGCATCGCGGCTACGACTACAGATCCCTAAATAATATCGGCGTTGGGACCCTCCACTACGAGCTCGGCGACGTGGAAAAAAACACTAATCTTCGCGACTGGGTGCCCGCTTGGTGCTTCCCGTTCATCTTTTGGGCCGCAGGCCGCGTCGGCGGAAAAGTGTCGGCACGCCTCGACTGGTTCGCCGCGAAAGGACTGCAACTGGCGCCGGGAACGCAACCGCAAACAATTCAGGGTCTGGTCGACGAAAACGGCGTCCCACTCTCGGACCACGACGCGATAACTGTCGATCTGAGACTAGCCACGAATGAACACGAATCCCACGAATGAGATTCCTATTCGTGACATTCGTGTGATTCGTGGCTAAAGTCTTTCTTTATGGAAGTAGCTTTTTGTCAGACGCTCAGCTTTAACACCGACACATTCGATTACGACGCCGTTAGTTCGGAGAACGGCAACGCCACGATCATCAAATTCTCCGTCGATGATAAAAAGGTCAGCCCCGGCGACGTTATAGTCGTCGTCTCGGGCGAGGACATAAGTTTTCACGGCATCATCGGCAAGATCGAGGATGGCTACGCGTACGCCTCCGATCCGCGTGGATCGCTGTTGCCTGCGGGAGTGCAATAACAGTGTCGAATCTAGTGTTCCGAGTTTTGAGTTGAAAAATCCGGTGCGAAATTCTAGAATCACAGATTCGCGAGCCTCGACTCGGAACTCCGAACTCGATACTCGCGACTCGTCTCCGGGGATGTAGCTCAGTTTGGCAGAGCGCTGCGTTCGCAATGCAGAGGTCAGGGGTTCGACCCCCCTCATCTCCACCAATAGGAAAAAGGCCTTCACGTTTAGCGAAGGCCTTTTTCTTTTTGAATTTAGCTTGCCTTTCGCCGACGTTCAGGCTCTTTGACATCGAACTGTCTGCGGATCGCGTCGCGCTCGTCATCGGCTTCCGCAGAGGACGATGCCGGGTCGATCCGCGCCACGATGGTGGCCTTTTCTCCACCGGCCATCGTAGGCCGCACGTCACGCAGGCGGCCGTCTACCTCGTACAGCCCAAGTCCTCGCAGCATTAGCTCGCGGGCGACATAGCCGATCGGCCGGTCCTCTGTCTCCGCGATCCCGGTCAACCGCTCAAACAGAGATGACTGCACTTTCATCGCAAGCGTCTGCGTTTTCTTTTCGCGTTCCATTAAGCTGAGTTATACCAAATAACGCTTGCAGAAGAGATGATTACCTTGTGTTGACAAGTATACCTAGAATACTGTAGATTCGTAATGTCTTCCACTCGGGTGTTAGTCAGATTCCACCTGCCGGCGGGCGGGGCGTTCGGGTCACTGCAATGGCCGGGGCGTCCTTGCCCGCGACCAACACAGGATTCATCCCTACTTCTCAAAGCTTAGATAGAGCAGAATTCCGCGTTCGCCATGACTTGGGCCAACGCCAAGCGGCACCGCCACGCCCGGCACGATCTGCAGGCCACTCTTGTAGTTATATGCCCAGCGCACGCCAGGACTTATCAGGAATGTCTCACTCGGTGTGGTCACCTTTGGGCCGGTGACATTCTGGTTGTGTACCCAATAATTCTCGAGCATGAGGTTGAAGCGGTTTGAAACGAGATAGATCGTACTTTGGCCGAGGTTGTAGGCCGTCGTTTTTGCGCGATCGCCCACTGTGTCGCGCGAGTGCGGCGTGATCGTGGTCCCGGCGTTCCAGTGCGTGACGATCTTCTTGGTCAGTTTATAACTGAGCGGAAAGTCGAATTGATACCCGAGCGCTCCCGTACCCGTTCCCTTTCGCCAACTGCCCGTCGGGAGTATGACGGAGAAACGCGGTGAGATCGCGAGTCGATCTTCCTCTTTCATCCCTACAAGTTGATATCGATAATTCAGCAGTGTGTCTCCAACCGCGGTGCTGCCGTCAACACGGTTGATGTTTATCGAATAACTGAACTGATTGCGGCGCCCCTTCACCGGGTACTCGTTCGTAAAGTTGTATCCCCAATTCCCGTCACGCTGCCGATAAAAGGTGCTGATGTACTGAATAACGTGCGGGTCCTGATTGTACGCCTCCTCGATGAGAAAGCTGTTGTCCTCTATAGGACCAGCCGTGTTTTGAGCGATGGCGCCTGTAGCGGCCAAGAGGAGCAGAAGGATCGGCAGGTATAGCTTCATGTTATTTGAGTGTCGTGATCATCGTCGCACCATCTGATGACCTCTAAATGTGATCGTGTCTTGGGCAAAGAACGGTAGACAGCCTCATGATTGCATCGTTTTCTCGTTCATCGGTTCCGTTATCGAAGCCTCCACCTCATACATCTGCCGTTCCGACCCTTCCTCCATTATCCTCGAGCTCTGCAAGGCGACCGCGAGTTCCCACAATTGGTCAAGCGCGATCATTCTCGCCGTGACCGCATCTGGCGACATGTCAATCCTCTGCGTCATTGTCCAATCCTTCCAAGTAATCGAGATCGATCAGGTCTTTGGGCCTGCCGGCGAGCCTCTTCATCGTCTTCATGCCGCTTATGGACACGACCGAATAGTCACCGCCCTTCCATTTTACCTTTCTTTTGGCTCGCCATGCTTCCGCGTATGTTTCGGTGACCAGCAGCAGATCAAGTGTTATCAACTGTTTTAGCTCCTTATCGATCCGTGAGATGCGTCGGATCTGTGTCTTACCTCCGTCAAAATTGAGCGGTAGTCCTTCCACGTCATATCCGATCGAACGGGCAACCTCCATGACCGCGTCTAAGTCCTCAGTCAGGATCAGGATGTCAATATCCAACGTGGCGCGCAGGAAGCCGTGGATACCCATTGCCCACCCGCCACAAACGGCGTAAGCGATGCCACGCGAATTTAACTCGCGAGTGAGGCTAACAAAATCGTCGAGGAGGGCAGCCATTATTTCGCGTCCATCCAATTGTCGCCGGCACCAACCTCGACGACGAGCGGGACATCGAGAGTAGCGGCGGCTTCCATTTCGCGTTTGATGAGCTCGGTGGCGCGCTCGACCTCGTCGATGGGGGATTCGAAGAGAAGCTCGTCGTGGACCTGCATGAGCATTTTTGTTTCGAGTTTTTCTGTCTCGAGAGCCCGGGCCACACGGATCATTGCGATCTTAACAATGTCCGAGGCGGTGCCTTGGATCGGCATATTGATGGCCTCGCGTTCGGCGCGCGAGCGAACAACAAAATTGCGGTCGTTAATACCGGGGAAGTATCGCCGACGCCCAAAGAGCGATTCGACGTAACCTTTCTCACGCGCCTCGCGCGGAATGCGGTCCATGTATTCGCGAATGCCTTTGTACGTGTCGAAATAGTCGTCGATCACCTTCCTTGCCTCGGCCTTTGTAATGCCGACGCGTTGCGAGAGGCCGAACGCCTCGACCGCATATGCGATGCCGAAGTTAACGATCTTTGCGAGGCGACGCTTTTCCTTGACGTCCTTTTCGTCCTTTGCCCCAAAGACGAGTCTCGCGGTGTTCGCATGAATGTCCTCGCCCTCTATAAACGCCTTGCTCATCACCGGATCTTTTGTGATGTGCGCGAGGATGCGTAATTCGAGCTGCGAATAGTCGGCAGATATGAGCTTGCAGCCTTTCTCTGCAATGAACGAACGTCGTATCTCCTGCCCGAGCTTGGTTCGAACGGGGATGTTCTGGAGATTGGGGTCTGTCGAGCTCAAACGCCCAGTCGCTGCAACGGTCTGATTCAAACAGCCGTGCACACGTCCGTCTTCACGGATCAGTTTCGGCAAAGCGTCAGCGTAGGTCGCCTTGAGCTTGTCCATTTCGCGATAGTCGATGATAAGCTGCGCGATCTCGTAGTTCTCGGCAAGATCGACAAGCACGTCGTGACTCGTCGAGATCTGACCCGTCGCTGTTTTTTTGCCGGTGGAGATATTTAGCTCTTCAAACACCTCGCCGACCTGTTTTGGCGAGCCGATGTTAAATTCACGCCCTGCAAGCTCGTACAGCCGCGTCTGCAGTTTGTCTAATTCCTTTTTAATGTCGGCTGAGAACTGATTCAGTGCCTCGCCATCGACCTTCATCCCAACGAGCTCCATTTCGGTGAGCACGTCAATGACCGGGATCTCGATCTCTTCGTAGATCTTGAATTGCCTGTTGTCCGCAAGCTTTTGCCGCATCGCGGGGATCAGCCGGGAGATCATGTCGGCAGTTTCCACCGAGCGATATTCCGCCTCATTCCACGGATGAGGAATAGAGCGGGCGAGGTCGACGTCGAGATAAACCTGGGCAAGGTGATCAAGCGGATACGCACCGCGGCCGGGATCAAGCAGATACGCGGCGATCAGAATGTCGTCCTTTAAAGGCTCAGGCTTGATCCCGATCTTTAGCAGCGAACCGGCATTCCGCTTAGCGTCGTGCGCCTGTTTGTAGAGGAAAGGATTGGTCAGGATATCGCGAATGTGGCGCCTTGAGAGATCATCGATCTTCTCGAGATCGACGTAAAACGCCTCGCCGTCGCCAATACCTATCGCGATGCCGTCAGGCTCCTCTTTTTCATAGCAGCTCGAGCGGTCGCTCGAACGCGAGTCATTCGTGTGATAGGTCCACGTCTGCACGTTAAAGAGCCGGCGAATGAGTTTGTCGAGATCCTCGCGAGTCTCGATGCGGAAGTATTTTGCCTCGATCGCCGGACCGGTATGCGATGGCAGGTCATCAAAAAGGCCGCCGCCCGCCGTCGGCTGAGTCGTCGCCGTTCCGTAATCAGCGAATTCATTGGTGAGTGATTTGAACTCTAACTCGCGAAAGATCTCGTAAGCTTTTCGTCGATCCGGTTCGCAGTGCGTGAGGTCATCGAGATCAAGAGTGACCGGCACCTCACAGTGGATGGTCGCGAGCTCGAGCGATTGGCGAATTAGCTCCTGATTATTCTGCAGACTCTCGCGATAGGTCTTGTGCGTGACCTCGTCAGCGCGCCGCATCGCCTCCTCGGCAGATCCAAATTCGAGAATGATCTTGAGCGCGCCTTTCTCGCCGATGCCGGGAGCACCGGGGATATTATCGACAGAGTCACCCATGAGCCCGAGGAGATCGATGATCTTGTCCGGGCCAACGCCAAATTTTTTATGCACCCACGCCTCATCGCACCACTCGACTGCCGGAACGGGAACTTTACGCTTCACATTCGTCGAGTTGTTGCGCATGCAGATGACGTATGGATCCTGCACGAGCTGGCAGAGATCTTTGTCGTTCGAGACGATGACGCACTGCATTTTTTTGTCGGCGATCTGCTTAGACAGCGTCCCGATGATGTCGTCGGCCTCGAACTGGTCATATTTGATCACCGGAATACAAAACGCCTCGAGCACCTGCTCGATCAGTGGCAACTGCGATGTAAGGTCGTCCGGCATCGCCTCTCGATTCGCCTTATATGTGGAGGATATCTGGTCTCTGAACGTCCCCTCGAGCGAGTCCCAAACCGCGGCGATGTACTCCGGCTTCTCATCATTGAGCAGCTTGCGGAGCATGTTAGTAAAGACAAAAACCGCCTGCGTGACTTGCCCCTTTGAGTTGCGCAGCGGGTCCTGCTTCATGCCCATCGGGGCGAAGAAAGCCCGATAGATATGCGACATCGCGTCGATCAGAAAGACTCGTTTCATTTTGTGAGATTCTACCGCAGACCCGCCACGGCCTCTAACATCGCCGCCTTTGAATCGGCGGCAAACTGTTTTTGAAGATGTCTACTTAGCGGATAACCAAGCCGAGCGAGCAGGGACGCGGGTCGTGAAAATGCGAACAGGTCGTACCATACGTCACCAGACGATAACTGCTCCACAGAAAACCGTTCCTCGCCGATCTCGCCATGTTCCGACAGCGTGCCGTAGGCAAAGCCAAACCTGTTTGCCTCATCGATGGTGTATACGATCCTTGTAGCGTTCAGTGAGTAAAATCCAAAGTGCTCGATCGCAACGGCAACGTTCCGACCAACCTCTATCGGTGTGTCCGGATAGCAGACTCTCACCCACGGAAAGTCGAACATCTTCCATTCGCGAATGGCTTGTTTTGCTCGTTGAAAAATTTCGTCGCCGCTGCCGAGTGATTGTCGGTTGTGATCGATGTTGTAGCCGGGCGGTGCCGCCGCATTACGTGTCGCGCCGACCTCGGGATAGGAGAAACGATCATCCTCCAGATCCGCCAGAAACTCGCGGATCTGCATCTCATTCGGTCGCGACAGCAGGAACATTACTGCTCAATCTAGGCGATTGATGGCCGGCCATCAAGTTTGACACCTCTTCGCACGCTCCGATATCCTTAACGTTCGCCCAAAATCGGCGAAATGTGTCCGGTTCGTCTAAGGGTTAGGACACCGCCCTTTCACGGCGGCAATACGGGTTCGAATCCCGTACCGGATACCATCTTTTAGGGGCGGTTTCGCATCATAAGTTGTACCGATTCGCTTGGCCACCCAAGCGAATTTTTGTTTTTATGGCGTTTTTTCGAAGAAGCTCGATACTCCTCCTGCTGATCCTAATTTGTGCAGCATTTGCGCACGCGCAGAGCGGCGATGTGGTCGTCGTGCTGCCATTCGAGAATACGTCAGGCAAGGCTGAGTTCAATTGGGTGGGTGAAAGTTTTGCGGACTCGCTGTCGGACCTGTTGGCAATACCTGGCACATTCCGCGTCATCAGTAATGAGCAGCGAAAGATCCAACAGCAGCGGCTTAGGGTCCCGCTCTCGACGATCCCGTCGCTTGCGACCTCTCTAAAACTTGCTCGCGAGTTACACGCTTCATGGCTGATCGCCGGGCAATATACGATCCTGCCGGCGGCCGGTGACTCCGTTGCAACGATCAATGTTCGGTCAATGATAATCAGCGTCAACGAGGGGCGTTTTTGGACGCAGAATGGGGAAAAGATCCCGCCTCTCGAACTCACCGACGCGCTCGGCAACCTGCAAACGATGCAAGGCCAGCTCGCTCACAAGATCCTTTATTACCACGACGGTAACGCTCTTGGCTTCTCGCAGAATGAGCTGATCACTCGCGCGACAAAGGTGCCGGCACGTGCCTTTGAGGCGTACGTTAAAGGCCTGCAGACCGCGGACCTGTCGTCAAAAGAGAATTACTACACGAATGCCCTTCGCGAATACGCAAAGGTCGATCCTGAGGGCACCTATTCCGACGCCGCTCTCGAGCTTGGTCACCTCTTCGCGGACCAAAAAAGATATCCCGAGGCGATCGACGCGTTTGAACGCGTCATCTCCGCCAACCAAAAATGTCACGAGCGTGCGCAGGCCGACAAAAAACCTGCAAACTGCGGCGACCAATCTTACGCCGAGGCGTCGTTTTACATCGGTATGATCTTTTGGCAGCAGGGGAACTATGAGACGGCCCTCGCCACGATGCGCCCGCTCGCTGACGATCTAAAGCTGACAACTGTCTACAACGCCCTTGGCGCGATCGCCGTCCAAGCCTCGCGTGCGGAAAAGAAAAACGAGGCAAAGGCCGCGGGAATGCTCACGGACGGCATCGACTTTTTGAAGAAGGCCAGCGACTCTGCACCTGAGGATAATCAGGTGAGATTCAATTACGCGACGGCGCTGTTCCTGTCGGGGAATATGCAGGACGCCGCGACGCAACTTCGCGCAACGATCGCCGCCAGCCCGCGTGACGGTGAGGCATATTACCTGCTCGCCAAAACTCTCGAAGCTCTCAAGGACCCGCTCGCGGCGACCATCGACAACCAAGCACGACTGAATCTAACGGCAAACAACCGCTACGCCGAGCTCGAAAAAGAATGGGGCAAGAGCAAGACGGTGAGCTCGATCCGCCTGCGCGTTCAGCAGCCGGAGCGAAAGGATTTCGTCTCAGTGATCATCAGCCGCAATCCGGAGAACGTCACGTCGGCACCTGCCAAGGACCGCACACAGGAGTTGCTTGATGCCGCAAAAGCGTCATTCAAAGCGGGTGACGACGACGCGGCGCTTGAGAGCCTTAGGAAGATCGTCTCCTCGGATCCAATGGCGGCCGAGGCGTACATTCTGTTGGGCAAAATTTCCCTAAAACGCGGCGACAAAGACCAGGCGATTTCACAATTCAAGACGGCTATCTTTTGGGACAACAAGCTAGTCGAAGCCCACGTAAATCTCGGTAAGATCTACGTCGATAAAGGCGACTGCCTCCAGGCAAAAAACTACGCCGCCTCCGCCGCCGAGGTCGATCCCGAGAACGTCGATGTCCAGGCCCTGCAGCGACTCGCGGAGCGTTGCTCAAAGTAACCAAAGCGTTACTTTGAGGTTCCGAGTCTAGAGTTTCGGGTTTAGAGTTCTTGCCTTTACAGTTCTTTACTCCGCTAGGTAGGCACGAGATCACCGGCCTTTTTCTTTCTTCAACTCGAAACTCTGAACTCGCAACTCTGAACTGCGAAGTTGTGGCACGCCACGTGCTTTATACATCCGTGGCCAGCTTGATCAGCAATGACTCAAGACCCCGCCGCCAACCCTACTCCGAGCGCGGTTTGCCACTGTGCTTGACACCTTCCGAGCGTTCCTTCAGTTGTCCTACCCTTCGAGCCCGGCCCTAACAGGTCGGGCTTTCCTACGTTTACACCCTTGTTTTTCAATGGTTTAGGGCAATATGCCCGAATTTCGTTCAGTATGGTTTGCCGCGTATCCGCTTTGGTGCAGATCGCGGTCAGTTTGAATGAGATGGGGCCCGCCGACAAGCATGTTGTGACAGATTGCGCCAAGCTTGACTGACAAATTTTGTCGTTTTGACCGATTATGACCTGCCACAGTGGGCTCTTACAGAAACCTTTTATCACAAAGCACACGGAGAGAAGACACGACGGGCACAAAGGAAACACACTTCGTGAACTTTGTGTCTTCTCTTTGCGGTCTTTGTGGTTAAATCTTCTTTCAGTTCTCCTCGTGGCACCACGACTAAACATTAGACTCTTTCCGAGGTGGCAGAATGCGCTGCTGGCGCTTCTTGGTGCCGGGCTGTTGATCCTTGCTTTCCCGGATTTTGAATGGTGGTGGACCGCATGGTTCGCGCTGGTGCCGTTGATGTGGGCCGTCGAGCGTGAAGGCAAGGCGATGCCAGCGTTCATGCTCGGTTGGCTGTTTGGCACCGCATACTTTTTCGGCACCTGCTGGTGGCTCACCTACGCACCGATCCACTACGCCGGCGTACCCGTCTGGCTCGCGTATCTACTAATCATCGTCGCGTGCATTCTGACCGGACTCTTTCCCGCTCTTTTTTGCGCGATCCTCTCGCGCCTGCTCCAACGCTTCGGAAGCTGGGCCTTCCTCGCCGCGCCTTTTGTGTGGGTGTTTACAGAATTCGCACGCTACTGGCTGACCGGGAATGACTGGAACGCGATCGGGTACTCACAGGCTCCCGTATTCTTGCTTAGGCTGCT
>Ga0207639_10001272_pt1 | contig 17022 bp, 15 predicted proteins | sample KBSCornC32_FD_184299 | JGI IMG/M metagenome (GOLD analysis project Ga0207639, IMG submission 184299) | Corn rhizosphere microbial communities from Kellogg Biological Station, Michigan, USA - KBS Corn C3-2 (SPAdes) (version 2) | ecosystem: Host-associated > Plants > Roots > Rhizosphere > Soil ...
CATGGCAGCCATGCGGCGAAAGATGGAAGCAGCAGGCTCAATCAAGATCTACAAAGACGTCCTCACCAAGATCGACGGGCAGGACCAGGATCTGACGCCCGGCGGCGGCGGTGACGAGGATCAATAAAGGTAAAAGGAAAAAGATAGAAGATAAAAAGCAGTCGTCAAGTTAAAAACTAAAAGATAAAAAGTAAAGAGCTTCGTTTAGATAGTGTCGCTTGTTGGCGGCACTATTTTTTTGTGTTGATCATGATCTTGCCTTTAGCTACCACCAGCCGAGGAGCTTCCACCAGGCGAGGCCGACGGTTGCCCAGACCGCGATGTTGATGATGGAGGTGGCAAAGCCGATCTTCCACCACGTGGCTTGTTTTGCATAGCCGGTGCCAAAGTAGATGGGACCCGGCGTGGTGCCGTAGTGCGTAAGCGATGCGCTCAGGGTCGAAAAGTAATTGAGGAACAGCACCGCGAGTCCGATCGGAGCACCTGCCGTGATCGTAACTATCAGAAAAGGCACGTACATCGCGAGCGCGTGGGCTGTTATCGATGCAAATAGATAGTGCGCGTAAAAGTAAACGACCAGCAGTATCGCCAGTGCCGCGATCCACGTCATTCCGGTCGTGTGTGCGGCGACGGTCTCGGCAAAGAGTTTTGTGAGTCCCGTGTCACCAAGTGCGGTTGCCATATTGACCAAGCCGCCGTACCAGATGAATGTCGACCAGGCATTCTTTTCGCCCATCAGCTCGGGCCATGTGAGCACCTTTGTGAGCAGCAAAAAGCCTATTCCCGCCAATGCGATGATCGACGGATCGATCGAGTGCAGCCGTCCCTGCATCGTCCACAAAAAGATGACGCCGACGAGCGTGCCGATGACGATCCATTCGTCTCGGCTGACGGCGCCCATCTTTGCGAGCTCGTTGGAAGCGAAAGCCGGAGCGCCCGGCGTGGCCTTTACCTCGGGCGGGAAGAAACGATAGATGAAGGCCGGAACGATCGCAAGCGATACCACAGCCGGGACGATTGCGGCGGCAAGCCACCCAAGGTATGTAACGTCTATCCCGGCGTTGTCGTGAGCAAGCTTTTGCATCACGAAATTGCCCGCATGGCCCGTCAGAAACGTCGCTCCTATCACACACTCGGTTTGATAGAGAAGATATGTCAGGTACTCACCTAAGCGCGACGCAGTGCCGTCGTCTGGCCGTGAGTCGTAGCTCTCGCTGACAGCGACCGTGATCGGGATAACGATGCCGCCGTTGCGCGCGCCATTCGACGGGACGACGGAGGCGAGCACAAAGTCTGTGCCGATAAGTGCATAGCTTAGTCCAAACGTGCTTCGTCCCAGAGCCCGGATAAAGAGCAATGCTATTCGCCGGCCGAGTCCGGTTTTGATAACTGCGACTGAGAGGAAGAATGCCGCGAGAACGATCCAGACGACAGGATCCGCGTAGCCCTTGAGAGCGTCAAATGGCTTGAGGACGCCAAAGATCGCCGTCGCCGTGACCCCGAGCAGGACTACCGCGCTTCCCGTGAGAGGCTGGACGATCGAGCCGACGATCGTCGAGATAAAGATCGCGAGCAGGAGCCACGACCTGTATTCGACACCGGCAGGCGGCGGGATAACGGCGATCAATACACCGACACCGATCGTGACAAACCATTTCCAAAGGACATCAAGTTTCATGAATGAGCTTTGGCCACGAATGAACACGAATGGCACGAATGCCGGACCTACAAGACCAGGCGCTCGTACTCGAGTCGGTGTTTTCCAAAGTTAATGAGAATAGCCAGCCGGTATTGCGTAGCCTTTAGGTAGTGAAGGGTCTGTACTTTGTGTATCTCAGCGATCCGGTCCTGCGCCTTTAGTTCGAGAATGACGGCGTTCTCGACCAGGACATCGGCAAAGTAATCTCCGACAACACGGCCATGAAAATGAACAGGGATCGGAAACTGCTGGACAGCTCCGATCCCGTTCTCCTCGAATGCCACCATCAATGCATTCTCATAGACCTTTTCAAGAAATCCGTACCCAAGCTCGTTGTGGACATCCATTGCGATGCCGACGACCTTGTAGGACAGCTCCTTGTGTACGATCGATGAGTCACTTACATTCGTGCCATTCGTGTCCATTCGTGGCTAACTACTCTTATCTGTGAATGTACTTAAAGTACCAGAATGTGATCCCGGCCCAGATGAGCAGATTGATCACTGAGAGCAGCAGTCCCACGCTTCTGGTCCTCGGGTTTCGCGCCGCGCTTCGGCTGCCCTTGCCGTACATTAGGACCCAGACGAGGATGCCGGTCAGGATCCACGCAAAGAGCCGGAGCGCCATGTTGATGGCGACCGTATTGTCCGGCAGACCCTCATTCGCGGGAAGCTTGAGCAGCTCGTGAAAATCGATCCAGTAGAGCACCTGCACGATAGTCAGGATGATCACCAGAACCATTCCCAATAGCGCCGCGATGGGCGGTCTGTAATCGGCAGGCAGCGATTGGCCCTCGCTGTCCTCAAGGAGCCCGAGCTTGCTGTGGTTGTAGCTGTAGGCGAAATAAACTACCAGGCCGATCGCCATCCAGTCGATAAGCCGGACCCACGTGTCGGGCGGCAGGTTGTTCATCAAATAGGCCGCCGAGACGACCGCACAGATCGGGATGATCGGCGAAAGCGGCACGCGGAACGGGCGGTTGAGTGCCGGGTTGGATGACCGCAGCAAGATAATTCCAGTGCCGACGATCACGAAGGCAAAGAGAGTACCGATACTCACCAATTCGCCCAATAGGCCGATCGGGATAAAGCCGGCCAGTATCGCGACGATGGTTCCGGTGATCGCCGTCGTGATATGCGGCGTCCGGTATTTTGGATGGACCTTGGCCGCCCACGAGGGGAGCAGACCGTCCTTGGACATCGAATAAAAGACACGCGGTTGGCCCATCATCATGACGACCATCGTCGAGCTCAGGCCAAGCACGGCACCGACCTTGACGATCGTCGGAAAGACAGCGAGGACCGTTCCCATTGTCGTCCCGCGTGCGAGACTCAGTGCCGCGTCGATCGCAACCGCGATCGGAGCAGCCTGTCCGGCTAACGCTTTGTAGTCGACTAGTCCGACCATTACGAAGGCCACGATCACATACAGCACGGTACAGATCGCAAGCGAACCAAGAATGCCGATCGGCATGTCGCGTTGCGGATTCTTTGCCTCCTGAGCGGCCGTCGACACCGCGTCAAAACCGATGTATGCAAAGAAGATAACCGCCGCACCCGTCACCACCCCGCTAAACCCGAACGGCATGAACGGAGCGCAATCGCCGACGCCCGGCGTGCAGCCCATGCCGACGTGATGCGTATTCACATAACCAACGCCGGCTATGATGAAGAGCACCACGACCAGCACCTTCACGATGACGATAATGTTGTTGAATGACGCCGATTCCTTGATGCCGCGGATAAGAAGGAACGTCACGGCGACCGCTATCAGAAACCCGGGCAGGTTGAAGATGCCGTGCCCGATGACCTCGCCGGTCATGGTCTTGATCTCGGCTCCCGGAGGCGCGCTCAAGGCGAGCGGATAATTTATGCCGAGCGTGTCGCGCAGCAGGCTGACAACGTAGCCGGACCAACCGACCGCGACCGTCGCCGCGCCAAAAGCGTATTCGAGGATCAGGTCCCAGCCGATGATCCAGGCGACAAACTCGCCAAGCGTGCCGTAGCCGTAAGCGTACGCGGAGCCCGAGATCGGGACGCTGGCCGCAAATTCCGAGTAGCACAACGCCGCGAAGGCGCTGACGATACCCGCGAGGATCATCGAGATGATCACGGCCGGTCCGGCCTTATCGCCTGCGGCCTGTCCGGTGAGAACGAAAATACCCGTTCCGATGATCGCGCCGATGCCGAGCGTCGTCAGGTCGAGGGCGCTGAGCGCCTTTTTTAAGGTATGCTCGCCGGTTTCTTCTGCCTCGGCGATGATCCTGCCGATCGGTTTTGTCGCAAATAGTGACATTGATGCCTCCTAAGAGTTGTTCGAGAAACTTTACAACACATCCTGCGGTTTACGCGAGGATGCATTACGCCATAAGAAATAGACGGGAACGCCCGTTAGAACTATCAAGAGCCCTGGCCACGTCGCCGTTGTTTGATAGACAAAGAGCACCACCAGGATCACCGCCGCGCCGATGATGTACAGCGCCGGGATGATCGGATATCCCACGGCTTTATACGGGCGCTCGGCATCGGGGCGTTTCACCCTGAGCACAAAAACTGCGGCGATGGCCAGAATGTAAAATATCAGTGCAGCCGAAATTACGTATGTCAACAGATCGCCGTAGAGATTGCCGTACGCCAAAGTTCCCGCCGTTGGGCCTGCTTTTACAGTGCGCGGCAGCACGTAAAACGAAGCCCAAAGCCCCTGCACCCAAAGCGCCCAGCCTGGGACGTGAAATTTGTTGAGTCTGCCTACCTTCTTGAAAAAAAGACCATCACAAGCCATCGCATAGTACGCCCGAGCCTGCGAAAAGATCAGTCCGTTGTTGCACCCAAATGTCGACACAATGATCGCCGCCGCCATCAACTTTGCACCGATACCTGGAAACACAACGTCGAGGGATGCAGAGCCGACGCGGTCCGCCGCGACCTTTTGCAGATCATCGAAGCGGAGGGTCATCAGATAAGCGACGTTCGCGAGCAGGTACAGAGTGATGACGCCGCCTGTGCCGAGCAGGAGCGATAGCGGAAGATTACGCTTTGGGTTTTTTACCTCGCCGGCCGTGAACGTCACGTTGTGCCACGCATCTGCGGAGAATAACGAGTTAGTCTGCGCGACGCAAATACCGACAAAAAGTCCAAAAGCAGTCGCCGAGGTCAGCCCATTGCCGACATCCTGCACCGAGCCTCGCACAGTCCAGAGATCGCCGAAATTCGCACTAGAAATGTTCGGATAGTAAACGGCTCCAACGATAATGCCGAGCACGATCAATGCAAATAGAGCACCTGTCTTGGCGGACGTGAAGATGTTTTGGACGATCTTGCCGAACTTAAGCCCGCGCGTGTTGAGCGCAGTCAGAAGCAGGATCATCACGATCGCCAGGAGTTGCGCGCTCGACAGCGAGAACGCGTAGCTCGAGCCGCCGACGCGGATCGGCTCAATTAAGTATTTGTCCTCGGCGATATCCGGGATAAAGATGCCCGTGAACCGGCTGAACGCCACGCCAACCGCAGCGATCGTCGCGGTGCCGATCACGAGAAAGTGCGTCCAGCCAAACAGGAATCCCCAAAGCGGACCGTACGCTTCTTTTAGATAGACGTACATTCCGCCTGCACGCGGCATCATCGCAGCAAGCTCACCGTACGAGAGTGCCGCTCCGACAGTAAGAAGGCCGGTGACGATCCACACGACAAGCAGCCATCCGGGTGAACCGACCTGACGCGCGATGTCAGCGGAGACGATAAAGATCCCGGACCCGATCATCGAGCCCGCGACGATCATCGTCGAGTCGAGGAGGCCAAGCCCGCGGACAAAGCCCTCGCCGGTGGTGGGTTCAAGTTCTGCCGCTTCAGCCGCCATGAAGTTCCTCTTAACTCCGGAAGCTCAGGACGCGAACTGCTTGGGAGAGCATCCGAGCGAGCGTGACTACTGCAATTTTACTGGTCGTTGGCGAGAATTTCGTTGGTGCTATTATACGTGTATTGCAAGAACTGTCGAGTGTTTAGGGCGCTTTGTCGCCACTTATGGAGATCCAAGATAAGCCTCTCGGCGATATGCCGGACGACGAGTTTCGCCGATATGGCTATCAGCTCGTCGACTGGATCGCGGACTACTTTCAAAACATCGAGACGTTTCCGGTACTCTCGCAGGTCGAGCCGGGTTGGTTGACCGAGAATCTGCCTCCAAAGCCGCCGGAAAAGGGTGAGGATTTTGGCACGGTTATCGAGGACGTCGATAAGCTGATCCTGCCTGCGGTTACGCACTGGAACCATCCGAATTTTCACGGCCTGTTTTCGACATCGACATCGAGCGTGGGAGTGTTTGGCGAGATGCTCGCGGCAGCATTCGACATGAAGGCGATGCTCTGGCGAACGTCGCCGGCGTCCACTGAGCTCGAGGATGTCACGCTGGATTGGCTGCGACAGATGTTGGGTTTACCCGATGGTTTTGACGGGATCATTTACGACACCGCTTCGGTCTCGACTATGCATGCCATCGCCGCGGCGCGCGAGCGTGCGGGGATGAAGGTCCGCGATCTCGGAATGTCCGGACGTGACGACCTGCCGCTCATGCGCGTCTACTGCTCGGAGCATGTGCATTCGTCTATAGACAAAGGCGTCATAACGCTCGGGCTTGGGCTTAGGTCGTTGAGAAAGATCGAGTGCAATGAGCGATTTGAGATGATCCCCGAGCGGCTTTCTGCCGCGATCAGGGAAGACATCGCCGCGGGTTATCTGCCCATTTGCGTGATACCGACGATCGGCACGACATCTTCGTCAAGCGTCGATCCGGTCAATGCGATCGCTGACATTTGTGAGGAGCACGGACTCTGGCTGCATGTAGACAGTGCATATGCAGGCTCGACGGCGATCTTACCCGAGATGCGGCCGCTCTTTAAAGGCTGGGAACGCGCAGACTCGATCGTCGTGAATCCACACAAGTGGCTCTTTACGCCATTTGATCTGTCGGTGTTGTATTGCAAAGAGCTGGACTCGCTAAAGCAGGCGTTTTCGCTCGTCGCGGAATATCTAAAAACCAACGAGCAGGTCAAGAATGGCATGGACTACGGCATACAGCTTGGTCGACGTTTTAGAGCGTTAAAGTTGTGGCTTGTCATTCGATACTTTGGCGTCGAGGGATTGCAGGCGAGGCTCCGCGAACATTGTCGCCTCGCACAACTCTTTGCATCGTGGGTCGAGGAGAGTCCCGATTGGGAGATGATGGCGCCGGTGCCGTTTGCGCTTGTATGCTTTCGCGCTCACCCAAGCGGAGTAGCGGATGTCGACAAACTCAACGAGCAGATCATGAACGACATCAACGCCTCCGGCGAGGCGTACCTCTCGCACACAAAGCTCAATGGCGAATTCACGCTCCGGCTTTCCGTCGGCAGCATTCGTGTCGAGGAGCGGCATATCGAGAAGGTCTGGCGGCTCCTGAATGAGCATCTCGGTCGGCTAAAGTGATCGGTCCAGATGCTCGAGCTCGCGTCAAAAACTTGGAAGATACTCCCAAGACAGGTCCGCACCTTTCTTGCCCGTCGCATTCAGCCAAAATTTACGGTGTCGGTCACAGGCATCGTAACGAACGAAAAAAGTGAGGTGCTGCTTCTCGATCATTTCTTCAGGCCAAGTTCTGGATGGGGACCGCCGGGCGGATTCGTCGAGCGTGGCGAGCAGCCCGAGACAGCACTCAGACGCGAGATCAAGGAGGAGACCACGTTAGAACTCGCAGATGTGCGGCTGCTGCGCGCGCGTACATTCAAACGGCACGTTGAGATCATTTACACCGCACGAGGAATTGGTGAGGCACGCGCCGCGAGCCGCGAGATCCGCGGCTTCGAATGGTTTGCTATCGACGCCATGCCCGCGGAGATGAGCATCAACCTGCAGACTGTCATTCGCAACGCACTCGCGCCGCCCAAATTGTGACCCGCTCGGCTTGGACTGTATAATCGAGACTTTAGGAGAGATAAGTAATGAGCGTTAACCTCATCCCTTCGTCTGAAGAAGTGATGGACATCCTGGTCAAGACCGGGGCATATCGCCACGGGCACTTCGTCTATCCAAACAGCAAGCACGCATCGCATTACTTTCAGATGCCGCTCGCTTTTAGGCTTTACGACAACGCAAAGATCCTGTCGGTCGGCCTCAGCCGTATCTTTAGAATGGAGAAATCCATCGCCAAGGTACTGCCAAAGGTTGCGATCGTCAGCCCTTCGCCGGCGGGTATCCTGGTCGCCTCCGGCGTGCGTGAGGCGCTGTCGGCCGAGCAGTTGTACTGGGCCGAGATCGAGGCCGACGGCAAGCGGCGGTTTAGGCAGTTCGTGACGGATTATGGCATGAATCCGGCCATCATTGTCGATGACATCAACCGCTCGGGCAAGGCCATTCGAGAGACCCTCGACCTGATCAAAGAGGCCGGCGGCGAGGTGATCGGCATCGGCACGATCGCGAAATTTGACGACGCTCCGGACGAGTTTGACGGCATTCCGGCAAAGTCGATGCTCAGCTTTGATGTCAACTTTTACGGCACCGCCGACGAGTGGAAGGTCTCACGCAGCGCGTCCGATGCACCGGAGGAGCCAGTTCGTTTCTAGAGAGGACATATGAAGTTACCAGGCGGACTCGATCTCGACGCCATGATGCAGCAGGCCCAACAGATGCAGGAGCAGATGGGCCGCGAAATGAAGGAAATGACGGTCGACGCCGCAGCGGGCGGCGGTGCGGTGACCGTCAAGATGCGCGGCGATTTTGAGGTGATGGCGCTCACGATCTCACCCGATCTCATTAAAGACGGCGATGTCGAAATGATCCAGGACCTTACCGTCGCAGCCCTCAACGAAGCGCGTCGTAAGGTTGAGGAATCGCTCAAAGGCAAGCTCGGCGGCATGCTCCCGCCAGGATTAATGTAGTTGGTTTTTCAACGCAAAGACGCAAAGTAGCAAAGACGCAAGGAAAGACAGTTTTGTCTCTTTGCGTCTTTGCATCTTGGCGACTTTGCGTTAAGAATTTTTTACGGATGTTAGATTACTCGGAGCCAGTCTCCCGCCTCATCGATGAATTCAAACGCCTGCCAGGTGTCGGCGCTAAATCTGCGCAGCGGCTAGCATTTTATGTGCTGCGGCGGCCGCAAAGCGAGGTCGAGCAATTCGCACAGGCGCTGGTCGAGGTCAAGGCAAAGATCGTCTTTTGCTCAACGTGTAACAATCTCACAGACGTCGATCCATGTCTCTACTGCTCAAATCCAAAACGCGATCGTTCACAGATCTGCATCGTCGAGGAGCCGTACAATCTCGTCGCTGTTGAGAAAACGCGATCGTATCGCGGTCTGTACCACGTCCTGCACGGCACGCTGTCGCCAATGCGTGGGATCGGGCCTGACGAGTTGATGCTGCAAAACCTTATTCCCCGCCTTCGTCCTGAGAATAATGACGGCATCGAGGTCCGCGAGATCATTGTCGCGACAAATCCCACGACCGAGGGCGAGGCGACCGCCAATTACATAGCCCGCCTCCTAAAACCGCTCGGCGTCCTCGTCACACGCATCGCAATGGGAATGCCCGTCGGCTCCGACCTTGAGTTTGTCGACGAGGTCACGATGGATCGCGCATTGGCCAATCGCCACGCGATCTAAGACCCACGATTTACAGCTAGTGGCTAGAAGCTAGCAGCTAGTATTTGGTTCTAGCCACTCGATACTAGCTTCTAGCTGCTAGTTTAGTGTTCTAATCGGCGGTTTGACGTGCTATAAATGAAACGATGGCCCGTTACGTCCTGAAACGTGATTCAGCCTCGGTACCCGAGAGGTTGACTCGATACAAATCGGAGCTGAATGAAGAGCAGTTTCGGGTTGTAACCGCGCCTCCGAAAGCTGCGCTTGTGGTTGCGGGTGCCGGTTCGGGCAAGACGCGGGCTATCACATACCGAGTCGCTTATTTGATCGAACACGGAGTGTCGCCGCAGCGGATACTGCTTGCGACATTCACAAATCGCGCGGCAAAAGAGATGCTGCGGCGGGTTGAGCAGTTGACGGGCTCGCAGAATGTGCATCGCACGTGGGGCGGGACATTTCATCGGATCGCGAACCTCATTTTAAGACGTCATGCGGTCTCGATCGGATTTGATCCTAACTACTCGATCCTCGACAGCGAAGATGCGCGCGACTTTATCAATGTCTGCATCGACGAGGCGGCGATCGATACAAAAAAGCGAAGGTTTCCAAAAGCCGAGGTCATTCAGTCGATCATCTCTTACGCGAACAACACTGATCAGCCGATCAACGAAGTCATCGTTCGACAGTACCCCTACTTCGAGATGCTGACAGAGCAGATAACCCGTATAGACGTCATCTATCAAACGCGAAAAATCGAGCGGAATGTGATGGATTATGATGACCTGCTTTTGAATTGGAAAAGGCTGCTCATCGAGAAACGCGAGATCGCGGACATGTACGCAGATCAATTCCAGCACATCCTCGTCGACGAATATCAGGACACCAACAAACTCCAGGCCGAGATCATCGACCTGCTCGCAGTGAAGCATCGCAATGTAATGGTCGTCGGCGACGATGCGCAATCGATCTTTGCGTGGCGAGGAGCGGAGTTTACCAACATCTACGAGTTTCCAAAGCGCTATCCGGAGGCAGAGGTCTACAAACTCGAGACTAACTATCGCTCGACGCCTGAGATCCTCGGGTTAGCGAATACGTCCATTGCATGTAATCGGAAGCAGTTCCCAAAGATGCTGAGGGCCGTAAAGCAGAGCCGTGGATTCAAGCCGGCGCTCATTCCATGTCAGGATGTCGAGCAGCAGTCTGCGTTTGTTGCGGCGAGAATATTGGAGCTGCGCGACGACGGGACACCGCTCGAGGAGATGGCGGTGATGTACCGCTCGCATTATCATTCGATCGAGCTGCAGTTGGAGCTGACGCGGCGCGGCATTCCATATCGAGTGCAGTCGGGCGTGCGTTTTTTTGAGCAGGCACACATCAAAGACGTCGTCGCGTACCTGCGCATCATCGTCAATCCACGTGACGAGCTTGCATGGAAACGCGTGCTCAAGATGATTCCGGGGATTGGAAACACCACAGCCAATAGAGTTTACGAGCACCTAATGCTTCGGGCTCCCGAGACAGGCTCCCCTCCTTACGAAGGAGGGGTGGCAGTTCCGGCTTCCGGGACTGACGGGGTGGTTCTTTCGCGAGCGAGCGGGCCCAATGCAGAAGATCGTAAGGAGGGGAGCCTGCTTGATTTGCCCGCGTCACTAGGTAGGCTAAAATCATCCGACTCCTGGCGTAACTTTGTCGTGCTGCTCGAGATACTTACTCAACAGGAGAATCGGAACAATCCCGGCAAGCAGATCGAGCTTGTGCTGACGCACGCGTATGAGCAATACCTGCGGGAGAACTACGAGAATGCCGAGATGCGCCTCGAGGACCTCAAGGGTCTCGCGCAGTATGCATCCCGGTACAGTTCGACTGAGGATTTCTTGTCCGAGCTTGCGCTGATCTCGACGGAGCGGTTTAACCAGCCCACGCCAGTCGTCGGCGAGGACGTGATCTCGGGCGGCGAAGAGGACGAGTTGTTGACGTTAACGAGCGTGCATCAGGCGAAGGGTCTCGAGTGGAAAGCTGTCTTTATTATCTGGGCCGCCGAAGGCAAATTCCCGAGCCCGCGTTCGCTCAAAGAGATCGATAGCGAAGAGGAAGAACGACGCCTCTGGTACGTCGCTCTCACTCGCGCAAAGGACGAGCTTTATCTCACTTATCCGCTGCTGATGACGGACTACAACCGGCAGACAGTTCTTCAAAAACCGTCGCGATTCATTACCGAATGCCCCGCCGAGCTTTATGAGATCTGGAATCTGGAGGAGGAAGGTCCGGCACTGCCGACCCTAGCCGGCGATGGCGAAGCCGGTCAATACCTCAACTGATTTCGTGCTAGAATAGCGGCGTCTTTATCCAGCCTTTGCACGCCCGACGCGTGCCGCTCATGTTATGAAATACTGCCCCGACTGTGGGACCGAGTACGACGAAGAGGTCATTCAGTTTTGCACAAAGGACGGCACGCCGCTCATAGAGAAGGACGAGCCGCGATTCACGGCAATGCCGAGCGAGAGCAGCGAGGATGCCGGTGAGGACACGGTGGTTCGTCGTCGGAATGACGCCGCTGACGCGACGCAGACCGAGCGCGGAGAAAGGATCGTGATCCCCGCGACGCCCGCCGAGCCCAGGCAACCGCAGGTTAGACCGCGAGCCGCTCAGGCGTACTACGCACCGCCTCCGCAACCGAATACGGGCAAAGTGGTCGCCCTTACGATACTCGGGACTCTCGCCGCGATCGGCTTTGGCGCGCTGCTCTTTTGGGCTCTGTCGCGCGGCGGCCAAACGTCGAATATCAACGTCAACACAAACCCGCCGAACATGAACATGAACGTGAACACGAATGGGTTTGATTCGAACTTTAACTTCAACTCAAACGTGAGCTCACCGCCGCCGGTAAACCTCATCACCATTCCCAACACCAACGCAAACATCAAAACTCCAACGCCAACGCCAAAGCCGAGCCCGAGCGTAACACCGAGCGTGGTGCCGACAGTGACGCCCGAGCGTACGCCGCGGCCGAGCCCGAGCGGGACTCCTCGGTTCACGCCAACTCCCACGCCGAGAACCGGACCGCGGCCGCCAGGGAATCTCAGCGGAGCCGAAAAATAGCCGCAGATAAACGCAGATGGACGCAGATCGTCAGCAGCTCTGGTCTGCGTCTATTTGCGTTTATCTGCGGTTAATCTGCTTTCCGCAGGGCAAGCTCGACGGCGGCTCTTGGATCAACGACGCCCCAGCCTTGTCGGTCGATCTGGTAGCTGGGCAGGCGTTCGGCGGTATCGATCAAGATCCGTTTGATCTCGGAAGGTGAGAGTGATGGATTTGCCTCGAGGATCTGCGCGCAAATGCTCGAGACGATCGGTGCGGAGAACGACGTGCCGTCAACGTATTTGTAATTTTTGTTAATGACATTCTCGCGGCGGATCTTGAGCGCGATGATCTGGCGAATGCTGTGGATCGGGCGATCGTTCGCGGCGTCTAGCTCGGGATCGATGCCGCTGTTCTGTCGAATGATCTCGTGGAGTGCGGCGTCGTCAGAGCTATCGAGTTTTGCAAGCAGGTCAGCCTGCTGGGCAGTCGGCGTGCCCGGCAGGATCGGTGCGGGGACCCAGATTGACGAAGCGATGATCTCCGGCTTTTGTAGCCCATCGACAGTCGGTCCGTAGGACGAACGGTACATTCCACGCTTTGCCCGATTAAGAGAATTCTGATCGTCAAGACCGCCGACAGAGATCGCCGACGGAGCACTCGCCGGTGGAAAAACAGGATGCTCATTCAGGTGGCCTGCGTTACCCACCGCGCAAACAACGGTGATACCAAGACGGCTGCATTCCTCGACCAACTGCGAGAGCGGATCGTGTAGATAGCTCGCGACAGCGTCGCCTCCGGCGGAGATGTTGATGATGCGTATGTCAAACCGTTCGCGATTCTCGAGGATCCAGCTTAAACCGTCGAAGATGTTTTGATCCGATATGCGCCCCGTTTTTGCGAGCTTTACCAGAACCACGTTCGCGTCCGGAGCGATGCCGCGATAAAAGCCATTTGATAATGAGCCGTTGCCGGCCGCGACGACCGAGGTCATCATTCCGTGCCAGCTCGCGACGTCCGGCTGCAGCAGAGACGAGACGTCGCCATCTGCATCCGTTAGGTTGTGATACGCGACGATCCTGTTAACGGGACTCGTGAGGTCGACGTGTGGATAAAAGCCGGAGTCAAGAAATGCGATCGTTACGCCTTTGCCGGTAAAGCGCTCGTCCGCGTCCAATCGGAGAGGCGTGGAGAGTACATGCGAGCCGTCCTTGTTGAGCGCGGCGTCCGCGATGATCTGGTCCTTGGCACGTGCAAAGAGCCTCGCGCAGCGGCCGCAAACTTCGGTCAGGTCCCGTGCGGTCGGAGCGTTTGCGCGGATCAATTGCGCAAGCTCGTCGGGCAGTTGATCGAGTGCAACCGACTCGCCACGGGTCCAGCGGCCGCAGACGTGACAGACGTCGCCGAGTGCAACCTGGGCGGCGGTCTCCTCGATAGTTTGGCTTGAACTAGATTCCTGCGTCGGCACAAAAAAGAGTTTCCCACGAAAGGCACGAAAGACACTAAATAGGAAAGTCAGCCGTAGGTTGTTGAGGTTGGTCGGCCGTTCGCGTACGCTCAACTCGGACGCGAGAGAAATTACTTTCGTGTCTTTCGTGCCTTTCGTGGGCACCATTTATGAAGGTTGGATTGGCATTATCGGGCGGCGGCGCGCGGGGTTTTGCACACATCGGAGTGCTGAAGGTGCTCGTCGAGAGCGGTGTTCCCATCGATGTGATTGCGGGCACGTCCGCGGGCTCGATCGTCGGCGGCGCTTATGCTGCCGGAATGTCGCTCGACGAGATCGCAGCGATGGCGGCAAAGATCGGCTGGACGAATATGACGCGGCCGTCGCTCTCGCCTTTAGGCGCGCTGTCGAACGCCCCGATGGGAGCGTTTCTAGCGCGCGAATTGCCGGTTGCGAGATTTGAGGAGCTGAACATTCGGTTCGCCGCGGTAGCATTTGAGCTCGAGAGCTCGCGCGAGGTCGTGTTTAAGGACGAAGGCGATCTTGTGCTCGCGATCTGCGCGAGCTGTGCGGTGCCGGGTGTTTTTGCTCCTGTTAAAGGACCTACGGGAGCGCTGCTCGTCGACGGCGGCATCACGACACCGCTGCCGGTGAATGTCACGCGCGAAATGGGTGCGGATGTCGTAATTGCGGTCGATATCTTGTCGAGCGGAAACGCCTATTCGCGATCGCCGAAGACCGCCGCAGGAATGATGCTGCGCTCGGCGATGGCAGTCGTGCGGCAGCTTGCAAAGGAGCAGCACGAGCTCGCGGATGTCGTCATCGAGCCAAAGATCGCGCACATTCGACCGGATCAGATCAAAAAGAGAGATGAGTTGCTCAGGTTAGGCGAGGAAGCGGCGAGAGAAAAACTGCCCGAGATCAAGGCTCTGATCAGTCGCGCCTGACGGGCTGCTTTTCGCCGAGATGTGTTGTCGTGCCCTCGGTGACGCTAAATGGACGCGGAGGGTCGCCGCCGGGGAGCTTGAGATCCGAGGTGGTGCTGCTGAGTGACGACATGTCGAATCCCGAAGAAGCCGACTCTTGCGCGGCTGCATCCTTGGGGACACTGTGCAGATAGCCGTTGATCACCAACGCAAGGCCCACGCAAAACGCCACCGCGCCGGCGGCAGCTCCACGAAGTAGTCGTGGATCGTTTGACCCGATCGCAATAATGACAAAAGCGACCACTGCGCCGATACCGACAAACGAGACGATCGTGCCGTTGCGTATGCGACGGAGGCGTTTCTCGGCTGGTGACTCAAGAAATTTTTCGAGCTCCGGCAGCACGTCCTCGGCGATGCGCTTGATATCTTTTGACGACTCGAATTCGCGGATCTTGTCGGCCATCGCGCGGCCGATCTCCTCGCGTGCGTTGATCGCCGACGACGTCACGGCGTCGACCTGCGGGCGAAAGCTCGAGCCGCATGAGCGGCAAAATTGTATCGGCTGATCTTCGTTTGCGCCGCAGCTTGGACAGAACATAGGTTTATCTTAGGACAGGCGTATCGAATGCACTTGAAAAATACGCGCAATTTTTTGCAAAAGTTCCATATTACGGCTTGCATTCCGCGCGCCACTGACTGCAATATTGAACTCGACATTTCCGCTCTTAGCGCATCAACGGTGATGCCCCGAGACTTGTAGTATTTGTTCCGCAGGCTAAGGTACGTCTTAAGAGTTGGTGGTTTTTTGGCATTGAGGTGCAGCTCGTTTTAAGACGCGAGCCGTAGCATTCGGATCGGATCTCTTGGAGGGCGCCAGCCGTAGTCCCCAAAATCTTTAGATCAGATCTCACTCATGAATTCCCCCAAGGAGGGAAAAGGTAAATATTTTTGTATGTCGATGAAACTATACGTAGGTAATCTCTCATTCCAGACCTCGAGCGGCGATCTCGAGGAGCTTTTTGCCGGTATCGGCGCAGTCGAGTCCGCATCGGTCGTCGAGGACCGCGAGACGGGCCGCTCGCGTGGCTTTGGCTTTGTCGAGATGGGCTCAAAAGAGGATGGCGAGAAAGCCATTGCAGAACTCAACGGCACCGAATTCGGCGGCCGTGAGCTCAAGGTAAACGAGGCTCGTCCGCGTGAAGATCGTCCCCGTGGTGGCGGTGGTGGTGGCGGCGGCTACGGCGGCGGTGGTGGTTACGGCGGCGGTGGTGGCGGCAACCGCAATGATTTTGGCGGCAGCCGAAATCGTTGGTAGGCCGCACATTAATTCAAATGAAAAAGCCCGATGAAAACTCACCGGGCTTTTTTATGTCATGGTTTCTTTTTTGGCAGCGGCTTTGGCTTTGGCGGGTCCGGCGGTTTTAGATAGCTCGCCGCCGCGACATTCGAGGTCGAGGATTTGATGTCAAACTCGATCGACTTCACCGCCTTGCCGTCGATAAAAAGATCGACGCGATAACGTCCAGGCGTCCACGCGCCATCGGGCGTGCCGGTAAAGTTGACGCGGTTCTGCTTTTCGCTGGTGGTGTAACTGGCGCTGACAACCTTTGTCTCGGGCTTTACGCCAGCGACCTTGACGGCCACGAAATTCATCTTGACCGTGACCTTTGCCGGGGAATCGAGCAGCACAACGCAGTGGATGGGTATGTCTGTGGTGCGAAACTCGTCAGCCTGATCGCCAGCCTTACCGCTGCCGTCATCGCGAGCGAGATAGACCTCCTCAATTGCGGATGACGTAGCAGTTGCGGGCGTTTGCGCGGGCGAGATCCACACCATTGCGAGACAAAATACGGCCACTGCACCGATCTTTAACATAGCTTGCCGCCCAGACGCCTATTTGAACGCGCGAATGGGCGATTCGTTGCTTTTGCGGGCGCGAAAATCTCGCGTGTTATAATCCCGCGTCAACTTTGGCGATGCGTTTTACCTTTTCACGCAGGTTTTATGTGCTGCTCGCGGCGGGATTCATTCCGTTGTCGGTGGCATGGTCGCTGCCGTGGCTGACCTATGTGGTTTTTGTGTTTGACGTCGTGCTGATCGGGGTTGCGATCGCGGACTACTTTGGGTCGAGACGCTTGATGGATGAGGTCGAGCTGAGGCGCGAATTCGATAAGAGGTTTGCGATCGGTGACGCGGTGCGGGTCAGTTTGCACATTGATAATCCGACGGCGGATGACATCACGCTCCACGTAAAAGATGAATAC
>Ga0207639_10001276_pt1 | contig 17007 bp, 15 predicted proteins | sample KBSCornC32_FD_184299 | JGI IMG/M metagenome (GOLD analysis project Ga0207639, IMG submission 184299) | Corn rhizosphere microbial communities from Kellogg Biological Station, Michigan, USA - KBS Corn C3-2 (SPAdes) (version 2) | ecosystem: Host-associated > Plants > Roots > Rhizosphere > Soil ...
GATGCCCGGTTACGTGTTCTACCCGTCAACCGAAGCCAGTCACGTGACATGGATCGGGCCTTACGAACTGCACGCCACGCGCAACGCCTCACCCACCGCGGGTGTCAAGCCGCTGGTGGTGATTTCACACGGCCACGGCGGTTCGGACCTCGGCCATCACGATGTCGCGGTGTATCTCGCCAGCCATGGATTCGTCGTGGCCACGCTGCAGCATCCCAAGGACAATTTCCTCGACGACAGCGGGGATGGCCACTCTGAAGTCATGATCGGACGACCGATCCAGGTGAAAGCCACGATCAGCATGTTGCTTGCGGACCCGCACTGGAAGCCCCTGATCGACCCGGACCGGATCGGCGTGGCGGGATTCTCGAACGGCGGTTACACCAGCCTTCTGACTGTCGGCGCGGTGCCTCAGTTCACGCGCTTCATCAGCTATTGCAGGGCCCATCCGGACGATCCGAATATCTGCGGGGCCACCCATCAATTGCAGGCGCAGGCCGCGCGACACGGACAGACGCTCGAACAAATGATGACGTCGATGCAGGACGATCTGCACCGCTGGGGCAGTACCGCCGATCCGCGCATCAAGGCCGCTTTCGTGATGGCGCCCCTCAGTCTGGTATTCGACAAGAGCGGCATTGCCGCGATCAATCGTCCCGTATTCCTGTATTACGGGCAGGACGACCACGTGCTGAATCCGAAATACAACGTGCTGCACATCGCGCCTTCGATCAAGAGGCTGGTTGGAATCAAGATGATCCCCAAAGCCGGCCACTATGTTTTTTTGTCACCCTGTTCGCCGCCACTGACCATGGAAGCGCCGGATATCTGCGTCGATCCGTCCGGCGTGGATCGCGCCGCGGTCCACCAGCAGATCGACACGGACGCGCTGGCATTCTTCCGGAAGACGCTGGACGTTTCCGTGCACTGAACGGCACCGCGCGAATCATTCCGGCAGCGCGCGCCGATACAGCGCCGAAACCATCACGTAACTGATGATCATCAGCAGCAGCCACGAACCGATCTTTTCCGGCGGCACCAGGTGCCAGACGCGGTGCTGCGCGGGATACATCCAGACGCGGGTGAAAGTACCGAGGTTTTCGGCGAACCAGATGAACAGCGCGACCAGCATGAAGCCCAGCAGCAGCGGCATGCGGCGATATTTCCGGCGCACGCGGTAGTGGACCCAGCATGGTCCGAACATCCAGGCCACCGCGACAAACAGCAGCCAACGAAAATCGATGCCGTAGTGATCCGTGAAAAAGTTCAGGTAGATCGCGGCCGCAAGCAGGGCAGTATGGCTCCAGCGCGGATGCCCGGTAAAACGAAATTCGAACAGCCGCCACGCGCGCGCGATGTAGCTGCCGACCGAGGCGTACATGAAGCCCGTGAACAGCGGCACGCCGCCGAGGTGCAGGATCGAAGCGCCGGGATACACCCATGACCCGGTCGCGGTCTTGAAGATCTCCATCAGCGTGCCCGTGACGTGGAACAGCACGATCACCGCGGCCTCACGCCGGGTTTCGAGGCCGATCGCGAGCAGCGAGATCTGGATTGCGATGGCCATCAGGGTCACGAAGTCGTAGCGCCCGAGCGGCGCGTCGACCGGCCAGAACAGCCAGGTCGCGATCAGCAGCGCCAGCATCAGCGCCCCGAACAGACACGCCCAAGCCTGCTTTACCCCGAACCAGAACAGCTCGTGCGCGAATACACCCAGCCGGCCGCCGCGCGATGCGTGCGCCGCGATGCGCCGATCGATGCCGTGCCAGCCCAGCCGCGCTGCGCGCAGGCCGGCGATCATGGCGTGCTACCACTCGGTATGGCCGGGTCCATGGGCATCCTCGGATTTCGTGGCGATATTACCTATCCCCGGCCACTCGCGCTTGGCGAAAACGGTCGCGACACGTCATAATGTGCGGTTCTGACTGGGTAGGCCGCGCACAAGGCCCGCGCGCGGAATCGAGACATGGGTGTCGGCCGTCGCCCGGCATTCACGGCGAGGACCAAGGTGGATTCCCGGATTCCGCTCGCAACCAGCTGCGAGCGGAATCCGGGAATGACGACATGATTGAATCGTGGCCTTCGCCGCGATGACGAGTGCAAGAGAGAGTTACCCCGTGCAATACATCTACACCATGATCAACGTGTCCAAGATCGTCCCGCCCAAGCGCGAGATCATCAAGGACATTTCACTTTCTTTTTTCCCGGGCGCCAAGATCGGCCTGCTTGGCCTGAACGGTGCGGGCAAATCGACCGTGCTGCGGATCATGGCGGGCGTCGATACCGACTTCCACGGCGAAGCGCGTCCGGCGGCCGGCATCAATATCGGTTATCTCGCGCAGGAGCCGAATCTCGACCCCGAAAAGACCGTGCGCGAATCGGTCGAGGAAGGCCTGGCGAACATCCTCGACGCGCAGAAACGGCTGGACGAGGTCTACGCTGCCTACGCCGAGGAAGGCGCGGACTTCGACGCGCTGGCGGCCGAGCAGCAGAAGCTCGAAAACATCCTTGCCGCGGGTGACGCGCACACCATGGAGATGCAACTGGAAGTTGCGGCCGATGCGCTGCGCCTGCCGCCGTGGGACGCGAAGGTCGGACCGCTTTCGGGCGGCGAAAAGCGCCGCGTCGCGCTGTGTCGCCTGCTGCTTTCCAAACCCGACATGCTGCTGCTGGACGAGCCCACCAACCACCTCGACGCGGAATCGGTCGACTGGCTGGAGCAGTTCCTGCACGACTACCCTGGCACCGTGGTCGCCGTCACCCACGATCGCTACTTCCTCGACAACGCAGCCGAGTGGATCCTGGAACTCGACCGCGGCCGCGGCATCCCGTGGAAGGGCAATTACTCGTCGTGGCTGGAACAGAAGGACGAGCGCCTGAAGCAGGAAGCCTCGACCGAAAAGGCGCGCCAGAAGGCGATCCAGAAGGAACTCGAATGGGTGCGCTCGGCGGCCAAGGGCCGCCAGTCCAAGGGCAAGGCGCGCCTCAATCGCTTCGAGGAATTGAACGCGGTCGATTACCAGCGGCGCAACGAGACCAACGAAATCTTCATCCCGCCGGGCGAGCGCCTCGGCAATGAGGTGATCGAGTTCAAGCACGTCGGCAAATCGTTTGGCGACCGCTGCCTGATCGACGATTTGAGTTTCAAGATCCCGCCCGGCGCGATCGTGGGCGTGATCGGCCCCAACGGCGCCGGCAAATCCACCTTCATGAAGATGGTGATGGGCAAGGAGCAGCCCGATTCCGGCGAAATCGTGCTGGGCAAGACCGTGAAACTCGCCTACGTCGACCAGTCGCGCGGCATGCTCAACGACAAGCACAACGTGTGGCAGGAAGTGTCGGGCGGCCTCGATATCCTGAAGATCGGCAACTTCGAGATCCAGTCGCGCGCCTACATCGGCCGCTTCAACTTCAAGGGTTCGGACCAGCAGAAGATCGTCGGGCAGTTGTCCGGCGGCGAACGCGGTCGTTTGCACCTCGCCAAGACGCTGCTGGAAGGCGGCAACGTGCTGCTGCTGGATGAACCCTCCAACGACCTCGACGTCGAAACCCTGCGCGCGCTGGAAGAGGCACTGCTGGAGTTTCCCGGCTGCGCGATCGTGATCTCCCACGACCGCTGGTTCCTCGACCGCATCGCGACCCACATCATCGCCTTCGAAGGCGACTCGCACGTCGAATTCTTCCCCGGCAATTACAACGAGTACGAAGCCGACAAGAAGCGCCGCCTCGGCGAGGAAGCCGCCCAACCGCATCGGGTGAAGTACAAGAAACTGGCTTGATCCGCGGGAAGCAGGAATTGCAGCATGGTAGGTTGGGCTGATCCCGGACCCGGTCCGGAGAAGCCCAACACCGGCGGCGAAGACTGTTGGTTTTCGCTGCGCTCAGCACCAACCTGCAAGAGCAGGCCAGTGCGCAGAAGCGCTCCGGTGCGCGCCTTCAAAGCTGCGCGAAAATTTCCTGCATCGCCGAATCGTCCCGCGTGTAGTTCGGCCCCGGTTTCTCGAAGTGTTCGTCGAGCAGTTGCAGGTTGCTGATCTTCGACACGTCGAACAGCGGCTCGGGCTGCGCCCCGCCTTTCAATTGGTATGCGCGCAACAATTCGGTGCCGCGGTGGCCGATGCCATGACATTGCGGCTCCACCAGTCGCGCGACGTCGTGATAGATGAAGCGCAAGCGGCGCTTCTCGCGGATGGCCCGATCGATTGGATTCATGGTTCCCGGGGCTTCCTGCCCGTTTGCTTCGACCGCAATCCGGAGTGGTAAATTCCCGCCATGTTCCTTGCGCGGCTTCGTCGCCGCCCGTGCGATGCCCGACTTCGGGTCTGCCATCGATCGTTCGCGCCGACGCCTGTTGCAAGGCGCAGGCATCGCACTCGCCGTGCTCGCGACAGGCCGCGCGCGTGCGCTTGCCGCGCCCGAGCGCTCGAACCCCGGATCGAAACTCGTTCTGCTCGGCACCGCCGGCGGCCCCACGCCGAAGCGCGACCGCTCGGCGCCCGCCAACGCAATCGTGATCGGCCGCGACATCTACGTGATCGATTGCGGCGATGGCGTCGCACGGCAGATGGTGCTGGCCGGCCTCGACCTGAAACGGATCCGTGACGTTTTCATCACCCACCAGCATTCCGACCACAACGCCGGATACGGCAACCTGTTGCTGCTGGCATGGGAAACCGGCCTGAACACGCCGGTAAACACGTATGGTCCGCCGCCGCTCGCACTGATGACCGAACGGTTCCTCGAGATGCAGGCCTACGACATCCAGGTTCGCGAGCGCGACGAAGGCCGGCCGCCGCTAGGCAAGCTGTTCGCGCCGCACGAGATCACGCGGGCCGGCCCCGTGATGCACGACACCAACGTCAAGGTGACTGCCGCCCTGGTGCAGCACCCGTTGGTGGAGCCGGCGTTCGCGTATCGCTTCGACTGCCCCGATCGTTCGATCGTGTTTTCGGGCGACACCCGCCCCAGCGAGAACCTGATCGAACTGGCGCGCGGCGCCGACGTCCTGGTGCACGAAGTGATGGACCTCAAGCTGATCGATCGCGCACTCGAGTTCGATCCGCACGCCAGGACGTTGCGGCGGCACCTGCTCGATTCACATACTCCGATGGCCGAGGTCGGGCAGATCGCGACCAAGGCCGGCGTGAAAACACTGGTCCTGAATCATTTCGTGCCCGGCATCGTGTCGATTCCCGACAAGGTCTGGATCGACGCGGTCAAGCCGCATTTCAAGGGCCAGCTCGTCATCGGCCACGATTTGATGGTGCTGTGACCACCGCCATCAGGCGTTCGGCGACAACAACTCCATTGCCATGACGATCGCATCCTCGCGTCCGCGCCGCGCCGGGTAGTAGCCGGGCCGGCGACCGACCTCGTTGAAGCCGGCGCGCTCGTACATCGCATGCGCCAGTTCGTTGGACGGCCGCACTTCCAGGAACACGCGCTCGGCACGATGCCAGCGCGCAAGATCGAGCACCCGCTTCAATAGGTATGCGCCGTGGCCACGCCCCTGGTGCAGCGGCGCCACGCACACGTTGAGGATGTGCGCTTCGCCCGCGCCCACCGAAAGGATCCCGTAACCGATGATCGCGCCACCCTGCTCCAGCACCCAGCAGTGATGGCCGTTGTCGAGGCAACTGCGGAAGATGCCGCGCGACCAAGGGAATTCGTACGCGGCCGCTTCGATGTTGGCGACCGCGGAAAGGTCACCGTGCGTCATCGGGCGCAGCGCGGCTTCCAGTGGCGCGACCGCGACCATGTCACGCTTTCCCGCTACGACCCAGCGCCTGCATGCGTTCCCACAACAGGCGCTTGCGCTCGCGATCGGCGTGCAGCACGCGCAGTGGATCGACGCGCAGCACGCGCAGCATCGGCACGCCTTCGGGCAGTGGTGCCGCGCCAAACACCATCACTGCGGCGGCGGGATCGGCCGCGACATCGCACGGGCGCACCGATTGCAACCCCGCCTTGGACACCGCTTCAGTCAGCGCCTGGTACATCTTGTTGATCGCCGGATCATCCAGTTCCGCCGGATCCGGCTGCAGCGCGAGCCGGCGAATGGCGGTCGGCGTCGCCGCGACTGGCTTGGGCGGCACCATACTCGCGACCACTTCGTCCGCTACCCGAAGTTCCACCGGTTGGGCGGCGGCGGGCATCGGCTGGCGCAACCGCAGCGGTTGCACGCCCAACGCGCGCAGCCGGCGATCACGCAGCACGGGCGCGAAGTCATTCATGGGGATGCGCTTCCTGCGCGTGCCGGCGCGCCATCCGCACACGTCGACGCGAGGCGCGGCTGCGCAAGCCCCACAACGTGATCACGATGCCGGACAGCGCGTAGGCCGTGGCCAGCGCCAGCAGCACCAGCGCGGGATTCAGCGTCAGCGCCACGATGATCAGCACCGCCAGGATGATCCACACGAACGGCACCTTGTCGCTCACAGGCAGCGTCTTGAAACTGAAGTAGCGCACGCGGCTGACCATCAACAGCCCCGCGATCACCGCCAGGATCGGGGTGAAAAAACACAGCCACTGCCCTTCGACGCCGAAGTTCTCCATCGTCCAGACGAACGACATGCACAGTCCGGCCGCCGCGGGGCTGGCGAGGCCCTGGAAGTAGCGCTTGTCGGCCACGCCCACCTGGGTGTTGAAGCGCGCCAGCCGCAGCGCCGCGCAGGCGGCATACAGGAACGCCGCGCACCAGCCGACCTTGCTCCACACCGGGCCGTACTCGCGAAGATATTGCAGCGACCACGTGTACAGCACCAGCGACGGCGCCAACCCGAAACTCACCAGGTCGGAGAGCGAGTCGTACTGCACGCCGAATTCGCTCTGGGTACCGGTGAGGCGCGCGACGCGGCCATCCATGCCATCCAGCAACGCGGCCACGAACACCGCGATCGCGGCATGCGTGTAGAACCCCAGGATACTGGCCACGATCGCGTAGAAACCGGCAAACATCGCGCCGGTCGTGAACAGGTTCGGCAGCAGGTAAATGCCGCGTCGCGGCGTTTTTCGGGAAAGGGGTTCGGTCATGCGTGCGGATTCGAAGCCTGGAATCCAGTTTAACCCATGGCCCGGTGCTGCGTGGCCCGCGATACAAACGTGACGGCCGTCCGAAAGCGCGCAAACGGCTGTGGCATACTCGCGCCACCGTTCAGCGCGTCTCGGGGCCTTCCATGCAACTGCGCACGTTCATTGCCGCGTCGGTCATCGGACTTTCACTCGCCTGCGTCGCGGGTTTCGCGAGCGCCCAGCAGATCTACAAGTGGAAGGACGCCAACGGCGTCATCCATTTCTCTCAGACACCGCCCTCCAGCAGCACGCATTACACCGAGATGCGACTTGCCAGCCAGCCCGACGCAGCGGCCGGCACGCCTGCATCGTCGAACACGGAAAGCGAAAACCAGAACGCGTCCGAAGCCCGTCCGGCCCGGCCCGCATCGGGCGGCACGCAGCCCGACACGCCGTCCAACCGCGCCGAACTTTGCAAGCAATTGAGTTCGAACATCACGCTGCTGCAAAGCAAGCAGCCGGTCGTGACCGACGGCAGCGATGGCAAGCAGCAGGTGATGAGCGACAACGCCCGCGAGCAACAGCTCGCCAACGCCCGCGCGCAGCAGGTGCAGTACTGCTCGTCGCAGGGGAGTTGATTTCGTCGCAGCGACGCTGCATCGACGGGTCGTGACGCCATGCGTCACATGTAGGTTGGCGCTGACCACAGCTCCATCCGTGGGAAGCCAACGTCATCTGTTCCGTCACGTTCGACGTCCCTGTCTTTTTCCGCGCCCCGGGAGGGCGCGGAAAAAGACAGGGACGTCAACATATGGATCGAAATACACCAAACCGAAACCAATTCCGGATCGCGCTGCGCGCGGCCGGAATGACGAACCCAGTCGACGTTGTCATTCCGAGGCCGCTCACGCGCAGCGGGGGCGGAACCCGAAATCGGTCATCAGCCGCCATTCTCAATACAAAAACACGGCAGGTTCACCGTTACAATTTGGCGTTTTCATGCCGGATTGAAGCAATGCGCCTGTCTCGATTTCACCTCGCCACTACCCGCGAGGCACCCGCCGATGCGGAGATCGTCAGCCACAAGCTGATGTTGCGGGCGGGCATGATCCGCAAGCTGGCGTCGGGCGTTTACACATGGTCGCCGCTGGGCCTGCGCGTCTTGCGCAAGGTCGAGGCCGTGGTGCGCGAGGAAATGAACCGCGCCGGCGCGATCGAGCTTTTGATGCCGACGATCCAGCCGAAGGAATTGTGGGAAGAGACCGGCCGCTGGCAGAAATTCGGCGGGCAGCTTCTGAAAATCAAGGATCGCAAGGAAGCCGAATACTGCTACGGTCCGACCGCCGAAGAAGTGGTGACCGATTATGCGCGCAACGAATTGCGCAGCTACAAACAATTGCCGCTGAATCTCTATCAGGTCCAGACCAAGTTTCGCGATGAAATCCGTCCGCGCTTCGGCGTGATGCGTGCGCGCGAATTCCTGATGAAGGATGCGTATTCGTTCGACCTGACGCCGGAGGGCCTGGCCGAGTCGTACCGCATCATGCACGACGCCTACACGCGCATTTTCACGCGCCTCGGCTTGAAGTTCCGCGCGGTGCAGGCCGACACCGGCGCGATCGGCGGCAGTGCCTCGCAGGAGTTCCACGTGCTGGCTGAATCGGGCGAGGACGCGCTGGCGTTTTCCGACCAGTCCGACTACGCGGCCAACGTGGAACGCGCCGAAGCACTGGCGCCGGCCGCCCCGCGCCCCGCCTCGGCGCTGCCGCTCGCGCGGGTGGATACCCCGACCCAAAAGACCATCGATGAAGTCAGCGCATTCCTGAAAGTATCGCCCGCGCAGTGCATCAAGACCCTGATCGTGCGCGGCAACGACGGCCTGGTCGCGCTGTGCCTGCGCGGTGACCATGAAGTCAACGAGATCAAGGCTGCGAAGCTGCCGGAGCTTCCCGGCGAATCGACGCTGGCCGACGAAGCCGAGATCGTGAAGCGAATTGGCTGCGCGCCGGGCTTCCTCGGCCCGGTCGGCCTGCCCGACGACATTCCGGTGATCGTCGACCGCGCCGCCGCGGCGATCGCGGATTTCGTGTGCGGCGGCAATGCCGCGGGCACGCACTACATCGGCGCCAATTGGGAGCGCGATGCCCGCATCACCCGCGTCGAGGACTTGCGCAAAGTGGTCGCGGGCGATCCCTCGCCCGATGGAAAAGGCACGCTGGGCATTGCACGCGGCATCGAGGTCGGCCACGTGTTCCAGCTCGGCACCAAATATTCGGAGGCGATGGGCGCGACGGTGCTGGACGATGCGGGCCAGAACCGCGTGCTTTACATGGGCTGCTACGGCATCGGCATCACCCGCATCGTGGCCGCGGCCATCGAACAAAATCACGACGACGCCGGAATCATCTGGCCCGAACCGATGGCGCCTTGGCGTGTCGTCATTTGCCTGATCAACCCGAAGAACAACCCCGGCGTGCATGCTGCTGCCGATGCGTTGTATTCGGAATTGAATGCGCGCGGTATCGAAACCTGCCTGGACGATCGGGGATTGCGCCCCGGCGCGATGTTCGCCGACCTCGAACTGATCGGCATTCCGCATCGCATCGTCGTCAGCGAACGCGGGCTGGCCGCCGGCACATTCGAATATCGGGGCCGGCGCGAAAGCGAAAGCCGAAACCTTGATCGCGATGCGCTGATGAAGCAGTTTCCGCCCGTTGATTGACTTTCAATAGCGGTATTTTGCAACCGTCGGCCATTTGCGTGAAAATGGGCCTTGCCGGCTGAGTTAATCGCATCGATGGCCGGACTACTAGCTTCTCCATTTTCCACGAACGATCGGAGCCAACATGGCCATTGATGTCAGCTCGCTCAGCGAAAAGCAGCTCAGGGATCTCATCCGCAAGGCGCGCGGCCGCATGAAGAATATCGACAAGGAGAAAATCGCCAAGGTCAAGGCCAAGATCAATGCGGTACTGAAGTCCGAAGGCGTCACCTTTGCGCAGGTTTACGGCAAGAAGCGTGGCGGCAAGGGCAAGGTTGCCCCGAAATACCGCAATCCGAATGGAACCGAAACCTGGTCCGGCCGCGGCAAGCGCCCGCGCTGGTTCCTTGCCGCGATGAAATCCGGCAAGAAGGAAAAGGATTTGCTGATCAAATAATGATCGGCGACCGGGCTTTCCTGCCCGGCGCCAATACGGCGAGTCCGGTACACGCCCGGACTCGCCTTCGCCGGAATCGCTGCGCGATTCCGCGTGCGATCCATCCATGGATCGCGGTGGCGCTCGACCATTCGCGCTACCAAACAAGCTCTTACAAACTCCGGCGCGGCGCAATCAACAAGTCGCCGAACAGCAGTCCGGCCACCAGTGAAATCAGCAACGTCACCAGCAGCGCTGCGATGTGAGTGCCGCTCGCGATCTGGTTGCTGAGCAAATCGGATACGCTGCGGAAACCCACGCTGCCCGGCACCAGCAACAGCACGCCCGGTTCGCGCACCAGCGCGCCCGGGCGGTGTTTGAGCCGCGCGTACAGATTGCTGCCTGCGCTCAGCACCAGCCCGCCCACGAATACCCCGAACGGTGCGCCCAGCGCATTGCCGCACCAATAGGTCACCAGATAACCGACGATCACCGCGGTCAATACCAGGGGATAATCGCGGCGGGCAGTCTGGAACAGCATCGCGAACGCCACCGCGGCCACCGCCAATGCCGGCCACTGCGCCCATAGTGGCAACGGCGTCAGGGAATGGCTGGAAGGCACGATGTGCGCGATCGTGCAGACCTGCGCGGCCGCAATGGTGCCGAAGGTGAGTTTAAGGATGGTCGCCGCCGCGCCCGCGAAACGCGCGACGCCCGAAGCGAGATGCTGGCTGGTGAGTTCGCGCACCGCGTTTGTCAGCGACATGCCGGGTACCAGCACGATCAATGCCGACAGCACCACCAGTTTCAGCGCGAGCGGTACCAGCCAAGCGCTGATCATGGTTGCGATGAACGTGGCAACCAATGCGGCGATCGCGTCGCTCGCGACCGACAGGCGCGGCCGACCGAAGCCCGCCACCACGATGCCGCCGATCAGCAGGCCAATCAGGCCCGCCGCCGCGGCATCCTGCCACGCATTGCGGAACAACACCGCGATCGCGCCGGCCGACAGTCCGTAGCTCACGACCGTCGCCCACAGCGCGGCGCGCGACAACGGGCGCCCCAGCGCACGCAACTGCGCCAATCCACGCCGCGGATCGAGCGTGCCGTCGGCCACGCGGTCGGCGATCTCGTCGGCTCGGCACAACCGCGTCAGGTTCACGTCGCCGGGCGCGATCCGGACCACCTGCGTCACGTCGGCGATGCCGTCGCCCTCCGGCGCGCTGAAGGAAAGCACGATCGAGGTCGGCGTCGACAGCACCTCGCAGGCCAGCCCGATCCGCTGCGCGGCATTCCCGATCGCCTGCTCGAGACGCGGCGCCGCGGCGCCGTACTGGTGCAGGCGGCGCGCCAGTTCGATCACGAAGCCGACGCGGGCGCGCACCCGCTCGTCCGACATCAGGCTGCCGCGTGCCTGTCCGGCGGACGCGAGTTCCGTCACGCGCGAACCCCGTCCGGCCACGGCATCATGCCGTCACCGCGCGCACTTTCAGCAGCGCGCCGTCCACGCCGATCACTTCGACTTCCGCACCCACCGGCAGGTCCGGTCCCGCAACCAGCCACTGGCCGTCGCCGACGCGCGCCTTGCCGCGGCCGTTCACGATGGCCTCGATCAACACGTAGCGCTGGCCGATCATCTGCTCGCCACGCCGGCTGAGCGTGCGCGCGACCGGATCGTCGTGACGCGCCAGCCACGCGCGGACGAACTTCCAGTAGAACAGGCACGACGCAAATGCGAGGATCACGAACAGCACGGCCTGCGCGATTACGCCCAACCCCGGCAATACCCAGGTGACGATGCCCATCACCGCGGCCGCGATGCCGATCCACAGCAAAAAGAAGCCCGGCGCCAGCACCTCGCCTGCGATCAAGAGCAGCGCCAGCACCCACCACCAGTAATGCAACGGTACGCCCCACATGTCTGCCATTCCTCAACGCGACGTGGACGAGTTCTTCGCCAGCACTTCCTTGCCGATTTCCGCGATGCCTGCCATAGAGGAAAGGATGCCCGACGCCTCGAATGGCAGCATCAACATTTTCTGGTTGGGCGAATCGGCCATCGCCTTCAACGCCTCGACGTATTTGGTGGCCACGAAATAATTGATCGCATTCAAGTTGCCTGCCGAAATCGCGTCGGACACCAACTGCGTGGCCGTGGCTTCGGCTGCCGCCAGCCGCTCGCGCGCTTCGGCTTCGCGGTACGCGGCTTCCTTCTGGCCCTCGGCCTGCAGGATAGTCGACTGCTTTTCACCGTCGGCCTTCAGGATCGCGCTCTGCTTCAGGCCTTCGGCCTCCAGGATCTGCGCGCGCTTCTCGCGTTCGGCCTTCATCTGCCGCGCCATCGCGTCCACCAGGTCCTTGGGCGGGCTGATGTCCTTGATCTCGATGCGGTTGACCTTGACGCCCCACGGGTGGGTCGCCTCATCGACCACTTTCAGCAATCGCGCGTTGATTTCGTCGCGCTTGCTGAGTGATTCGTCCAGGTCCATAGAACCCAGCACGGTGCGGATGTTGGTCATCACCAGGGCCAGCGTGGCCTGTTCCAGGTTGGCGACTTCGTACGCAGCCCTGGACGCCTCCAGCACCTGGTAGAACACCACGCCGTCGACGCGGACCACCGCGTTGTCCTTGGTGATCACGTCCTGCGAGGGCACCGCCAGCACCTGCTCCATCATGTTCATCTTGCGCCCGACTGCATAGATGACCGGCATCAGAAGGTGCAGCCCCGGCGACAGCGTGCGGGTGTATTTGCCGAAGCGCTCGACCGTCCATTCGTAACCCTGCGGCACGATCCGCACCCACTTAGCGAGGAAGATCACCGCGGCGACGACAAGGATGATTGCGACGATTGCGGCCGGCCCCATGGTGCGCTCCCTCTGTGATGTCGGCGCAGTATAGCCAGCGGGGATGCCGGAATGGTCCGCGGGACTCAGACCCGCGCGGCCGGCAACGACACCGTCACCCGCAAGCCGCCGCCTTCGCGGTTGGCCAACCCGATACGGCCGCCGTGCGCTTCCACGATTTCCCGCGCCAGCGCCAGACCCAGGCCGGTACCGGAACGCTTGGTCGAGTAGAACGGCAGCAACGCCTGCGCCAGCACCGTGTCGCTCATGCCGGGGCCACGATCGGCCACTTCGATGCGCCAATTCTGCGCGGCGTGCTTGATGGCAAGCGTCACCTCGGTTGGATCGCCCCCGGCTTCCGCAGCGTTCTTGACCAGATTGATCAATACCTGCTCGATCTGCGCGGCATCGAAATGTGCGGTTTCATCCGGCACCTCGCCCACGAGGCGGAATTTGCAATGCAGTTTCAACGATTCCAGGAACGCCGCCCACTCGACCGGAGCCTGGTTCGGCTGCGGCAATTTGGCGAAGCTCGCGTAACCGGCCGTGAAGGAATGCAGGTGCCGAACGCGATCGCCGATGCCCTCGAACACTTTCGGCAAGCGCGCCAGGTCGTTGCGCCGCGCCAGTTCCGCGCCGGAGTGCGCCAACGACGAAATCGGCGCCAGCGAGTTGTTCAACTCGTGGCTGATCACGCGGATCACGCGCTTCCACACCGCCACTTCCTGACGCGACAACTCGCGCGTCATGCGCTGCACCAGGTACAACTGGTGCGGGCGTCCCTGCAGACGGAAATCGCGTCGCGACAAGTGGAAATATTCCTCGTCGCTGCCCATTTCGACGCCGAACAGGCTGTCCTCGCTGGCGGTCAGCGCATGTCGCATCGCGTCGGGACAAGCCTCGAGCAGATCATCGAAGCGCAAACCGGCCGGGCTCCTGCCCTCGTTGAACAGGTGCCGCGCGGCCAGGTTCGCGTAGACGATCCGGTCGCTCGCATCGGTCAGGATCAACGCGGTCGGCGAGTGCTGTACCACGGTATCCAGCAGCAGTTCGCGCTGCACCAGGTTCTGGCGTTGCTCGCGCAGCGCGTGACCGAGTTCGTTGTGGGCTTCGATCAGCGCGCCCAGTTCATCGCGGCGGCGCGTGCGCAGCGAGATGCTGAAATCGCCATCGCGATAGCTTGCGACACTGCCCGACAGGGCGCGCAACAAACGCCGCACCGGCTGCATCGCCGAATGCGCAAACCACGTCACCGGCGCCAGGCACACCGCAACCGCGATGGCGCCGCCCAGCCACGCGTTGTGCATCCATTCCGTCAGCGCCGCGGCCGACGCCGCAGCGATTACCGCAGCAGCGATCAACAACAGCACGAGTTTGCCTTCCAGGGAGGAGAAGCGCATGGGTTCGGTTTCGGGTCTGGCGGGACCAATCGGGATTCGGGAAGCCTAACAACACTTCGTCATTCCGGGGCTGCCCGCGTCACATGCGGACGAAACCCGGAATCGGTCCGCCTGTGCGCGAGCCCAAGCGGGTCGACTTCCCCCCAGACCATCTGGCAAGCTGGCATGAACCAACCGGTTCCGGATTCGGGCCTGCGGCCCGCTCCGGAATGACGGCAAGAGCAGCGCAGGTTGGCTCCCCAAATCAAGTCCGAGCCAACGTTCAATCACCCGTCCGTCGGAATACCGTACCGCTGCATGCGCCGGTACAACGCCTGCCGCGACAGGCCGAGCGACCGCGCGGCGCGACTGATCACGCCACCGGTCTTGCGCAGGGCTTCCTCGACCGCTTCGCGCGACGGTTCGTCCAGGCTGCGCGCGGGCGCCGCAGCCACCGCCGAAAGCCCAAGATGCGCCACCGTGATTTCGCCGCGGCCGCACAACAACTTCGCGCGGTCGATGGTGTTCTTCAGTTCGCGCACGTTGCCCGGCCACGGGTAATCGAGCAGCGCGTCCCGCGCCTGATCCGACAGCACCGCATCGTCGTCGAGGAAATGCTCGGCCAGCGGCAGGATATCGTCGGGGCGGTCCGACAGCGGCGGCAGCGCAATCTCGATGGTGTTCAGGCGGTAGAACAAATCCTGGCGAAACTTGCCATCGCGGATCATCACCGGGACATCCGCGTTGGTGGCACTGATCACGCGCACCTTGACCTTGCGCGTGCGGGTCGAACCAAGCCGCTCGAACTCGCCCGATTCCAGTGCCCGCAACAACTTCATTTGTCCGGCCAGCGGCAGGTTGCCGATTTCGTCGAGGAACAGGGTGCCGCCATTGGCCGCCTCGAAGCGACCTTCGCGAGAGCGGGCCGCGCCGGTGAACGCGCCGGCCTCGGCCCCGAACAATTCGGCTTCGATCAATTCGCTCGGCAGCGCGCCGCAATTCACCGTCACCAGCGGCCTGTCCCGCACCGCCGAATTCGCGTGCACGATTTCCGCGATGCGTTCCTTGCCGGCGCCGTTGGGCCCGGTGACCAGCACCGGCACGTCGGCGCGCGCGACGCGGCAGGCCAGTTCAAGCACCCGCAGCATTTCGTCGGACGCGAATATGATGCCGCGCAGATCGTAGTCGCGCTCCAGCGCCTCGCGCCGGCGCCGACGTGTCATCCGCGTGGTGGCCGCGGCGCGCGCATTCTCGGAAAGCTCCAGAAGATTCTCGACCGTCGCGAGCAGCTTGGCATCGTCCCACGGCTTGGACATGTAATCGGCCGCCCCCGCCTTCACCAGTTGCACCGCGGTTTCGAGATGCGACCAGCCCGTCAGCAGGATCACCGGAAGATCCGGATAGCGCGCGCGGATCGCCTGAAAAAGCGCCACGCCCTCTTCGCCTGAGGTGGTGTCGGCGCTGAAATTCATGTCGGCGATCACCGCGTCCACCCGTTCGCGCGCCAGCAGCGCAAGGCCTTCGTCGGGCATGGTCGCGGTCAGCGGACGGATTTCGTGCAACGACAGCAGCAGCGACAGCGCGTCGCGTACCGCGCTCTGGTCATCAATGATCAGTACCGTTCGCATGGTTCTTTACGGAAATCGATGTTCATCGTTCGAGGCTATCACGCCTTTCCCCCGTTCCGTTCGGGAGAGGCGGCCGCAGGCTGAGCGCATGGCGCCGGGGCGAGGATGCGGGTCTTGCGCGGGTGTTCGCGCAAGGTGCGTCCCCTCATTCGCCGTTTTTGGACACCTTCGCCCGAAGCAGAAGGGACAGCAAACATCACACACCGCGTGTCGCCACCACCGGCGGCACGTTGGCCGCGCGAAGCGCCGGTCCCAGCACCGCGAGCTGTCCCAGCAGCCACAGCGCGATCGCGCTGGCCGGCAGGTAGTACCACGGCATCCGGTCCAACTGGTAGTGCTGCATCAGATAAAGGTTGATACCGAACGCCAGGATCATGCCGACCGCGACACCGGCACTGCTCAGCAAGAAATTCTCGGTCTGGAAGTACTGCATGATGTGGGCGCGCGTCGCGCCGACCGCGCGCCGGATGCCGATCTGGCGGCGCCGCTGGCCGACCCAGAAACTGGTGAGCCCCACGATGCCGAACGCGGTCACCGCCAGCATCACCACGCACACCAGCACCAGCATCCAGACCATGCTGCGCGCGTTCGCGTAATACTTGTCGCGGATTTCGGTGAAGGTGCGGCCTTCGACGACCACCGACGGCGACAGCGCTTCCAGCTTCTGCACGCCATCGCGCAGGATGCGCGCGCGATCCTGCGGCGCGCTGCGCACCACGTAATCCTGGATACCGGCGGCCGGGCTGACCGGGAAGAACGCGGAGAGGAAGTGCCCCGTCTCGCCGCCATTCGCATCGGGGCGCAGCACGTCCGCCACGACGCCAACCACCGTGTAACGATTGTTCTTGCCGATCCAGATCGGCTTGCCGAGTGCTTCGGCGTCCGGCCATAGGCGCCTGGCCAGGCTTTGCGTCACCAGCGCCACGTGCGCGCTCGGGAGGTAGTTGTTGCCCAGCTTGCTGTCGGCGTATTCGTCGTCGTTGAAAAAGCGCCCTTTCATCAGGCTCAG
>Ga0207639_10001282_pt1 | contig 16976 bp, 8 predicted proteins | sample KBSCornC32_FD_184299 | JGI IMG/M metagenome (GOLD analysis project Ga0207639, IMG submission 184299) | Corn rhizosphere microbial communities from Kellogg Biological Station, Michigan, USA - KBS Corn C3-2 (SPAdes) (version 2) | ecosystem: Host-associated > Plants > Roots > Rhizosphere > Soil ...
GAATCCGTCGGAGGTGGTCGGGTCGTGTACGGGTATATGGGGCATCATACGGATGACGTTGACCAGATTGGTCCTCGAGCCGGCCTCGTTGTTGTCGTAGTCCTGTATCCCGTTGGCGATATAGAGATTTTCTCCGAAGCTGAATATGCGGCTGATGTTGTGTTCGGAGTTGAGGCGAAGGTTAAAGCGTTTGTACTCGACCGTTGGGGAGATGCCGGTCTGGTCGAAGACGCCGACGGATGCGTAGAAGCGGGATATGTCGTTGCCGCCGCTGAGACCGATGTTGTGCTGGGTCATGACGCCACTCTTGAAATACGCATCCTGCCAGTCGGTGTTGGTCTGGCCGTAGGTGGTCGACGCTCCCTTATAGATAGGGGTATTGACCCAGGGGGCGAGGAGTCTTCCGACGTTGCTGCCTCTGTAGGCGATGGCGTATTGCTGGAACTGTGCGGTATTCAGGAGGCTGAGTCTTTTTGTGACATTCTGGGTGCCGACGTAGGAGTCGAGGGTGATGCGCATTTTGCTGCCCCTTGTACCCTTTTTGGTGGTGATCATGATGACGCCGTTAGTGGCTCTCGATCCGTAGATGGCGGCTGCGGAGGCGTCTTTGAGGACGTCGACGCTTTCGATGTCGCGGGTGTCGATGGTGGAGAGGTCACCGGTGGGGAGACCGTCGATCACGTAGAGTGGGCTGGAAGCATAGGAGATGGAACTGATGCCGCGGATGCGGACGATGGGGTCGGTGCCGGGGCTGCCGTTGTTGGTCACCTGCAGGCCGGGGACGCGTCCCTGCAGGGCCTGCGAGACGCTGGCTACGGGGAGTTCACGGACCGTCTTGCTGTTGACGCTGGAAATGGCGCCGGTCACGTTGGCGCGTTTCTGGGTACCGTAGCCGATGACGATGACCTCTTCGACGGTACTCAATCTTTGCTGGAGCTGGAGGTTGAGCAGGGCGTCGGCGGATGTTAGTCTCACCGATGTCGGCTGAAAACCTACCATGGAGATCTCGAGGATGTCGCCTGCTGCTGCGTTGATCGAGAATTCTCCTGCTGCGTTGGTGGAAGCCCCGCGTGTCGTGCCTTTTACGGTCACGGATGCTCCACTGAGGGGTGTGCCGCTGGCGTCAGAGACCTTTCCCTTAAAGGTTGTCTGGGCTAGTAAGGCGGATGAAAATAGCAGGCATGCGAGAAGGAAAAGGCAGCCCTTTGCTCGTCGGGCGAGGCCTTGTTGGAAATTTCTCATAGACAAACAATTAGTTGTTTAGTTGAAAATGAAATCGGTTGAAATCGGTTTGAATCCATCATAAATATAAAAAAATAGTATTTAAACCGATTGCAATATGTATCCACAGGGGGTGGTGGACATCCCGCGAGGACGGGAATTGATGATTTGTTAAATGTTGGTTAACAGTAATTTGAAGAGAAGTTTCGTCCTATTGGAGTTGCTAAAATTTGCAAAAAAATACAAATAAAGGATAAAAATGTATCTGATCTGAGATAAAAATGTATCAGTATGGCCATCAGTGTGGTCCGGGGCCTTTGGAGCTTTCGCGGACGACCAGACTGGTCATCAGGGTCTTTTCTTCTATGACGTAGTTGCCCATTCCCTTTTCGACCTGTTCGAGCAGCATCTGCATGGCGATCCGTCCCATTTCGCCAACGGGTTGTCTGACGGTCGTCAGCTGCGGGTCGATGATGGAAGAGATGGGGTCGTCGCTGAAGCCGACGAGGCCGAGCTGGGTCGGGACGCGGATGCCTCTTTCCCTTGCGTAGAGGAGCACCTGTATGGCGGCGGGGTCGTTGAGGCAGAAGATCGCGTCCGGGCGTTCGGGGAGGTCGAAGAGTTGTGCGGCGCTGAGGCGCGCGTTTTCGGGCTGCAGGTCATAGGGTACGATGAGCTCTTCGAGGACGGGCAGGCCGTGGCGTCTGAGTGCGTCGCGGTAGCCGTTGAGGCGGTTCTGGCTGAGGCGGAGGTTGGGAGGGCCGCCGATATGGGCGATGCGGCGGTAGCCTTTTTCGATGAGGTGTTCGACGGCGGAGAAGGCGCCTTCGTAGTCGTTTACGTAGACTCGTGAAGCGTCTATCGTCTCACAAACTCTATTGAAGAAAACGATGGGTATGCCGTGGCGGCCGAAGACGCGGAAGTGGTCGAATTCTTCGGTCTCGCGTGTCATGGAGATGAGGACGCCGTCGACGCGGCTTGCGAGCAGGGCCCGGGTGTTGGCGATCTCGGTGTGGACGGACTCCTGCGACTGGCAGATCATGACGGTGTAGCCGGCTTCGGAGGCGATCTCCTGTGCGCCGATGATCACGGTCGGAAAGAAGGAGTTCATGAATTCCGGGACGATGATGCCGATGGTGAAGGTCTTGCTGCGGACGAGGGATTTGGCGAGGAGGTTGGGCTGGTAGTCGAGCTGGCTGGCCATTTCGAGGACGGCGGTGCGCGTCTCTTCTCTTATATCCTTATGGCCCTGGAGCGCTCTCGATACGGTAGATTTGGAGATGTTGAGTGCGCGTGCGATGTCGAGGATGGTGGCGCTGTGGTGGGCCGTTGCGCTCACGGGGGTATCGCTCTCCTGTTCGGAGGGCAACGAAAAATAGATGCGGCAGTCTTTGCAATAGTATCGCTGTTTGCCGTGCACCACTCCTGATTTGGTGATTGCGTGCACCTCTCCACACTTAATACATCGGATCATACGGGTCGAAATTTTAGGGATCACCTATCGGGAACGATACCGCAATCGTTCCCGGTAGATTTGCTTGATTAAAAATCAGTTGCACTATACCAGATGTAGGACGAATGCCCTAAAATTACATCTGTATAACACACGGTTGCAATTTCATTAATCAAAATCAAAACTAGCTTGCTGTATGAGTAAAAGATTGCTGGCTATCGCTCTGCTGCTCTCCCTTCTATCCGCGCTGAGGTCTTTTTCACAGGACCAGGCGCTCACCCTCCACGGTATGGTCACCGACGACCACGGTAGTCCGCTGAATGGCGCCAGCGTGACGGTCAGGGGCACCAACATCGGGGCATCGACCGATAGCAAAGGTGAATTTACCATAAAAAACGTGCCGTCCAGCGCTGTGCTGGTGATTTCCTTTCAGGGATATAATGAGGCGACCATCGGGGTGAAGGGTCGCGGGTCCGTCCGGGTCGCCCTGACGCCGGGGTCTCATCAGCTGGATGACGTCGTGATCGTGGGCTACGGCACCCAGCGCAGGGTTGCCACGACGGGTTCCATTGCATCGGTCAAGCCTGCCGAGATCACCCAGACGCCGGTGACCAATGTCGCGCAGGGCATCCAGGCCCGGGTATCTGGCGTACAGGTCACCCAAAATTCTGCTGCGCCGGGCGGCAATATCAGCGTGCGCATCCGGGGGATCAACTCTATCAACGGTACGTCCGAGCCGTTGTACGTCGTGGACGGTCTCCAGATATCCAACGGCGGGGGTGTGAATGACGTCAGTCCGCTGGCTTCTATCAACCCGGAAGATATAGAATCGGTGGATATTTTGAAAGACGCCAGCGCCACGGCCATCTACGGGGCGCGCGGGTCCAACGGGGTGGTGCTCATCACGACGAAGAGGGGGCGCAACGGGGCCAGCCGAGTGGCCTACAACGGCTATTACGGAACGCAGAAGATCACGAAGACGATACCCATGATGAATGCGGCGCAGTTTGCGGATCTGGAGAATCAGACCTATAATAACCATCTCTTTCCCGATCCGGCCAGTCTGGGTAAGGGGACGGACTGGCAGGGCCTGATCTTCCGGGATGCGCCGATGCAGAGTCATAATCTGTCGGTGTCGGGCGGCTCGGAAAAGACGCAGATGGCGATCTCCTTTAATTACTTCAATCAGGACGGCGTGATCATCAGCAATAATTTCAAGCGCTACTCGCTGCATGCGAATATCGATCACCGCGTCAACGACCGCGTCAAGGTCGGGGCGACCATTTTCGGGGTATACAATATCAACAACGCCATTCCCACGGGGAACACTACCATGGATGCGGGTGTCGTCACCCAGAGTATCCTTGGCGCTGCGCTGGGCGCCCCGCCGACACTTGTACCCTATAAGAGCGACGGGTCGGTGTATCCTTTCGGCGACCAGTTCAACGGCGTCTACCGGGAGGAGGTAAACCCCATCGGTCTGTCGAGGGTGCTGAACCAGACGGCGCTGAAACGGATGCTGGCCAATGTCTACGGTGAAGCCACGCTGGCAAAGGGTCTGACCTACCGGGCGTCCTTCAGCATCGACCAGCAGGCAACGCTGTTCGACTCGTATTCGCCGATCTCGAACCTGAACAGCAGCGACGTGAACGCGACCTCCGGGTCGGCCACGAAGACGAATACCAACTATACTTTGCTGTTGCATGAGAGCCTGCTGACCTGGGCGCGGAAATTCAACGACCATTCGCTGAAGCTGACGGGGGTATTTGCGACGCAGGACGTGCTGCAGAACTCGAATTCGATAACGGCACAGGGTTTTCCCAACGACGCGACGCGCAACGAGGCGCTGCAGCTGGCGCAGAATTTCCATGCTTCGAGCAGCCGCAGCAAGGAGCGGCTGGATTCGTATATGGGCAGGGTCAACTATGGTTTTCGCGACAAGTATTTCCTGGACGTGACGGCGCGTGTGGATGGAGACAGCAAGTTCGGCACGGATCACAAGTACGGCTTCTTCCCGGCTGCCTCGGCGGCGTGGCGTATCATCGAAGAGAATTTTATGAAAGGGGTGGACTTTTTGAGTGACCTCAAGCTGAGGGGCAGCTATGGTCTGACGGGGAATGCGGGCGCGATCAATCCCTACTATTCGCTGGCGACGGTGGGTTCGAACGGGAGCTATGAGTTCAACACCACGTACACCACGGGTATCAGCCCCAACGGCATCGCGAATCCTTCGCTGAAATGGGAGAGCTCGCTGCAGGCGGATATCGGTCTCGACGTCGGCCTTTTCAACAACCGCGTCAACCTTGTGGCGGACGTGTACCACAAGAAGACAAAGAATCTGCTTTATGTAAAGGCGATGCCGATATCTTCGGGATATACGACGATCACCGGGAATTTCGCGAGTCTGGAGAACAAGGGACTCGAGCTGGCCACCAATGTCAAGATCCTCGACGGGCCGGTAAAGTGGGATGTGTCGGCCAATATCAGCTGGAACCGGAACAAGGTGCTGTCCCTCGACGGGATTACCACGGAGACATTCGTCAACAGCTATTCGCTGCTGAAGGTAGGACAGCCGCTGGGTGTATTCAAGACTTATGTCTTCAACGGGATCTATCAGACGGGGGAGACGGTGTTGCCGGGGTCGGGGAGTCAGACGGGAGGCGTAAAGGTGGCGGACCTGAATCATGACGGGCAGATAACGGCGGCCGACCAGAAGATCACCGGCAATCCCAATCCCTCTTATATCTTCGGTTTTGCGACTAGTTTGAAGTACAAAAAATTCGATCTGGGGGTGTTCTTTGCGGGCTCGCAGGGGAACAGGATCTATAACCTCAGCCGGTATACTTTCGAGAACCCGCTGGGGCACCGGAATGTGTTTGCCGCGCTCGTCAATCGCTGGTCGACCACCAACCCCAGCAATTCCTATATCATTCCGCTGCAGGGCGGGAGACTCCCGGTGTCTGACCGGTTCGTCGAAGACGGCAGCTATATCCGGTGCAAGAATATCACGCTGGGATATACGCTGCCTGCGATAAAGGGAATCCACAGCATCCGCCTGTACGCGAGTGTGAACAATGTTTTCCTGATCACGAAGTACGGCGGGTTCGACCCCGAGGTGAACAGCTATGGGAATTCCAATACGCAGATCGGTATCGACAATCTCGTGTATCCGTCGGCCAGGTCGTTCCTGGGCGGACTGCAGGTAAATTTTTAGGATCAAATCAAAACAACCTCAATGAAAAAATATATTATATATCCCGTCTTATTGTTGCTGGTGTCCATTGCCGGGTGCAGCAAGCTGAAAGAGACGCCCTATTCGTCGATCTATACGGACAATTTCTATAAGACGGCCTCCGACGCAGAGGCGGCGCTGGTATCGGCTTACAGCCCGCTGGCAGATCTTGGCAGCGGGCCGGCGCTGACGCTGTGCGGCGATTTCAGTGCGGACCAGGTGTATCCGCGCCCGGTGGTAGGGCGGAATACGCTGACGCTGTTCAACTATGATCCCAACTATACGACACAGAAGAGTTATTCGCGGCTGTTCGAGTCGCCGCAGCAGATATGGCAGTCCTGTTATTCGGGCATCGAGAACAGCAACTGGGTCATCCTGAAAGTGCCCGCCACCAATATGGATGCGGGAAGGAAGGGGCAAATACTGGCGGAGGCGTATTTTCTGCGCGCGTTCTACCACTGGTTCCTGACCAAAAATTTCAATCAGGTGGTGGTGAAGACCACGCCGAGCACGGACCTTAGCGTGGCTTTTGTGGGGAAAAGCCCTGCAGCCGACGTCTATAAGCAGGTGTACAGCGATCTGGACAAGGCGATCGCGGGGTTGCCCGACTATAGTACGACGATCGTCAAAGGCCGTCCTTCGAAGCAGGTGGCGCAGGCGCTGTACGCGAAGGCGGCGCTTTATAGTCAGGACTGGCCGACGGCGCTGAGTATGGCGCAGGCCGTGCTGGCATCGGGCAAGTATTCTCTTATGGCGAATGTGCTGGACGTCTATGACGTGAGCAGGAAGGACGCGGCGCGCGCCGAGAATATGTGGGCCTTCGAGTCGGACAGGACGACGCCTGGGCGCAGCGGCCAGATCATGGGGCTGTACGGGCCGAAGAACAGCGATGGCCCTGCGTACGGGAAGCAGACCTTCGGGTCGATCTTTGCGTATCCTTTGTTCTTTGCGTCGTTCAGTCCGGCGGATAAGAGGCGTCAGCTGCTGGATACGCAGTACGTCAATAACTCGGCGCAGGTCGTCAAACAAAAGGACGTCACTCCGATAACCCCGTATGGCGTGCTGGTCAAAAAATATATGGATCCGAATTCGATCGGCGGGGCCAGTGCGTCCAATATACCGATACTGAGGCTGGCGGATGTCTATCTGATCGCGGCCGAGGCCGAGGCGCGTCAGAATGGCGCTACGGGTGTCGCGTACGGTTATATCAACACGATCCGCACGCGTGCGGGATTGCCGGGGCTGACCGCTGGTCTCGGGAAGGATGCGTTCGTGGACTCGGTGCTGAAGGAGAGGAGCTGGGAGTTCTTTGCCGAGGGGGACCGGTGGTATGATCTTACGCGTACGAATACTTTTATGCAGGTGATCCCGGCGGCGGTCAATGATGTTTATCCCGTGCGGACGCCGGCGGCGAAGCACCGGTATTTTCCCATCCCGCAGGACGAGATCAATGCTAATCCGAAACTGACACAAAACGAAGGCTGGCAATGAGAAGGATAATTCTTTTGGTCCTTATTTGTTCGCGGGTTGCGGCGCAGGACACGCTGAGCATACCCGGGATGAGGGTGATGGCGGATATCCGGTATGGGAGTGCGGATGTGAAGCAAAGTTTCGACCTGTATCTGCCGGAGAAGGCTGCTGGGCGCCGGTTGCCGCTGATGATCTGGATCCATGGCGGCGGCTGGCGGATGGGTCGGAAAAATGAGATGGAGGTAGCGTATCTGGCGGCGCGTGGATGGGCGATCGCGAGTGTCGATTATCGGTTCAGCCGTGATTCGGTGTTCCCGGCGCAGGTACGGGATTGCAATGCGGCTATCCGTATGATCTGGAAGAACGCGGGGAAGTGGGGGTTGGATACGGGGCGGTTCGTACTGGCGGGGGCTTCGGCGGGGGGCCATCTGGCCAGTCTGATCGCTATGAGCCGGAACAATCGTATTCAGGATTTCGATGCGTGGCCGTTGGCGGATCATCCGGTCTCTTTCAGGGGTGTGATCAATTTTTACGGGCCGGCTGATCTTTATGCTTTTCATGGCGATGAGACGGGATATAAAGTGGATTCTCCGACCTCTTCGGTATCGCTGCTGCTGGGAGGGCCCGCGCTGAAGCGGCCGGAGTGGGCGAAGTATGCGAGTCCCACGACCTATGTCGATGCGGGTGATCCGCCCGTGCTGATCCTGCATGGGGACAGGGACCCTATCGTTCCGCTGTATCTGGACGAGCTTTTCTACGGTGTGCTGCGGCAGGCGGGTGTGCGGTCTGAACTGGTGGTCCTGCCGGGGGCGGGGCATGGGGGTCCTGCATTTTCGGATGATAGCAGCCGGCAAAAAGTTATTTCTTTTCTTGATTCTGTTTCACCAAATCAATCACGCTGATGTACAAGTTTTTATTTTTTGTTTTGTTGTTGCCGGTAGTTGCTGCGGCGCAGCCGGGTCTGTCGTTGGACGGGGACTGGACCTTTGCGATGGACCCGATGAGGCAGGGGGAAGTCATGGAGTGGCCGAAGCCTGGGGCGCCCTATGAGCATTTTGATAAAGTAAAAGTGCCGCATTGTTTTTCGGTGGATCCGCGGTATGAGCTGTATACGGGGACGGCGTGGTATTTCAGGAAGTTCGGGGGTGTTGGGGGCGTGCGTCAGTGGCTGCATTTCGATGCTGTATACTACAGGTCGAAGGTGTTTTTGAACGGGGAGCCGGTGGGGGAGCACGAAGGGGGGTATACGCCGTTCGAGCTGGAAGTGACGGGGAGGGTTAGGGATGAGAATTTTCTGGCGGTGGAGGTGGACAATAGCTGGGATACGACTACTATACCGGGCGCCAAGACACGGGTGGCCTATCAGAGTGATAATATGGGTTTCTTTTTTCCATGGATCAATTATGGCGGCATTACGCGTCACGTGCGGCTGGTTACGAGGCCGGCCGTGTATGTGGAGCGGATAAAGGTGATCGCGGAACCGGATATTGCACGGCGGAGCGGGAGGGTTCGGATCGTTGCCTCTCTGTCGGGGGCGGCCGCTGCAGTCGAGGCGTGTGTGTTCAGGGATGGTGAGGCCCAGGCTGTGGGGTGTGTGTCGAAGAAGGGCGCCGTGGCGGGGCCGAATAGTTTCGATCTGACTATTGCGCCGAAGGATTGCCGGTTCTGGGATCAGGACCATCCGAATATGTACAGGGCCGTTGTCCGGTTGGGTTCCGACACGTTCGCGACGGCGTTTGGCATCCGGCAGATGCGGGTGCAGGGAACGCGGCTGCTGCTGAATGGCGAGCCGGTGCGTTTTGGGGGAGCCAATCGCCCGATCGACTATCCGGGATTCGGATCGATGGACCCGCAGGCCGTTATCGACAAGGACCTTGGGCTGATGAAGAGCGGCTGTATGGAGCTGTCGCGTATCATCCACTATCCCGTCTCCGACGAATTTCTGGACTGGGCGGATCATCACGGGCTGATGATCATCGAGGAGGCCGGCAACTGGCAGATGACGCCGAAGCAGTTGGCCGACCCTGTTATGCGGAGGAAATTCGAGTCGCAGATGAAGGAGATGGTGGAGAGGGACTGGAACCATCCGTGTGTCGTGGCGTGGAGTGTGGGGAATGAATTTCAGTCGCAGACGCCGGAGGGCAAGAGCTGGGTCGTGGATATGAGCAGGTATGTGAAGACGATGGATGAGACCCGTCTGATCACGTTCGCTAGCATGATGGTGGCGAGGGATATCATAAAGAAGCCTGAGGACGAGGCCTCGCAGTATGTTGATTTTATCAGTTCGAATATGTATGGCGATTACCTGAAGAGGCTGCAGCATATTCATTCGGTATACCCGGACAAGCCTGTATTTGTGAGCGAGTTCGGGATCAGGACCGACGGGGTAAGGGACGAAAGCGGCAGGGTAGCGCATCTCCGCGAGGCGATGGAGGCTTTCCGGCAGTGTTCCGACTTTGTTATCGGGGCGAGCGTCTGGACGTTCAACGACTATCTGAGCCGTTTCCCGGGGACTAACCCCAATGGCTATCGTCCGTGGGGACTGGTAGGTCCGGACAGGGAGCCGCGCGGGATGTATATCGCCTGGCAGGAGGAGTTCGCGCCTGCGACGCTCGAGGCGGCGGGCAGTGGGGCGGTTCGTATAACGGCCCGGAAAGATTTTCCGTCCTATGTGCTGCGGGATTATAGTCTGCGTTGCGGGGGTGTAGTTGTGCCGGTGCCGGTGCTGCGGCCGGGGGAATCGAAGGAGATCGCGTTGCCGTCGGGCGGGGCGGGGGAGGTTGACCTGGTAAAGCCCGGCGGGTTCGTTATCCTGAAAAAAATTTTTAATCGTTAACCGGAAAACATGATCAGAGAATCCGTAAAAGCTGCCCGGTCGTTCGGGCAGGAGACAATATCGGCAGACCTGGTGGTCACCGGCGGCGGTCTTTCCGGGGTGTGTTGTGCGATCACCGCTGCCCGTGAAGGTTTGAAAGTCGTTCTGGTACAGGATCGGAGCGTGCTGGGAGGCAATTCTTCCAGCGAAGTTCGGCTGTGGGTGCTGGGGGCGACTTCGCATATGGGGAACAATAACCGGTGGGCGCGGGAAGGCGGGGTTATCGACGAGATACTGGTGGAGAACACCTACCGGAATCCCGAAGGCAATCCTATCGTGTACGATATGCTATTGCTGGACAAGGTAGCGGCCGAGGCTAATATCCGGCTGTTGCTGAATACGGCGGTCTATGAGGTGGAAAAGGAGGGAGAGGCCATCCGGTCGCTGAAGGCTTTTTGTCCGCAGAATCAAATAGAGTATGTGCTGGATGCGCCGCTGTTCTGTGATGCGTCGGGTGACGGCGTGGTGGGATTTCTGTCGGGGTCACCTTTTCGAATGGGTGCGGAGTCGATCGATGAGTTCGGTGAGAAGTTTGCCCCGTCGGCCGACTACGGCGAGTTGCTGGGGCATTCGCTGTATTTCTATTCGAAGGATACGGGGAGGCCGGTGAAGTTCGTGCCGCCTGCGTTTGCTCTGGAAGACATTACGAAGATCCCGCGGTGGCGGAGTTTCAATTCGCGGGAATATGGGTGCAGGCTGTGGTGGATCGAATATGGGGGAAGGCTGGATACTGTCCGTGACACGGAGAAGATCAAGTGGGAGTTGTGGAAGATCGTCTATGGCGTATGGAATCATATCAAGAACTCGGGGGAATTCCCGGAGGCGGAGAATCTGACGCTGGAATGGGTGGGGATGATCCCCGGGAAGCGGGAGAGCCGCCGGTTCGAAGGCGACTATATTATGCGGCAGCAGGACATCGTGGAGCAGCGATATTTTGAGGATGCTGTTGCGTTTGGCGGGTGGTCGATCGATCTGCATCCATCCGATGGGGTGTTCAGCGAGAAGCCGGGGTGTAACCAGTGGCATAGCAAGGGTATCTATCCGATACCTTACAGAAGTCTTTACAGCAGGAGCGTTTCGAATCTGTTGTTTGCGGGGAGGCCGATCAGCGTAAGTCATGTGGCGTTTGCGTCCACGCGGGTGATGGGTACCGGCGCGTATGTAGGACAGGCCGCAGGGATGGCGGCCGTGGTCGCCCGGCGGCTGGGCGTTCAGCCGCGTGCGCTTTGCGATAGCGGGAAGATGGCTGTTCTACAGAAGGAGTTGCAGCGGGTGGGTCAGTATATACCGGGGTTTGTTCTGAAAGATCCGGAAGATCTGGTTTCGGGGGCGTCGTTGACGGCGAGCAGTGAGCTGGTGCTGGAAGGTTTGCGTGGGGATATTCTTCGTCCGATGGAGCTGTCGCTGGCGCAGTTGTTGCCGCTGGAGGCGGGTAGGGTGCCGGCGCTGCGGTGTCGTGCTTTTGCGGAGGAGGCTACGGAGGTTGAAGTGGAGCTGAGGACGAGCGGCAAGCCGGGGAATTTTACTCCGGATGTTTCTTTGGGGAAGAAGGTTATTTCGTTGCGGGCGGGGGAAAATGAGATTGCGGTGGATCTCGATACCCGGATGGCTTCGGCGGGGTATGCGTTCTTTTGTATCTATAAGAATGAGCGGGTGCAGCTGTATTTTTCGCCGAAGCGGATAACGGGTATTCTGAGCGTGTTCAATCTGGTGAACGAGGCGGTGAGCAATTATGGGAAGCAGACGCCGCCGGAAGATATCGGGGTAGACGAATTTGAGTTCTGGTGTCCGCAGCGTCGTCCGGAGGGGCAAAATCTCGCTTTTTCCCTGGAGCCGGGGCTGCGGTGTTTTGGGGCGGAGAATATCCGGAACGGGATTGCGCGTCCGACGGTCGCCCCGAACGCCTGGGTGGCTGATCTTCTGGATCCTGATCCCTGGCTGCGGATAGAGTGGGATGTTCCGAGGGTTATCCGGCGGGTGGTTCTAAAATTCGACACTGACCTCGATCATCCGATGGAGTCGGTGCTTATGACGCACCCGGAGAATATGATGCCGTTCTGTGTCCGCAATTACCGGATACTGGACGATAGCGGAAAGGAGGTGTACCGGAAGACAGGTAATTATCAGACTATTAACGACATTGTCTTTGAAACTTCAATTACTACGCGGCGGCTGACCATTGCCGTTGAGCATCCATCGGCGGAGACGCCTGCTGCCGTGTTTGAAATACTTTGTTATGAATAGAAGGCTATTTGTTGTGTTGATGAGCGTTTGTTTATTTGGTGGTGTGAAGGCCGCCGACAGTCTGGAACTGGGCAATGGGCATGTCCGGCTGGTTTGGAGGGTTTCTGTGAACGGCTGGGTACTCGGGAGTGTGCAGGTAAGGGTCGACGGTCGCTGGAAGAGTTTTGGCCGGGCGTCCGGGGAATATACGCTGCTTTATTCGGCGGAGAAGCCTTCCGCGGCGCCTGTTGCCGCGGTTGCGACCGGCACGGGCGGGGTCTTCCCTGAGCCGGTGTACCGCTATCAGACGAAGACCTGGGATCAGGCGATCAGTCCGGTGGCGATGAATGAGGCGGGGGAGGCCTATTATTTTTATCCGCAGAAGGGGGAGGCCGGGGGGGTGGGGGTGCGGTTTGTGGCGGAGACGGCGGTGGCGAGGGTTGTTACGGAGTGGAGTTTGTCGGGCGACGATATTTTGGTTGTGGAACGGCTCGTGCCGCGGAAGGGGGGCTATTTTTCGATGGCGAGCCCGAGTCTTGCGGTTACTCCGGAGTCCGGTCTTGCCTGGGGGGTGGTGCCGGGGTATTGTCAGGGTAATGCGGTCAACCACGATCTGGTCACCGCTTATGGATACGGGCAGGGTATTCCAGACCGGCCGGTGGTCTATCGGGACCGGTGTGCGTCTGTGTTGTGTCCTGTCATTACGTCCCGTGACGGTGTTTCGCTGGCTGTGATGCCTGAGCCGGGTGTAGCACGCGATGCCTGGCGTGCCGATTCGAACACGCATCAGGACTGGCAGGTGGGGCTTTCGCTGCGGGACCGGAAGAACGAGCTGGTACCGACGGTCTATCATCCGGTGCTGGGTGAAAGGGGGTCGCTGGTGCGGGAGGGGGAGGAGCGGGAGTGGAGGTACCGGTATTGTATAGCTGATGAGTCGTGGAGCGGCGTCCTGCATCATGCCATCGACGGGGTGTATCATTTCGGCGATTCGCTGTCGCTGCGGCATAACCGTCAGTCTTTGACCCGGCGGGTGCAGCGGATGATGGACTATCTTTCCGATGTGCGGACGGCGATGTGGCATGTCGAGGACGATCATGGCGTCCGGATCGGCGCGCAGTCCTATCTTGGCGGGGTGGTGGGTTCGCATGGGGATGCGATGAAGAACTCGGACTATGGCGCGATGTGGATGGTGGCGTCGGTGAGCGGGAGGGTATGGTTTCGGGACAGTGTGTTGCCCTATGCTTTGAACTTCAAGCTGCAGCAGCAACAGACCGGGCGGGGGTTTTTCCGGGGCGCGGCGATGGGGCAGTACTATCTGGCGAAGCAAAAGACTTTTGTCGAAGAGTGGGGGGATTTTATAGAGCCTATCAGTCTTACCTATTATACGCTGGTGGATATCGGCAATATCCTTCTTTTTGAACCGGGGGATCGCCGCCTGCGGGAGCGGCTGCGGCTGGGGGCCGATCTTCTGCTGCAGTGGCAGCGGGCGGATGGCAGCTGGGCTGTGGCGTATGACCGGCGAACGCATCAGCCATTGTTTACGGATCTTGCCGATCTGCGGCCGACCTTTTATGGGTTGCTGGTTGCGTGGAGGTTGCTGGGTGATGCGAAGTACCGGGAGGGGGCCGAGAGGGGTGCGCGCTGGCTGGTGCGCCATAGCGTGGATTCGGGGCGGTTCCTGGGTGTTTGCGGGGACTCGCGTTATGTCCCCGACTTTGCGACGGCACAGACTGCGCAGGCGTTGCTCGACCTGTATGATATGACACACGAGGGGGTCTGGCGTGATGCCGCGATCCGGGCGGGGAGGATGTATATGACGTCTGTTTATACGCAGCCGGTGGCGTCGCGGGCGATGAAGTCGGTCAGGGGCCGGTGGCGTGAGGACTGGGAGATCAGTCAGTCCGGGCTGGGCTTCGAGCATGGCGGCACGCTGGGTTCTGCGAATGTCAACGGGCCTATCGCGTTGTGCAGTCATGCGGGGCTTTTTATCCGGCTGGCGGGGCTGACGCGGGATACTTTGTTTGCGGAGATGGCGCGGGCGGCGGCGATCGGGAGGGATGCGTTCGTGGATTCGGCGACGAGTGTGGCTTCCTATTACTGGAATACGATGAACAGGGGTGCGGGGCCTTATCCGCACCATGCGTGGTGGCAGATCGGGTGGATCACGGATTACCTGCTGGCGGAGGCCGAACTGCGGTCGGGTGGCCGGGTGCGATGGCCGCGCGGTTTTATGACGCCGAAGGTGGGGCCGCATGAGTCGGTTGGGTTCGCGCCGGGTGTGGTTGACGGGTCGGAGGTGCGGTTGGTGATGGAGCCGGGGCTTGTCGTGGTGGAGAATCCGGATGTCGAGGTGGTCACGGCGCGGTCTACGGACGGCAAACGGCTATTTTTGATCTTTTTGAATGATATTGGGCAGGCGGTGGAGACTAGTTATACCGTGGCTGGCGGGGGATCGGCCAGAACGGTTAGTCTGGTGTCCTATGGTCTGGAGGTTGTCACTCTTAATATTCCAACAAAGTAATGGCACAGCTGGACTTTTTTGTTATGATCGTTTTTGCCATCATGATATTCGTGATCGGGCTGGTTTTTACTCGTGTCGGCAGTCGCAGCGGGCAGGCTTTCTTCGAGGCGGGTGGTGAGACGCCGTGGTGGATCAACGGGTTGTCGTTGTTCATCAGCTATTTTTCCGCGGGTACTTTTGTGGTCTGGGGTTCGATCGCGTATAAGCAGGGGTTGGTGGCCAATTCGATACAGCTGACGATGGCGGTGAGCGGGGCGATCACGGCGCTGCTGATCGCGGGCAAGTGGCGGAGGACGGGGGCGAGGACAGCGGCTGAATTCATCGGCCGGAGGTTCAATGTCGGGACGCAGCAGTTCTATACCTATCTGATCCTGCTGCTGAGCCTTTTCAATACGGGTACCGTGCTGTATCCGGTGGGTAAGATGGTAAGCGTGGCCACGCCCTTGTCGCTGAATGCGTGTATTGTTGTCATCGGGCTTATCATCATCCTTTATACTGCGGCGGGCGGGCTTTGGGCGGTGCTGGTGACGGATGTCGTTCAGTTCGTGGTGTTGCTGGCGGCGGTGCTGATCGTAGTGCCGGCGGCGCTGAAAGAGGTGCACGGCTTCAAGGGGTTTGTGGGTGGTGCGCCTTCGGGGTTCTTTTCTTTCTTTTCGCAGGATTATACGCTGGGTTTTATGCTGGCATTTATCGGTTATCAGACCTTATATATTGGCGGCAACTGGAGTTATGTACAGCGGTATACCAGTGTCTCGAACGAGCGGAATGCGCGGAAGGTGGCGTGGCTGTTCTCGGCGCTGTACCTGGTGAGTCCGCTGATCTGGATGCTGCCGCCGATGATCTATCGGGTTATCGATCCCAATCTGCACGGGCTGGCGGCGGAGAATGCGTATATGCTGCTGTGTCAGCGGGTGTTGCCGGCGGGTCTTATCGGGCTGGTATTGTCGGGGATGATCTCGGCGACGTCGAGTAAGGCGAATACGACGATAAACCTGGCGGCTACTGTGTTTGCAAAGGATATTTATTTCAGGCTTTTGCGTCCCGCGGCGCCGGAGAAGGAGCAGATCCTGGTGGGGCGGCTTTTTACGTTGTTGTTTGGTGCGGGGACAATTCTGGTAGCGATCTGGATACCTGCCGCGGGCGGGGTGGTGGAGGTGGTGCTGAGTATCGCGTCCATTGCCGGGAGTGCGCTCTTTGCGCCGATCATCTGGTCGTTGTATTCGCGGCGTCAGACGGCGTTGTCTGTGGTGACGGCGACGGCGGTATCGCTGGGGGTTAATTTATTCTTTAAGTTCTTTGCGCCTTTTGTGCTGGGGGTTCGTCTGAGCCGGACGGAGGAAACGGTGTCCGGGGTGGGGTTGCCGTTGGCGATATTGGCAGGGTTTGAGGTTTGGTACGCATTCCGGTCGCGGGCGGCGGTTGGGGGGGCGCCTGCCGTGGCGATGGATAGGGGGGAGACTCCTGGGGTGGCTGCTGCCGGGAGTCATGCCGACTCGCGCCGGCAGAACCGTTTTGGCGTCTCGGTGATCGCGTGGGCAATTGGGTTTACGGGTGTGGGGATACTGGTCCTTGGTATTATTGCCCGAGGGCAGGGTGTGGTGATCGCGGTGGGAGCGGGGATCGTGCTGGCGGGGGGGTATATCGGGTCGCTCGTTAGAAAAATGTAGTTAGAGTCCCTGAGCCGGGTGATGTATCTTTGTGGCAGCTATGGCAAACAATAAGAAATACGAAGAATTGGTTAAGAACAGTCCAGGGTCCGTTGTGGAGGAAATCGTGAAAGAATTGGTGAAGAAAAAAGCCGTGGATGTCCATTTTGAAGAGGATGACGACCAGCAGTGGGCGGAGGTCAAGGTACATAAAGAGGATGAGGACCAGGAGATTGCGATCCGGCTGCAGTCCGGGGACAATTGGGTCCTGCAGTTCGGATATTACGATCAGGACGATGACTTTATAGAACTGCTCCAGCCGCTGACCCAGGCGG